>ENA-OQMZ01000709-OQMZ01000709.1-human-gut-metagenome-genome-assembly--contig:-NODE-709-length-13574-cov-3.894698_pt1 | contig 13574 bp, 20 predicted proteins | sample MGYA00242621_ERZ504862 | MGnify/ENA primary metagenome ERZ504862 (study PRJEB26092, sample SAMD00036393) | human gut metagenome | host: Homo sapiens | study: EMG produced TPA metagenomics assembly of... | reverse complement strand
GGCGACGATACGGCCATCGACTTCGGCCAAGGCCTTGGCGTCGCCGTGCACCTCGACGATGCGGGGCGCACGGATAAATGTTAATGGCACTTCACCGTCGATGCCGTCTACCTGCCCCTTGGTGTGAAAGCTGCCGAGCTGTCTGCCATAGGCATTACGCTCAACGAGTACATCCATGGTTGCCAGGCGCGGCGTCCCCTTATCGTCGTGGGCGGCAAGGTCGCGCGCCAGCAGAATCAAGCCGGCGCAAGTTCCCAATACAGGCATGCCTTCAACAATGCGGGTGCGAAGCCCCTCGAGCATACCGAGTTCGGCAAGTAGCTTGCCCTGAACGGTGGACTCGCCGCCGGGAAGGACCAGGCGGTCAAAGTTCTGCTGCAAATCGGCCGCCTGCCTCAGCTCAATACAGTGTGCGCCCAGCTCGGATAGTCTTGCCTCGTGCTCGGCAAAAGCGCCTTGGACCGCCAGCACGGCGACCGTCTGGTCTGCATAATCGCTCATGTGCGATCCTTTCTGCCGGACTAGCGCCCGCGCTCCTCCATGATAATCTCGATCTCATCGGCGTTGATGCCCACCATGGCCTCGCCAGGTCCTCCGAAAGCTCGGCGATGAGCTTGGCGTCGGTGAAGTTGGCCACGGCCTTGACGATGGCGGCTGCGCGCTTGGCGGGGTCGCCGCTCTTAAAGATGCCCGAGCCGACAAAGACGCCCTCGGCGCCCAGCTGCATCATCAGCGCGGCGTCGGCGGGGGTCGCTACGCCTCCGGCGGCAAAGTTCACCACGGGAAGCTTGCCCGTGGCATGGACCTCGCGTACTAGCTCGACCGGAACCTGCAGTTGCTTGGCTGCCTCAAAGAGCTCATCATCGCGCAGAGCAACAACGTCGCGGATCTGCTTTTGGATCTTGCGCATGTGGCGTACAGCCTGGACGACGTCGCCCGTGCCTGGCTCGCCCTTGGTGCGGATCATCGTGGCACCCTCGGCAACACGGCGCAGCGCCTCGCCCAGGTCGCGGGCACCGCAGACAAACGGCACGTCAAACTGGTCTTGTCGATATGGTAGACATCGTCGGCGGGGGAGAGAACCTCGGACTCGTCGATGTAATCGATCTCGATGGCCTGCAGGACCTGCGCCTCGACAATGTGGCCGATGCGGCACTTGGCCATGACGGGGATGGAGACGGCCTCTTGAATGCCCTTGATCATCTTGGGGTCACTCATGCGCGAGACGCCGCCTGCGGCACGGATGTCGGCCGGGATGCGTTCGAGTGCCATGACGGCGCAGGCGCCCGCCTCTTCGGCGATGCGTGCCTGCTCGGGCGTGGTGACGTCCATGATGACGCCGCCCTTGAGCATCTGCGCGAGCTCGCGGTTGAGTTTGACGCGATCGGCCTTGCTGGTCTGTTCTGCCATGGTTGCTCCCTTGGTTGGCATGTGCATTGCTTGACGGAACATCCTATCGGGGAGCTGGGTATGGCGAAATACTCAGTTTTCGAGATAATAACAAGGTCAGACTAATATCAGACTGAACAGCTCGATAAGGTCAGGTGGTAAACTCATGCTTGACTACAATTTGGAAAAACGCGGCGAAGCATCGCTCTATGAGTATGTTTACCAGCAAATTCGAGATGATATCGTAGCTGGACGCATTGCGGCGGGGGAACATCTTCCGTCTAAGCGCGCCTTTGCCAGTCATCTGGGAATCAGTGTCATTACCATCGAGAATGCATATAGCCAGTTACTTGCCGAGGGTTATATTTGCTCAAAGCCGCGGCGTGGCTACTACGCTTGCGAGCTTCCTGATGCACCGGTTTTGCCTTTGGCTACAGGGAACATCGACCGAGATGCCGTCTCTGTGGGTCCTAGCGCGCATGATGCCAACGGACAGGTCGAGCGATTCGATGCGCTCTCTCCTTCCGCTTTGGAGGCGGCGCGGCTTTGGCAAAGCGCACTGCGGGCGACGCTGGCATCCGAAGACGAGCGCGAAATCTTCTCGCCCGCGCCCGCGCAGGGCACCGCTCGGCTACGACGCGCAATTGCTCACCATCTGCGCGGGACAAGGGGTATGAATGTCGACCCCGACAACATCGTTATCGGTGCAGGCGCCCAGTTGCTCGATGCCATGTTGGTTCAGCTGCTTGGCGCGGACAAGGTGTATGCCATTGAGGACCCGGGCTATTTGCGCCTGACGCGCATCTATCAGGCTATGGGCTGCAAAGTTCGACATATCCCGTTGGATGATGAGGGCGTGGACTTGAGCGCTCTGCAGAAAACCGGGACCGATGTCCTTCACCTGATGCCGTCTCATCAGTATCCAACCGGCCTGGTGACGAGCATCGCGCGCCGATATGCGCTGCTGAGCTGGGCCGCCGAGCGACCAGGTCGGTATCTCATCGAAGATGACTTTGATTGTGAGTTTCGCCTTGCCGGCAAGCCGATTCCTGCGCTTGCGTCGATCGATGCCGCCCAGTCGGTTATCTACACCAACACGTTTTCGAAGAGCCTGTCATCGGCATTGCGCCTAGCGTACATGGTGTTGCCCGATGAGCTAATGGAGCGGTTTAGGTGCAACCTTGGTTTTTACGCCTCGTCGGTGAGCTCTGTTGACCAGGTCGCTTTGGCGCGTTTGCTGGAATCGGGTGATTACGAGCGACATGTGAACCGCGTGCGCGTTCGTGCTCGTGAGGCGCGTGATAGCCTGACGGCGCTTGTGCGGAAAGCGTTTCCGACGGGGGAGGTCTCAATCGAGCATGCAGACGCGGGCCTTTACTGCACCGTTGCCCTGTCCGAGGACGGAGCGGGGAAGAGTTTCGCGAAGCTCTTGCTGACGCTCGTATTTCCTATGTCAACATCGCCGATTGCCTGTGGCCGGGTGATCGGGCATCGACTAAGAGCGCTCCATCTTGCGTCCTCATTCAATACGACGACCTGAGCCTCAGTCGCTCATCGTTCTTCAAGAACAGCTGCAATAAGCCCACGAAAAAGGCCCGAACCAATACGGTCCGGGCCTCATCGAGCTAGAGGTTATGTCTCAGGCGGTTGGCTTAGCCAAAGTAGCGCTTGAGCAGGCCGGCGAAAGCCTTGCCGTGGCGAGCCTCGTCGCGAGCCATCTCGTGCACGGTGTCGTGGATGGCATCGAGACCAGCGGCCTTGGCGCGCTTGGCGAGATCGGTCTTGCCGGCGGTGGCGCCGTTCTCGGCCTCAACGCGCATCTCGAGGTTCTTCTTGGTGGAGTCGGTCACGACCTCGCCCAGGAGCTCGGCGAACTTGGCGGCATGCTCTGCCTCCTCGTGGGCAGCCTTCTCCCAGTACAGGCCGATCTCGGGATAGCCCTCGCGATGAGCGACGCGAGCCATGGCCAGGTACATACCGACCTCGGAGCACTCGCCTCAAAGTTGGCGCGCAGGTCGGCAACGATGTCCTCGGAGACGCCTCCATCTTGGCGACGCCCACGACGTGCTCGGCAGCCACTCGAACTGGCCCTCCTCCTGCTTCAGGAAACGAGAACCGGGAACGCCGCACTGGGGGCACTTGAAGTCCTCGGGCAGCTGGTCGCCGTCGAACTCTTCCACATAACCGCAAACGGGGCAAACAAACTTCATGATTCGATCCTTTCGATCGATGGCGATGGTGCGCTCGCCCGGTCCCATAAGGGCCCTCTCCGGACGTGCGTCTTGACGAGTTCTATTATCCATAAATGAGACTGAAAGTGAAGCCTATTAGGAATGATTTTTAATAAAACAATTTTGAGATATGAAGATGTTGATTGATTAACGATTAGCAGGCCGTCTTTGACCGCCGCTGAGTACAATCGGTCGAGTAAATGTTGACCAATCAACAAATGAGGGAGTTTCCTTTATGCATCTAGCCCGCCGCGCCTGGTGCCGAACGTATCAAACGGTTTTTCGCATCGCATTGCCGTTGCTGCCCTATACCGAGCCACGCATTCTGGAACACGCTGAGGATGTGCCCACAGTGCTTCAAGAGCGTTCGATACAGCGGGTTCTTATCGTGACGGATCCCGGCATTGCCCGTCTGGGGCTCACGGCACCGCTCGAGACAGCGCTCGCGTCCAAGGGAATTGGCGCTGCGGTCTATGCCAAAACATCAGCGAATCCCACGGTCTCAAATGTGGAGGAAGCGGCGTCCCTGTATCGAGAGAGCGCCTGCCAGGCCATTATCGGCTTTGGCGGTGGCTCGGCCATGGACTGTGCCAAGGGCGTGGGAGCACGTATCGCGCAGCCAAACAAGCCCATCAACAAGATGCGCGGCCTGCTGCGGATTCATCGTCGCCTGCCGCTGCTCATCGCCGTTCCCACCACGGCAGGCACGGGAAGCGAGGTCACGCTTGCGGCGGTAATTACCGATGACGAGACGCACTACAAGTACCCCATTAACGACTTTGTGCTCATCCCGCGCTTTGCGGTGCACGACCCCGAGTTACGCGCGGTCTGCCCGCCTCCATTACGGGGCAGACGGGCATGGACGCCCTGACGCATGCCGTCGAGGCTTTATCGGGCGAAGCACTACGCCCTATACGCGCAAGATGGCGCGACAGGCGGTGCAGCTCATCCACGACAATTTGCTCGAGGCCTATGAGCACGGCGACAACATGCGTGCGCGCCGCAATATGCTTTCGGCGGCGTATAAGGCGGGTGTTGCCTTTACGCGCTCCTATGTTGGATACGTTCATGCCATCGCACACAGTCTAGGCGGGCGTTACGGGATTCCGCACGGCTTGGCCAACGCCATCATCCTGCCGCATATGCTTCGCGCCTATGGCGAAACTGCTGCTCCAAAGCTCGCCGATCTCGCCCGCATGGCCGGTATCGCGCCGGTTGACGCGCAGGACAGCCTGGCGGCCGAGGCCTTTATCGATTGGGTCGATCGAATGAATGCCGCCTTGGACATTCCCAAATATGTTTCGGGCATTCGCCGCTCCGACATTCCGCAGATGGCGGTGCATGCCGATGCCGAGGCCAATCCCCTGTACCCCGTTCCGCTTTTGATGGACCGTTTGGAGCTCGAGCGTATGTACGAGGTCGTCGCGGGTGGTATGTTTGAGGACGAGAACTAGGAGGGTGCCATGAACACCGAGGAAATTGCGCGCATCGTCGGCGATCAGCGCACCTACTTTAAGACGCACGCCACGTTTGATGTCGATGCTCGACGCCGCGCGCTCGTGAGTTTACGCGATACGGTACGGGCGCACGAGGCCGATATTGCCCATGCGCTCAAGACCGATTTGGGAAAGTCGCATGACGAGGCGTATATGTGCGAGATCGGCACGTCGCTTTCCGAGATTCGTCATCAGATCGCTCATGTGGCTCGATGGAGTCGTCCGCGCCTGCGTCCGTGTGACCTTGCCAACGCCGTGAGTGTGTGCAAAACGCAAGCCGTGCCCTATGCGTCACGCTCATCATGGCGCCCTGGAACTACCCGTTTTTGCTAACGCTCGAGCCGCTCGCCGGCGCTCTTGCCGCGGGCAATACCGTGGTCATCAACCGAGCGCCTATGCTCCGACATCGAGCGCGGTGCTCAAGCAAATCTGTGAAGAGGCATTTGATCCGCGCCTGGTGACGGTTGTCGAGGGCGGGCGCGCCGAAAACGAAGCGCTGCTCGACGAGTGCTGGGACAAGATTTTCTTTACCGGTAGCGTTCCGGTCGGCAAGCTCGTCATGGAGCGCGCAAGTAAAAACCTTACGCCCGTGACGCTTGAGCTGGGCGGAAAGAGTCCCTGCATCGTGGATGCGACGGCAAACTTGAAGGTCGCGGCACGGCGCATCGCCTTTGGTAAATGGCTCAACGTGGGGCAGACCTGCGTGGCGCCCGACTACCTGCTGGTCGATACGAGCGTGCACGACGAGCTGCTGGGGCTCATCAAGGAAGAGGCCCACCGTATGTTTGGCGAGCATCCGCTCGATAACGAGGATTACGGCCATATCGTCAACGCCAAGCATTTTGCGCGCGTGCGCGGGCTGATCGATCCCGATAAGGTTGTGCTGGGAGGCACAGCGCGCGAGTCATCGCTCAAGATTGAGCCGACAATTCTAGACGGCGTGGCGCCTGAGGACGCCGTAATGCAGGAGGAGATTTTCGGTCCCATCTTACCGGTGCTGTCGTTTGAGAGCTTGGATGAGGCCGAGGCATTCATTACGAATCGCCCGACGCCGCTGGCCCTGTATATCTTTAGCCAGGATCGCGCAGTTCAGCAGCGTTTTGTGCGTTACGTGCCTTTTGGTGGCGGCTGTGTCAACGACACCATCATGCATTTGGCCACGAGCCATATGGGCTTTGGCGGCATGGGTGCGAGCGGTATGGGGCAGTACCATGGCCGCGAGAGCTTCGATACGTTTAGCCACAAGAAGAGCATCGTGAACAAGGCAACCTGGCTGGACGTGCCATTCCGCTATGCTCCTTACGCAAGCTGGAAGCACAAGTTCGTGCGCATGTTTGTGCATTAGAATCAGATGGCGTAAGGACAAACGGTCGAAAAGACGCAGACAGGATGAATTTGTGTCCGCACGAGCTCGTAGACTTCTCAATAAGGTTAAGCGCCGGTTTATCCGGCCGTTAGAGGAGTTGCCATGTACGAGCCTTCGCGTGTTCTTCTGTCGTTTCATATTGCGGGATTTCAGTATGCCGACGGCGCTTTGGTCCTAGGCGATCTTAAAGCGGGCGATAAACTGACGCTGTGCGCCGAGCGCGATAATCCCCATGATCCCGAGGCGGTTGCGATCTACTATGGCAAGACCAAACTTGGCTATGTTCCGGGAAACGAGGTCGGCCCGCTGTCCTTGATGATGTATTACGGCCATGAGGACGTATTTGAGGTCCGCGTGCAGCAGGTTGCTCCCGAGCGCAGCCCGTGGCATCAGGTGCGCGTTGGCCTCTACGTGGTGGACGCTCGCTAATCGGCAAGGGAGGCGGCCATGTTTGATGGCGATGATCTGTTCGATCTGGCAGACGATCCGTTTGAGTGGGATATGCTACTCGATGACGATGAGTTGGAGCAGGATCGTAAGAAGCGCCAGGACAAGAACGCCCGGGGTGACGCGTCGAAAAAGCAAGACAAGCGCCGCCGGGGCCTGTTCGGTGGGCTCTTTGGCTAACCGCCGCGCCAAAGCGTCTGTATACTAGGCACGTGTTAGACGCATTGCGAAATGAGGACAGAGACGATGATGTGGTTTACCGCCGACCTGCACCTGGGCGATACGAATATCTTGCACGACATGGACCGGCCGTTTGGCTCGGTCGAGGAGATGAACCGCAAGGTCATCGATGCCATCAATGAGTGCGTGGCGGCGGACGACCGTCTCTATATCCTGGGAGACTTTACGTATCGCTTGCCCATGGCGGAGGCGGTGCGCTTGCGCGAGCGCATCGAATGCCAGAACGTGACTCTCATCCGTGGCAACCATGACGGCGACTGGGAGATCCTGGCGCACCGCAGATTTGGGAAGACGTGCGCGATTACCTGGAGATTGCTCCCGGCTATGCCAAGGGCCACCGTCTGGTTATGAGCCACTACCCCATGCTCAGTTGGAATGGCAAGGCGCGTGGCGCCATCATGCTGCACGGGCATATCCACAGCAGGGGAGACCGTACCAACGCGCGCAACCGCGATCGCGAACGCCCCATCTTCCGCTACGATGTCGGTCTCGATGCCAACGATTACAAGCCCGTAAGCCGAGACCAGATCTTGAGCTTCTTTGGACTGTAGCTGCAAGTGCAGGTAGAATAAACGCGCCGTGTGGATGGTCTACACGGTGCGTTTTAGTAGGAGCGATGATTCCATGAGGGCTATCCAGCGCATTAACCACAACGCTGCCATCTGCGAAGACGGAGCGGGGCGCCAGCTCATCGCGTTGGGTCGCGGCATCGGCTTTGGCGACATGCCGCACGAGGTCGACCTGGACGTCGTCACGCGCACCTTTTACGGCATCGATTCAAAGTATCTGGCGTTCATCGACGAGGTCGACCCCGAGGTGCTTGAGTTTTCTGCTCAGCTGGCAGATATTGCGACCGGACAGCTTTCGTACGAATTGAGTCCTAATCTGCCCATTACGCTGGCAGATCATATCCAGTTTGCCATTAAGCGCGCCCGTGGACATATGGTGGTGTCGTTGCCGCTCAAGCGCGATCTGGAGCAGCTGCATCCTATTGAGTATCGATTGGGCGAGCTAGCCGTTCGCGGCATTAAGAAAATTTTTGCCGTTCGCATGCCCCAGAGTGAGGCCGCGGGTATCGCCATGTCGATTATCAATGCGGCGATTAAGCCGAGCGAGCGGCGCGTACTTGCCGAGCAGCACGAGGAACATCTTCTCGATATGACGGTTGCGATTATTCAGGAAGAGTTGGGCGTGACGGTCGATCGCTCGTCGTTTGCTTTTACTCGCTTTGCCACCCATGTGCGCTATCTGCTCGATCGCGTGGCAAAGAAAGAGCCGATTGACACCGAGAACTCAGGTCTTTACGACGTGCTCGTGGAGCAATATCCTGCGGCATCGCGCTGCGCTCATCGTATTGACGCTCTGATTCAAGAGGCCTTTGGCGAGCCATTGGCCCAAGAAGAGCTCGTCTATCTGATCATGCACGTGAATCGCGTGGCTCCTGCAAGCTTGAATAAATAGGTTCTCTGGCGTTTTATTTCCGTCATAGTGACCGTTCGCGGGTCGTTTCCTACCGTTTGTCGGCAATCTGAGCCACAGTAAACGTATCTGCCGCATATACTCGCCGTGTGTTGGGTGTTACTCACGGTGCAGCTCCGAGAGGCACTACCGATTCTGTCGAGGCCATTATTGGGTCTCCGTCGGTTGTGCGTGGGGCTTTTTCATGTCGATCCACCCGGGAATCACATGCAATGAAATCTCTTGCCAACGGGCGTCGCGCGCTGCGCAGGCGCGAGCGGAATCGTGCGTCTTGATGCTGTGAAGCCCCACAGACCTTTAGTTGGAAGAGAAGGGATTCGACATGGCTGTCGATAACAAGAAGATTGCCGAGGATGTGCTTGCTGCCGTCGGCGGCGCCTCCAATGTGACGAACGTGACACACTGCATGACCCGCTTGCGTCTGAACCTCAAGGATCAGTCCATCCCCAATGACGATGAAGTTAAGAAGATCAAGGGTGTACTGGGCGCACAGTGGTCTGGCGGCCAGTATCAGGTCATCATTGGCCAGAACGTACCGAAGTCTACGACGCCGCCATTGCGCTGGGAGTTAAAGGCGAAGGCTCCATTGACGAGAACCTCGATAGCGGCACCAAGGAGCCGCTGACGCTCAAGACTGTGGGCAACAAGATCCTCAACTATCTCTCCAAGACCATGGTCATGACGATCCCCATCATCATGGGCGCTGCCATGTTCCGTACCATCGCCGTGGTTTGCGGTGACGGCATGCTCGGTATTTGGTCTGCCGACTCCGACATCTACAACTTCTTCTACAACTGGATTTATAACGCTGGCTATTATTTCCTTCCCGTTTATTTGGTTGGGCTGCTGCGAAGCAGCTTGGCTGCAGCCAGCCACTCGGCATGATGCTCGGCGGTGTGCTCATTGCTCCTGAGTTCATGACGTTGGTCAACGCTGCGGCGGATTCGGGCGTAACGACCACCATGGTCTACGGCGTACTGCCGGCCCAGCTGAACAACTATTCCTCCACCGTGCTCCCCATGGTTCTGTCCATGCCGGTGCTTATGGTCGTCGAGAAGTTCATGAAGAAGGTCGTTCCCGACATGCTCTCTACGGTGTTTGTACCCGTGGGCACCATGGCCGTCATGATTCCCGTTTCGCTGTGCGCTTTGGCTCCGATTGGCTCCATCCTGGGCAGCATGGTCGGCAACTTTATGTTCGGTCTCGGTAACGCCGGCGGCATCGTCACCATCCTCTCCCTCGTCGTCATTGCCGCACTTTGGGAGTTCCTAGTTATGACCGGTATGCACCAGGTCCTGCTTGCCCTTGGTATTGTGCAGCTGCTCACCCTGGCTCCGACTCCTGCGTTATGGTCGCGGCCGGTATCTCTCAGTTCGCTACGTGGGGCATGGCCTTCGGTGCCTTCCTGCGCCTTAAGGAGACCGACGAGAAGGGCGCCATGCTCGGCTTCTCGCTCTCCGGTATCGTGGGCGGCGTGACGGAGCCCGCACTGTATGGCTGTGGCTTTAAGTACACTCGCTGCCTGGGCGCCATGGTTGCCGGCGGTGCTATCGGCGGTTTGATCGCAGCCCTCACCAATGTGACAACGTATGTTCTGGGCGCGACCAATATTCTGGGCGTCACCGGCTTTGTTGCCGGCGGAACGGCTAATCTCGTCTGGGGTTGCGTTGCATCGGGCGCTGCATTTGTTGCCGCCGCTGCCATCGCCTACCTCTTTGGCTTTAGCAAGGATCAGCTCGAGGAAGATGTTGCTGCCGCTAAGGCTTAAGACATCTGTTTAGGTAGGATAATTACCTGGGGCACTTGGCTACACTCCAAGTGCCCCTTTCCATAGATTGGAGTCGTTATGAAGCAATTGCTTATTCGTGCCGATGATATCGGTTATTCGTATGCTGTTGACCTGGGGATTGCCCGAAGCGTCAACGAGGGCCTGGTGCGCTCGGCGGGCCTTATGCCTAATATGCCCGAGGCCGAGCGTGGGTGGTCGCTCGTGGCGGATGCCGATATTGCAGTGGGCCAGCATACCAACGTGTGCCTGGGCAAGCCGTGCGCCGATCCGGCGCTCATCCCGAGCATGCTCAACGAGAGCGGCGAGTTCCATAGCAGCCGTACCTTCCGTGAGCATTTTAAGCGCGGTGAGGAGCTGATAGACTTCGACGAGGCCTGCATCGAGATCCGCGCACAGCACGACCGTTTTGTCGAGATTGTGGGCCGCGAGCCCGATTACTTTGAGGCCCATGCCGTCATGAGCGAAAACCTTAACCGAGCGATCTCGGCGGTTGCCAGGAGCTGGGCCTTAAGGAGCAAAAGGCGAGCTTCGACCCCACGGCGGTGGTGCGTTGCGGAAATACTGATCTGCGCATGGTGATGCATTCGATGGAGCCGGGCTACGAACCCAAGGACTCGATTATGCAGACGGTTCGCGAGATGTCCGACGGCGAGACGGTCGTCTTTGTGTGCCACCCGGGCTATCTCGATCGGTTTATCCTCGAGAACAGCTCGCTTACGACCGATCGTACCAAGGAAGTCGACGCGCTGATCGACTGAGCTGCGCGCTTGGCTCGGGTCTCAACCTGATCTTCGCCTGGTCGACTATCGCGACCTGTAGTGACCCATGCCACCACAAAGGGGACAGGCACCTTTGTGGTGGTTCTGGCGCCGTTGCATTCTGGCGGCGGCGCCTTTTTGTCCGTGCGGCGCGGTAGAGTGTAGTCGGTTGAAATTTGCGTCCATCGAGGAGCTGCTATGAACGAGATCAAGTGCCCGCATTGTGGCGAAGTTTTTAAGGTCGATGCGTCTGGCTATGCGGACATCGTCAAGCAAGTGCGCAATGCCGAGTTTTCGCGCGACCTGGATGAGCGTGTGAAGGCAGTCCAGCGCGAGGGCGAGCAGGCACTGGAACTTGAGCGCTCGCGTTCGACGGCTGCCTTGCAAAAGGCAGAGTCTCAGCGCAACGCTCAGCTTGTCGAGCAGAAGAACGCCGCGGAGCAGAAGCTGGCACAAGAGGTTGCCAAGCGCGATGCCGAGCTTTCCGAGCTGCGCGCCAAGCTCGAGGGCGCTGCCGCAGAGCGCGAGAGCGCAAGCCAGCGCGCGGCGGTTGAGGCTCGTGCCGACGCTCAAAAGGAGAATGCCGAGCTTCAGCGAAAAATCGACAATTTGCGTGCGCAGCTGGAGCGTAAAGATGACGAAGCCAAGCTCGTCGAGTCGGCGGCGCGCAATGCTGCTCAAAACGATTTGGCTGCACGCGATGCGCAGATTGCCGAATTGCAGGCAAAGCTCTCTGCGGCGGACAAGGCCCAGGAGATGGCGCTTGCCGCCGCCGCGGCCGAGTCGCAGCGTGAGCTCGATGCCGCTCGCGGCGAGGCCGAGCGCGCGCTTGCTGACTATCGCGTGAAGGTGCAAGAGAGGTTTTCTGCCGCAAAGGCACAGTCCGAGCAAGAGGCCGAGGGCCTGCGTGCCCAACTGCGCGAGCAGGAACTGATGGCAAAAATGAACCTGTCAGAGGCGGTCGCCGCGGCGGAGCGAGAGCGCGATGAGGCGCGTGCCAAGCTGACGAGCGAGCTGGCAGTGCGCGATTCTCGCGAGGAGCAGGCCAAGGCGGCACACGAGCTCGAGCTTGCGCAGGCCAAGCGCGCGAGCGATGACCTGATTCGCTACAAGGATGAAGAGATTGAGCGCCTTAAGGACATGAAGGTCCGCCTGTCCACCAAGATGGTGGGCGAGTCTCTCGAGCAACACTGCGAGACCGAGTTCAACCGTCTGCGCATGACAGCGTTCCCTAACGCGTACTTCGAGAAAGATAACGATGCGTCCGAGGGTACCAAGGGCGACTTTATCTTCCGCGAGTGCGACGCGAGCGGTAACGAGGTCATTTCGATTATGTTCGAGATGAAAAACGAGAACGACGAGACTGCGACCAAGCATAAAAACGAGGACTTCTTTAAGAAACTCGATCACGATCGTCGCCAGAAAGGCTGTGAGTACGCGGTGCTTTGCACGCTGCTCGAGCCCGAGAGCGAGCTCTATAACGCAGGTATCGTCGACGTGAGTTACCGCTATGAGAAGATGTACGTGATCCGCCCGCAGTTCTTCATTCCCATGATCACGCTTCTTCGCAACGCTGCCATGGGTTCGCTGCGTTATAAGCAGGAGTTGGCGGAGTACAAGCAGCAGAACATCGACGTCACGAACTTCGAAGCCAAGATGGAAAAGTTCAAGAATGATTTCGGCCGCAACTACGAGATCGCGAGCCGCAAGTTCCAAACGGCAATCGATGAGATCGACAAGACGATTAGCATCTGCAGAAAACCAAGGAGGCGTTGCTGTCTTCCGAGAACAACCTGCGCCTGGCCAACAAGAAGGCCGACGATCTTACCATTCGCAAGCTCACGTGGGGCAACAAGACCATGAAGACGGCGTTTGACGAGGCGCGCGGGGCTGCGACAGAGACAAACGATGAGCAGCCGAGGCGGATTCGTATGAGGTCGAGGATGCCGAGTAAGGCATAGCATATAGTGCAAAAGCGGGGCCGCTGGCGATGTTGCCAGCGGCCCCGCTTCGTTCCAGTATGGTCGGCTAGTTCTCGAGCAGGTCCTCGATAAAGCCGACGCGGTAGTTTTTGAAGATGACCTCGCCGCCATCTTGCGTGGCGTCCAGATCGACATCGCCCATGATGCCAAAGTCGTGGTCGCATCCTCGTCGGCAAAGATCTGGTGCACGTGCACACGTGTGCAGCCTTCTCGTCGGACTCATCGATGGAAACATCGCGGCACTGCGGGCATCTCCGTCGGTGAGGATTTCCTCGTGCTGCTCATGGTAGGCATCGAGCGCTTTTTGCCAGCGGATTTCGCTCATGCCCCAGTCGTCGTCGAGCTCGCCCAGGTCGCGAACATGCTCGCGAGCGGCAAGGGTCACGCGGCGGAAGAG
>ENA-OQMZ01000708-OQMZ01000708.1-human-gut-metagenome-genome-assembly--contig:-NODE-708-length-13596-cov-2.340040_pt1 | contig 13596 bp, 14 predicted proteins | sample MGYA00242621_ERZ504862 | MGnify/ENA primary metagenome ERZ504862 (study PRJEB26092, sample SAMD00036393) | human gut metagenome | host: Homo sapiens | study: EMG produced TPA metagenomics assembly of... | reverse complement strand
AGCCGGCGATGGCGCCGTTGGAGACCAGGCGCGCATGCCCGCCGACCACGTTCACGTCCAGCGCGCCCAACTTGTAGGCCGCCGTCGGGCAGTCGGTGGCGGCCATCGCGTCGGGTCACGAAGGCCGTGCGGTGAGGCGCGAACCGGAAGGAGAGGCTCACCATCGGATCCTGCACGTGGAATCCGTCGTTGATGAGCTCGATGGTGACGCGCGGGTCCTCCACCGCGGCGAATCGGACCGGGCGTCGCGATGGTGCAGGCCGTTCATCGCGTTGAACATGTGGGTCATGATGCCCGCGCCCGCGTCGAAGCCGGCTTTGGCGGTCTCGTAGTCGGCGTCGCAGTGGCCCACGGCCGGCACCACGCCGGCAGCGGCGAACTGGCGGATGGCGGAGATGCCGTGGGGCAGTTCGGGGGCGATGGTGATCTGGCGGATGCAGCCAAGCTTGCCGGAGGCGGGGTCGGCACCGGAGGCCTCAAGCATCTTATCGACGATGTCAGGCACCGGATCCTTGAGACATTCCGGGTCATGTGCGCCCTTGCGGGCCAGGGCCAGGAACGGGCCTTCCAGATGGCAGCCTAGGATGTCGGGGCGGCCGGACTCCATTGTGGCGCGGACGGTGCGGATGTTGCGGCAGATCACGTCCACGGGGTTGGTGATCAGCGAGAGCACCTGGCGCGTGGTGCCATGCACGGCGTGGCCGGCCCGCGCCACGTCGATGCCGTCCGGCCCGTCATCGAAGCTCTTCTCCCATGCGCCGTGCGCGTGGATGTCCACGTAGCCGGGGGTCAGAATACGGCCTTCGGCGTCGATGACCGCGTTGCGATCGGCCGGGTCGAGCCCCACCGTGCGGCAGTAGTGCTCGAAGGTCTCCTCCCCCCGTGCCGGCCGCCACGATGACGCCGGCGGCATCGGAGACGACCCAATATCCGCGCCGTTCGCCGCGCGCATCCACCTTGCGCGCGTTACGAATCGCCACCGGAGCCGGCTTGCCCTCCAGTGCCGCGGTCACGCGCGAGACTATCTCGTTCCTATCAGACATGTTGTTCTCCTTACCGCTCATGCGCTCCCGCTGGCGGGAGCCAGCACACGATAACTCAGATGCCCTGCCAGGCCGGCTTGTGGGTGTAGGCGTAACGGTAGTAGTCCTTGTGGCGCAGGCGGGACGCGGCCTCCTCATCCACGATAATCGTGGCGTGCGGGTGCATCTGCAGCGCGGAAGCCGGGCAGAACGCTGACACGCCGCCTTCCACCGTCTCCTCGATGGCTTCGGCCTTGCCGGCACCGAACGCCAGCAGCACGAGGTGACGGGCCTTCATGATCGTGCCAATACCCTGCGTGATGCAGTGGGTGGGCACTTGGTTGATGTCGTTGTCGAAGAAGCGCGCGTTGTCGATGCGGGTCTGTTCGGCCAAGGTCTTGACGCGAGTGCCGGAGGCCAACGAGGAACCGGCTCGTTGAAGCGACGTGGCCGTCGGTGCCGATGCCGAGGATCTGCACGTCGATGCCGCCAGCGGCTTCGATGGCACGATCATAGGCCGGGCCGGCCAGCGCGACTTTGTCGCCGTCTTCGAGCGGAGTGCCGTTGAGTACGTCGCCGGGCACATGGACCTTGGCCGGGTCCAGGCCAAGCGGTTCGACCACGGTGCGATGGATGGTCGCATGATAGGACTCGGGATGGGTCAGCGGCAGCCCGATGTATTCGTCAAGCGCGAAACCACGCACGCCCGAAACGTCAATGGCCTCGTCCTTGACGATCTTGGCGAGCGCCTGATAGGCGGCCAGCGGGCTGGAGCCAGTGGCCAGGCCCAGCACGGCGTCCGGCTTTGCTTTGATCAGGTCCGCCACGCAACGGCCGTAGATCTCGCCGGCCTCGGCTTCGTTCTTGACAATGATGATTTCCGGCATCGGTTTCCTCCAGTTCCGTGCGGCCCGCCCGATGCGAGTCGCTGTACCGCCGCCCGTCTTGCGGATAATGGCAACATCCTTGTCACGTCCGGGTGCCGCGCGGCGTTCCAACCACCGTTCGGCGTAGCGCCGATTGGTGATTCGCTATTTGTTAATGATACTAACAATTTTGGACCTTATGAACACTCACGGTGTTTCCTGACGCTTCACACAGGTACACTGGAATTTATTAGTGAAGTTTCATAACAGTTTCAACGACGAAATTGCGCTTCACCGTCTAAGCTGTGTATGGAACAACAATCGCCGTCCACTCGCTCACCATCAGGCAGGAGGAAACATGTCATATCTCGGTCTCAACACAACGACCGACGACCATGCGGCCAAGGCTTCCCCCGCCGATGTGCGCCGCAAGAACCGCCAACTTATCTTCAGGTTGTTGTTCCCCACCAACCAGTATTCGCGCGCCGAGCTCGGCCGACGCACCGGATTGAGCGCGTGGCCGTTTCCGATGTGGTCGGTCGGATGCTGGAGGAAGGATGCTGCGCGAGACCGGTCAGGCACCCAGCGGCGGCAAAGGCAAACGAGGCACACTGCTAAGCATCGATATCGATCGACTGCGCATCATCAGCATCGACCTGACGCAGGAGCACCTGCTGCACGGCGCAGTCACCAATCTGCTCGGCCAGCCGCTGCGTCACGCCGAAGTCACCCTGAACACCGGCTCATTCGTTTCCGTGGATGTGATCATCGAGCTCATTGAGAAGATGCTGGGCATGTCCGATGGCGAGGTCATCGGCATCGGAGTCGCCTCCCCCGGCGTGGTAGACAACGGCGTGGTCCGCTCCTCCACGATGCGCGGCTGGAACAATCTCGACCTGTCCACGCCAATCGCCGAACATTTCGGACTTGAAGTAAACGTCAGCAACGACGCCACCGCAGCCATGCTCACCGAACGTTTCTTTGGCCAAGGCGGGCCGAATATGCTTTTCGTGCGCATCGAAAGAGGCATCGGTTCGGCGATTCTGCTCTCGGACACGCCGGTAATCGGCGAACTGCACGCGGCTGGCGAGCTCGGCCATATTTCCATCGATCTTGACGGGCCGCTGTGCCCTTGCGGCAAGCACGGTTGCTTGGAGACGATGATTTCCGGAACCGCATTGAAGAAGCAACTCAGCGCAGCAGACGTGGAGCAGCATCAGGGTATCCTTGCTCGGGCGGGCCGCTATCTTGGCCAAGCCCTGGCCATGCCTGTGGGCCTTTTGGATATGGCAGACGTATGCGTCTATGGCCAGCCGAACATCATCAACGCGACGTTCATCGGCGCGGCCCAGCAATATCTGGATGCCGCCACATCCTCGTCCTTCCACAAACACACGGTGATTCGGCGCTGCGAATGCGGACCTGACATCACCGTACAGGGCGAGGCCATCGCCGTGGTCTTCCAACACTTGGCCAAATAAAAGCCGGTCACCCCGGCAACGAAACGCGCAAGACCAAGCGCGGCACAGCACGACATAAAGCGATATAGGACTGCGTGGGAGACGGGGCCTCGGAGACAAATCTGAGGCCTCATCTCCCATGCCCCGGCACTATGCCAGGCTACGCCGCCATGGCGGCACCGATGGCTCCGACTGGTTGGCCGACAGGTGCCAGACGCAGCCGGGCCGGCAGGTCCAGCGTTTCGAGGAATCGGCATTGCGATTCGCGCCGGCGCAGCTCAGCGTGATCACCTCGACCAATGGTTCGCCGGTTTTGGCCATGCCACCGCCCAAGATGATGAGTCGCGGATCAACGGACTGAGCCAGGATTTGTATGGTGTCGCCGATGGCGCGCACTACCATGTCCAGCACATCGACGGCCTTGGCCTCCCGCTTTTTCGCGCGACGAATCAGGTCGGGCATCGGCGGGTCGGCGTTGGGCCACAGACGCCCCACGGATGCGCCCGAGCAGACTGTTTCCAAGCATCCGTATTGCCCGCAAGGGCACTTGAGGCGATGAGGTTCGACTGGGATATGGCCGATTTCGCCGGCCGCGCCGCTATAGCCATGCATCAGCACGCCGTTTTCGACGATGCCCGCAGCCAGTCCGGTGCCGAAGTTCAGGAACGCAATGGTACCGGCCATGCCGTCCGCACCGCCCAATACGGTGGCCGCGCCGACGGCGGCGGCATTGACGTCGTTTTCCACATGGGCCGGCACGCCCGAACGCTGCGAGACCAACGGCCCCATATCCAGCGAGACCACGTCGAGATTCACGATATTGCCCACATGCCCGCTGGCCGAATCCACCGTGCCCGGGGTACCGATACCGATGGCCCTCACCTCGTCAAAACGCTCACCCGCTGCCTGATGTGCTACAGCGACGATGTCTTCGATCACGGCATCGTTGCCATGCCTGGCGGGAATACGGGCGGAACCCAATACCGTGCCCATTGCGTCAACCAGCACAGCTTCGATTTTTGTTCCGCCCACGTCAACACCGATTTTGAGATTGTTCATAGTGTTTTCAGACATCAGTCCTCCCCTGTTCTTCATCGAACGTTTCGCTTGATATCAGTGTGCATCCGACTATTGACAACCATCTTAACAAATTCCCCCAAGACGACACTCACATGCACGACACACCGAATGACATATTGATTGCGTCAATCAATTAACAGCGTTAATATCTTAATCAAGTTCAGATTCAAAGACGAGCGGAACAACTCGCAGCGGTGCAGACAAGGAGGACTTAAGACCGATGGCAACAAACACCACCCACGCCACTTCCCAGGCCAGTGTCTCCGAATCCAACCGCTCCCGCATCGTCAAGCACCTGTATCACAACGGCATCAGTTCCCGCGCGCAAATCGCCAAGGCACTGGAACTCACCCCCGCGGCCATCACCAAAATCACCGCACGCCTTATCGAGGCCGGCATGATTGAAGAGACCGGCGATCTGGAAGGCTCCAAGAACCGCCGTTCCATCGGACTCAAGCTCAACACCACGCACTTCCGCATCATCGGCATCAAATTCGCCCGCTCGCTGGTGCAGATCGGCGTGTTCGACCTGTGCGGCAACACCCTGAGCTTTGAAAACCTGCCCACGGTGTGCGACAACACCATCAACGACTCCATCGTCACCATCCACCAGCGCGTCGAACAACTGCTCGACAACGACCCATCCATCGTGGCCATCGGCATGGCAGTGCCCGGCCCCTATCTGCGTAACGTAGGCCGCACCGCCGTGGTGTCCAACATGCAGGGCTGGCGCAAAATCAACTTCATCGACGAATTCGCCACCGCTTTCCGCGTGCCAGTGTTCATCGAACAGGACGCCCGCGCCGGCGCCCTCGCACATTATCTCTTCGACCCGTCGGTGCACGCCGACGACAACCTCGCCTATTATCTGGTCGGCGAAGGCGTGGGCCTCGGCGTCATCGACAACGGTCGCCTCATCAACGGCTTCCTCGGTGCCGCCACCGAAATCGGACACATCTCCATTGACGTCAACGGCCGCCCCTGCGATTGCGGCAACATCGGCTGCCTTGAACGCTACTGCTCCACCCCCGCCATTCACGATACGCTCATCGCCGATGGCACCGTGGTTCCCGGCGCGGCCGATATGACCCACACCGAAGCCGCCCGCGCCCTGTTCGCCAAAGCCGGCGACGGCGACGAAGCGGCAATCGCCATTGTCCGCGAGTCGCCCGATACGTCGGCTACGGATGCGTCACCATCTTCAATGGATACAATCCCGAGCACATCATCATCGGCGACATCGTGTCCGAAGCCGGCCCGATACTGCTCGATGAGGTGCGCGCCACGGTGGCCGAACGGGCCATCCCCGAAATCAATGCCTCCACTTCCATCAGCCTATCCACCTTGTCCGCCGACGCGGCGGTCTCCGGTGCCGCAGCAGTGGCAGTGACCCAATTCCTCGAACACCCCTCGGTGTTCTTCGACGTCTCCTAAACCAAGCGCCGACATCACAAGATTTTCCATACGAAACACCCGATAAAGGAAACAAAGGAAAGGAAACCAACCATGACTACCCCGATCGTTCTGAGCCTCGGTGAACTGCTGTGGGACATGCTGCCGAGCGGCAAGCGAGCCGGCGGCGCCCCCGTCAACTTCGCCTACCACGCGATGAAGAACGGCACCGAAGCTGGGCCATCAGCGCGGTCGGCGAGGATGAACTCGGCGACGAACTGATTGCCAAGGCCAACGAGGCCGGTATCAACACCGTCATCCAGCGCAATGCCTGGCCGACCTCCACCGTCGAGGTCGCACTGAAGAACGGCATCCCGGAGTACACCATCGTCAAGGGCGTGGCTTGGGACCACATCCTGTACACCCGCCAGCTCATCGACGTGGTCTCCAAGGCCGACGCCGTCTGCTTCGGCACCCTGGCCCTGCGCTCCCCCGAATCGCACGCCACCATCACGGAGCTGCTCAAGCACACCAAGCCGGGCGCGATGAAGTTCTTCGACATCAACCTGCGCGGCGACCACTACTCCAAGGAACTTATCGAGGAACTCCTCAAGGCGGCCACCGTCTTCAAGATCAACGACGAGGAACTCCTGCTGCTGCGCGACATGTTCGACATCCGCGGCACCTCCGGCGAAGATGCCTCCCGCTGGTTCATCGAGGAATTCGGCCTTGACTACGTGATTCTGACCGCCGGCTCCGCCTACTCCACCATCATCTCCCGCAAGGCGAGGTCTCCACGCTGGACACTCCGCACGTCGAGGTGAACGACACCGTGGGTGCAGGTGACTCCTTCTCCGGCACCTTCACCGCCCGCATCCTGCTGGGCGACACGCTCGCCGAAGCCCACCGCAAGGCCGTCAACACCGCCGCCTACGTCTGCACCCAGGCCGGTGCCTGCCCGAGTACCCGGCCGAGATGCCCGACTATCTGGCTGAAATCGGCAAGTAATCCACTCCCACCCCCTTATCCGCCATTCGTGCGACTTCACGAATCGACTGATCGCAACCGGTGAGATTCTCCGAACAGGAAATCTCACCGGTTTTTCATATGGTGCGCTCACACTCATGCTCTTCACATCCTTTCGCGTGTCATGAACTAAAGCGGTTTAGAATAATGCTGTTCCCTTGATATGTATATCCCTCAAACAAAGAAGTTGAATTTATGACGACCACCGCGATACCGAAGTCGGTCTCGGATTTCATGCAGCACATCACGGACCTGTGTGGCACCGAACACGCCGCCTGGGCCGAGAACTTCAATGCCTGCTTTGCCGACACCCTGACCACCACGGTCAAACGGCATGACGACGGCACCACATTCCTGCTTACCGGCGATATCCCGGCCATGTGGCTGCGTGATTCGACCGCGCAATTGCGCCCGTATCTGGCCCTTGCCGCCGAAGACGGCGATATTGCGAGCCTGATCGCCGGTCTGGTGCGGCAGCAGTTCCGCTACATCACCATCGACCGTATGCGAACGCCTTTAACGAGGAGCCGAACGGCGCTTCCTGGGACAAGGATGATCAGTCCGACTTCTCCAGTCCCTGGCTTTGGGAGCGCAAGTACGAGGTGGACTCGCTGTGCTACCCCATTCAGCTGGCTTGGATGCTGTATGCGAACACCGGCAACACCGATCATTTCAATGACGAATTCATTGCCGGCGTCAAGAAGATTCTTGACGTCTTCGAGACCGAACAGCATCACGAGAACTCCCCGTATTTCTTCATCCGCGACACGGACATTCCCACCGAATCGTTGAGCAACGATGGCAAGGGGTTGCCGGTGGCGTACACCGGCATGACCTGGTCCGCTTCCGCCCCAGCGACGACGCCTGCACCTACACTATCTGGTGCCCTCGAACATGTTCGCCGCCGTGGTGATGGGCTATCTGGAACGCATCTTCGGCGGTGAGATTCTGAATGATGCCGATATCGCCGCCCGTGCCGGCGAGTTGCGCCGCACCATCACCGAAGGCATTGAAGCCCACGCCAAAACGACGAACCGCAATGGAGAGACGATCTACGCATTCGAGACCGACGGCCTGGGTCACGTCAATATCATGGACGACAGCAATGTGCCCTCCTTGATGGCGGCCCCTTACTTGGGGTACTGCGCACCGGACGATCCGACATATCTGGCAACCCGACGTACGCTGCTCAGCGACGAAAACCCGTACTACTACGAGGGCGAGTATCTCAAGGGCATCGGCTCACCGCACACCCCGCCGCGCTATGTGTGGCCCATCGCCCTGTCTATCGAGGCGATGACCAGTGACAACAAGGACTTCAAGGCGCATATCCTCGACCGTCTTGTAGCCACCGACGCCGGTACACATCTCATGCACGAAGGCATCGACGTGAACGATCCGACCAAGTACACGCGCGAATGGTTCAGCTGGTCGAATATGATGTTCTGCGAACTGGTCATGGACTATTTCGACATTCGCGTGAAACACTAAGACGTGCCCGCTGAATGCTCATTGTGCACCCACCGCATGTTCTCGTTAAGGAAAGGAACAATCATTATGACCAATAACCCACGTTATACGCTCGGCACCGAAGCCAACCGCATTTTCATGGCTTCCGAAACCTACGAGCTGCTGAAGTTCGGCAAAGGCTTCCCAGCACCGAACGGCGGTTCCGGCTGGCTGAACGCCGACGGCACCCTCGACCCCTCCCACGGCGTCGAAACGTGGATCACCAGCCGTATGGCCCATGTGTATTCGATTGGTGCCATGCTCGGATACCTGGGTGCGGGCGAGCTGGCCGACGCGGCGCTCAAGGGATTGACCGGCATTCTGCATGACGACGAGCACGGCGGCTGGTATCCGCAGGTGTTCGCGGACGGCACCCATGCGCCGGGCAAGGTCTGCTATGCGCATGCCTTCGTGATTCTCGCCGCGTCCTCCGCCCTGCTGGCCGGGCGTCCGGGTGCCAAGGAACTGCTTGACGAGGCACTTGCCACGTATGACAAGCATTTCTGGAATGACGAAATCGGTTTGGCCGTCGATACCTGGAACACCGAATTCACCGAGCTCGACCCGTATCGCGGTCTCAACGCCAACATGCACACCACCGAGGCATTCCTAGCCGTGGCGGATGCCACAGGAGACAACGCCTATCGAGTACGCGCCGGACGCATCATCGATCATGTGATCGGCTGGGCGAAGCACAACGAGTGGCGCATCCCCGAACATTTCAAGTCCGATTGGTCGCTGGACCTCGAATGCAACGTCGACAAGAAGGATGATCAGTTCAAGCCGTACGGCGCCACGCCGGGTCACGGCATCGAATGGGCCCGCTTGATCACGCAGTGGGCGTTGAGCTCCTTTGCCAACCTTGACGGCGCACAGCCGTACGTCGACGCCGCCGAGCATCTGTTCGCGCGTGCCGTGGCCGATGCATGGAACGCCGACGGCACCGTGGACTCGCCTACACGACCGACTGGAACGGCAAGCCCGTGGTCACCGATCGCATGCATTGGACGCTGGCCGAATCGTTGAACACTTCCGCCACGCTGTACGCGGCCACCGGCGAGGAGATGTACGCCAACTGGTATGCCACGTTCGCCCAGTATGTCGACGAACATGTCATCGACCACGAGAGCGGCTCCTGGTTCCACCAGCTCGACAAGAACAACCACGTGATCGGCACGGTCTGGCCGGGCAAGTCCGACCTGTACCACGCTTCCAGTCCACGCTGATTCCGTTCCTCGACCCGGCCGTGTCCATCGCCACCGCGGTCAAGAACGCGGCCTGACCGGCAATATCTTAGCCTTCTTATCTCCTCCTTCAACGACGTTGGCCCCCGCTTGATAACGAGGGCCAGTCGTATGGATTGGAAGTGCTGACTCAGAATCGGTGGTTTCTATATTCCACAGGAGTTACAGGGTTTGGCCGTGCTGTCCCTGACCACCAGTTTCGGGGTGAGGATTCGACGGTTGCCGCTCACCTGTTCGCCGGCGAGCACTTTGAGCAGCAGTTTCGCCACTTTGGCACCGTATTCACTGGCGTCACGATGCGCTGAGGTAATCGACGGGTACGCTGCCTCACAAATAAAGCTGTCTTCAAAGCTGACAATAGCGGGCAACCCGTTCGGATAACCCGCAGATTGCCCCTCCCCTGTTTTCAGTTGCCCGGTGGTATATGCTTCGGCCATGGCATGCAGACTGGCCGCGGCAAGAATTTCCGTCTCGTAGATGAATGCAGTAGGAGCTTCGGCGAACGCAACATCTCCAGCGTAAGCATCGCGGCCTGCTCGGCATCGAAATTCGTGAACTCGATGTTGATGGATTCCAGTTTGCGCCGTTTTGCGAACGACCGAAACGCCGACACACGCCCCTGCGAATAATCGAGATTGGAATCGCCGGACAGATAGGCGATACGGCGGTGCCCCAGTGACGACAGATGTTCAAGCACGGTGCCCATGGTGCGCGAATCATCGATGGACAGCGACGGTACATAATTGTTCGGATCAGGCCACCGGCCAGAACCGCACGCACACCCAGTTCCTTCAGCAGTTTCGGGCGTGGATCGTCGGCTCGCAGATCAACCAGAATCACCCCGTCCACACGCTTGCGTGACGCCCAGTCCCTGTAGACGCTCATCTCCTCGTTCAGCGAACGGCAAGGGCGATACAGCAAGCCGTATCCCTTAGGCTGAGCGAGGTATGCACACCGGCCATGAAGTGCAACATGAAGGTTTCGTCCGTGAGTCCCTGTGCGGAGCGTGCGGGGGCAAAGCCTATGGTCATGGTTTTCGACGAGCCCAACGCTTGCGCGGCATAGACCGGCGTCCACCCAAGTTTGGCCGCAGCTCCTTGACTCGTCGTTTGGTTTCCGCGGAAACACCAGGCCGATCGTTGATGGCAAAGGACACCGCGGTTTGCGAAATGCCCAACTCATCCGCGATGTCTTTTAAGCTCACACGCTGCGTGCCTGTGGACGATGGTGATGCCTCGCGAGCAAATCCCATGAATAATCCTCCTTGCAGCCACGCTGCGAATACCACGCTACAACAGATTATTTCCCACTTTGGGCCGCATGTAATCAGCTGTGTTCTAATACCTATGATATCAACAACTAAAACGTTTTAGTCTATGGGTCTCAGCATATGTTCGGATATAAAAAGCGGGATATAGGGGTGTCTACAGGGACAACCACCCCATATCCCGCTTAAGGCACGGGTATCAACGCACCCGCATACGCAGCGAAACTATTCCATCTTGCTACGAGCACGAAGCACCACCGTGCCCGCTCCGAGCAACACCACTGCGGCAGTCACAATCGCAATAATCGAAGAGCCCGTCTTACTCAGCGAAGAGTCCGATGCGCCATTCTTATCATTGTTCTTGTTGTTGTTCTGGCCAGGCTTGTTGTCGCCGGGCTTATTCGGCTTGTCCGGCTGGCCGGGCTTGTTCGGGGTCGCCGCGACCTTGGTGAATTCGATGGCGACACCCTCACCGATGGACTTGTCGCCCAGTGCGGCCTTCACCGTGTACTTGCCCACCTTCGTGGACACGACGTTCAGTGAAGCCACGCCAGCGGCATCAGTCTTGACAGTGGCGTTGCCGTCAACGGCCGTGACACCCTCGGGCAGCGTAAACGCCACCTCGGCGTTGGTCAGCGGATTGCCGAACGAATCCTTGACCGTTGCCTGAATCGTACGTGTAGCCTTGCCGTCGGCCACGGCCGAGCCGTCAACGGCGGTCAGCGTGGACTCCTTGGCATCCGGCTGAGTCGGGTCAGAGACCGTGCACTTGGCCAGTTCGTCGGCGGTCTGAATCTTCACCGGTTCGGTCTTGTTGCCGTTGTAATCCTCGACCTGCACCCACAGTTCATGGCCAGAGGGGATGGACTTGGTGTAAGAGCTCGGCGTAGTGCGACCACGGATGATGCCGGTGATTGGCGGAGTGCTCTGCGAGTAGGTGTAATTGGCACCCAGCTGCTTCTCCTGCTTTTCACCGTTCTCGTCAGTCCACTTCTCGGTCATGTAGAGGTAGCGCCAGTCTTGAGTCTCCGGACGGACCAGAGTGACTCTATCGCCATTCCATGTCACCGAGCAAGCCGGATACGGCTCAATGGTGGCATCGGCAAATACACCTGTTGCCGTGGCGGTAGTGCCGCCTGCGTTATCGACGGTCACCACATAGCGGGAACCGTCAACCGGCGCATTCGGAATCGTCGCTTCGCTCTTATCGGCAGAGACCTTGACGGTCTGGGAGTACGGCTGCGCGGCGTAACGCCACGAACCATTGTCAGACTTGACGGTCACGGTCTTCTCGCCGGATACCTGCGGATTGGTCCAGGAGACCTTGACGTTACCATCCTTGCCGGGTTCGACTTTCACGCCAGACACGGCCGCTGCTTCGTTCAGCGGCGCTTCGGCGGCCAGCGAGCGCGAACCGTCCGCACCCACGGCGTACAGCTTCAGCGTGCCGGTCTTGGCAGGCAGGTGCTTGACGTACAGGGTGTCGTCGTAACGGCCACCGAGGAAGGTGTTGTCCAAGTAGAGCAGGTAGTTCTTGGCAGTAGAGTAATCGGCGAGATCCCACTTGACGGTCAGTTCGTCGGAGTCCGCGTAGGCGCGTTCCACTTGGAAGTTCGTCGGAGCAGCCGGCGTGTAGGCAGCACCGTCGGTGACGGTAATCTTGCCGATGTTCACCTGGTAATTGTCGATTGGGTTCGCCCCGGCCTTGACGATCAGGCCCAGGGTGGCGATCTTCTTACCCGCGTACTGAGAGAGGTCTACAGTTGCGGTCTTCCAGCCGTTGCTTGCCCCACCGTCTGCCATGTCCACCGGCACTATAGTCTTGGTGTCGTCGGCGAAAATGAGGCCGAGTTGCAGCTTGGAATCGTCGCTGTTGAGCTTGTTGTAGGTCAGTTCGACCTTGGAGCCGGCAGCGACGCTCAAGTCGGTCTTGTAGAGACGGACGGTGTTGTCGCTGGACAGCTTGCCGCTCAACACCAGCGAATCGCCGCCTTCGTAGCCGCCGACCTTGGTGTAGTTAAAGCGTGGTGCCGCTTCATATTTCTTGCCATAGTCGAAGTCGGCTTGCAGCGGGTCGGAATCGGCATCAATCCACCACTGCCATGTCGGCAGAATGTCTTGGAGGTTGATATTGCCCCACTGCTGGTTGCTGGTCTGTTCGCCGTTGTCTCGCCATTCGAGACCATGACCGGTGTTGAACGATGTGGAGAAGACCGGACCGCCGATGACGGAGCGCTCGGCGATCTGCGAAGCGAAACCCTTCCAGCTATCGCTGCTCGTACCATCATCAATATACGGATCAGATATATCCGTCGTGCCCTTCTCACCGGTGGACGAACCAGTCCACAGACGGCGTTCGCGGTCGAATACCTGGTTCTGATACTTCGGGTAGACCTTCTTGTCGTCACCCAACTCGTGGGAGACGAAATCGGTGCCAAGTGCCGCAAGGCTCACATAGGGCTTGCCGTCAGCGTCAAGGTTGACATTCATATAATTCGCGTTGCTGGCGATGCTACCAAATTTCTTCTGTCCGGCCTCGATACCCGCGAATACCGCGTACTTCGGATCAATGCCAAGGCTCTTGGCGTGATCAGCTGAATCTTGTAGCATGTTGCCGCTGAACCAGTAGTCAGGAAGATCGAATCAGAGATTTTTACCTTGTTCGGATCCTGCACCCACGGCGAATTGGCATCGTTGAACATGTTTTGATAGCTGACGCCCGCCTTCGGG
>ENA-OQMZ01000707-OQMZ01000707.1-human-gut-metagenome-genome-assembly--contig:-NODE-707-length-13605-cov-1.873423_pt1 | contig 13605 bp, 15 predicted proteins | sample MGYA00242621_ERZ504862 | MGnify/ENA primary metagenome ERZ504862 (study PRJEB26092, sample SAMD00036393) | human gut metagenome | host: Homo sapiens | study: EMG produced TPA metagenomics assembly of... | reverse complement strand
CTTCTGCAATCTTACAGATTCAAACTTATCTTTATATCCCTCTAATGCTGCTGTAAGTTCATCATATTCTGCTCCATGCATCAGATGTGTCGGCTGTACAACAAGTTCTTCACTCCATTGTCTACAGCTCTCTGCAATGCCTGATCCACATTGTCGATCTTCTCGCCATCACGGGCCTGTACGTGATTGATGATGATCTGTGCTGTAAATGCTCTTCTTACAGACCAGTCCGGATAAGCTGCCTGAACTGCCTTCTCAATACCACCGATATCTGTCGCACGGCTGTCATTGAAGGATGTTCCAAAACTTACTACAAGGATTTCATTTTCACCGATCTCATCAGCATTGAGCGGATCATCCTTGGATGCATCTCCTGTATCTCTTCCGAAATAATCCGGATCCGCATTCTCTCCCTCAACGAGTTCTTTCTGTGCATCTGTCAATGCATCCCATGCTTCTTTCGCTGCTGTACACTGCTCATCTGTCTTGTCTGTTCTTTCCTGAACATAAATGTCATCAATCAGCTTCGCAACTTTATCTGCTGCTTCCTGATCACTGTCCTGTTTTGACTCTGTCTTTGTTGTGTCAGTGTTGTTGTCGCCCTTTGATCCACATCCTGCAATCATGGACACACTAAGTGTTGCTGCCAGTAAAACCATTAATACTTCTTTTTCATTGTCATCCTCCTGATTTCTTGTTCTCAGAAATGAAAACACCCTCGAATCAAACGAGGGTACGCAAAGAAAAACCGGTGATTATTTACAACCTATCTGTAAATAATTACTGCAGTCTAAATCATTTCCTTTCGTACGGCCAATTCCTCGTGGCATGAACTCTTCATTCCTGTACTGCGAAAGGCAGGTCTCCCGGCTGATCGTTCAAACGCTTCTGCTTCACCTTCCCGGTCTCCCAGTGGTCTCAAAACAAAAGCTCACGAAATACGGTGACGAGTTCGTACAGGATTCTCACCTGTTTCCCTTTTCACCAGTCCAAATTTCCCATGTCGTTCCTCTGAGCATTCATAATCAGGACGCCATCCTCCATCTGACTGACACCTCACGCATCTGTATTAAATTATATGTTACAACGGGGTCATTCTATCACACTTACATAAATGCGTCAAGAAATGTTATAAATTGGAGGATTTGGCCTCATTTCCGACTTTGATTTCCTCAGCAAAAATGATACAATATCCCTCAGAGACAAAATTTGTAACTAGGGTGGTTTATTATTATGAAAGAATCTAATAGACAAGCATTTCGTCGTGGTTTTCGCGATGGAATTCCGATTGGACTTGGATATCTTGCGGTCTCCTTTTCAATCGGTATCGCTGCAAGAAATATCGGCCTGAATGCATTTCAGGGATTCCTTATGAGTCTGTTAAATAATGCATCTGCCGGAGAGTATGCCGGACTGACTGTAATTGCTGCAAACTCTCCTTATATTGAGGTCGCAATTGTCACATTGATCACGAATGCACGTTATCTTCTGATGAGCTGTGCCATGAGTCAGCGTTTAAGTCCCGACCTTTCGTTAGGACACCGTCTGCTGATGAGTTATGATATCACAGACGAACTTTTTGGAATTGCGATCAGCAGACCCGGTACTTTAAATCCTTATTATACCTATGGCGCGATGGTAACTCCGCTTCCGGGCTGGGCTTTTGGAACTATGCTCGGCGTCATTGCCGGAAATATCATGTCACCACGTATGGTCAGTGCATTTAGTGTTGCCCTCTTTGGAATGTTTATCGCTATCATCATTCCTCCTTCGAAGCAGAATAAAGTCGTTGCAGGACTGGTTACTCTTGCATTTATCTCAAGCTTCGCAGCAACTTGCCTGCCTTGGATCTCCACTCTGTCGGATGGTACCAGAACAATCATACTGACCGTCGCACTTTCAGCCGGAGCAGCATTCTTCTTCCCGATACCGACAGAAGACGAAACTTCAAGCTTCAACTAAGACAATAATAGAAACGTAAACTGTTCAGTTACTCAGAAGGAATAAAAATTAATTGACACACAATAATTTATATTTATATTCTTATCATGGGCGGTATCTCTTATTTCATCCGCGTACTGCCGATGACCTTGATCCGAAAACCTTTGAAGAACCAGTTTCTTCAGTCCTTTCTATACTATGTACCTTATGTCACACTAGCAGTGATGACATTCCCGGCGATCCTTCATGCCACACAGTCTCCAATCTCCGGAGTTCTCGCTCTCGTTGTTGGAGTTGTAGCCGCATGGTGTGGTGCCGGACTGCTGCCGGTCGCAGTTCTTTGCTGCGCAGTTTGTATTTATTGCAGAGCTTTTCTTGTAGAGTAATCTTATAGATTTTAGTAACTGTCGATGCCCTTTTTTCTGCCATTGATGCTTTTTTCGCTACTGTCGATGCCCTTTTTCGTTTGGCGAAACAAATTTTCTTAATTTTCTGACATTTAAGACAATTTCTTTAAAAAGTCTAACGTAAAAATATAAAAAAGGGGTTGCATTTTTCTGTAGCTTTGATATAATAACCATGTTGTTTGAAACAAGCAACAAACAAAACTCAAGTAATGCGGAATGGTGTAATTGGCAGCACAGCAGACTCTGACTCTGTTAGTAGGGGTTCAAGTCCCTTTTCCGTAGCTGGGAATTTGCTTCGGCAAGTTCCCTATTTTATCGGAGTGTGGCTCAGTTTGGTAGAGCGCTACGTTCGGGACGTAGAGGTCGCAAGTTCGAATCTTGTCACTCCGATGTTTTAAGAGATTACAATTTGTAATCTCTTTTTTGTTATTAAGTCAATATGTAACTGTTCAGAGCCAAGCAAAATTTCAAAAACAGGTATAAAATGCTTGCATTTTTAAGACTGTTTTTGAAATTTTATTTGGCGGATACGCCACACCGACGAAATGCGTAGCATTTTGGAGGTTGGCTCTGAACAGTTACATCAATATTATAAACAAAATGCGTTGACCCAAAATCCTAAAACGAAAATTAGTCAACGCATCCTCAGTATAACTTGACCTCAAATTCACAAAAATGAAAATCAGTCAACGCACCATTCTCTATTCATCAAATTTTTATTTCAGCTCTCCATCAAATACAACAGTTGCCGGTCCTGTCATATAAACCGTGTTCTTCTCCTGATCCCACTGAATCTCCAAATCTCCGCCAAGAAGCTTTACAGTTACTTCATCTTCTGTCAATCCATTCAGAATACAGGAAACAGCTACAGCGCATGCTCCTGTTCCGCAGGCAAGTGTCTCAGCAGATCCTCTCTCCCAAACACGCATCTGTGCAGTATGTCTGTCCAGTACTTTTACAAACTCTGTATTCACACGTCTTGGAAATCTCTCATGGCTTTCGAATTTCGGTCCGATTTCTTCAATCGGAAGATTGTCCACATCATCTACATAAACGACTGCATGCGGATTTCCCATAGATACACAAGTCATATGATATTCTTTTCCATCCACAAGAATCGGTTCATCTACAGCTTTATCTCCCTCTGCCACAACCGGAATTTCTGCCGGTGTCAAGATTGGGCTTCCCATATCAACTCGAACCTTCGCAACTTTTCCATTTTCTATGAAAAGCTGAAGTGTTTTGATTCCTGCTAAAGTCTCAACTGTAATCTCTGTTTTATCAGTCAGACCGTAATCATACATATATTTTCCAACACAGCGAACTCCATTTCCACACATTTCTCCTCTAGAGCCATCCGCATTATACATGGCCATCTCACAGTCTGCCACTTCCGACGGACAGATCAGGATCAATCCATCGGATCCTATTCCAAAATGTCTGTCACTCACCTGGATTGCCAACGCTGATGGATCTTCTACCTTCTCTTCAAAACAGTTTACATACACATAATCATTTCCAATTCCCTGCATTTTTGTAAATTTCATTCTCTTCTCCGTTCCACTGTCATCACTGACAGTCCTCTCATTTGTTATTGTTTACAGCACTTCTTATTCGTTACTGTTAACAGCTGCCTCTTATTCATTCATAATTGTCAGCACCATCTGTGCTGTTTCGAGCATATTGGTTCCGCTTTCCATACTGCTCTTCTGTAAATATCGATGTGCTTCCTCTTCTGACATGTTATTTCGTTCTATCAGAAGCGCTTTCGCCTGATCGATTATCTTTCTCTGAGAATCGTCTCTCTTTCGTATCGTTTCTCTGCGCTTTCTTCTCTTCCTGCTCTGTGTCTGCTGAATCATTTCAACGGTATTTACCAAATCATAAACTTTGATTGGGAGTGGAAGTCCTACAACCCCGTCCGGCAGTCCATCATCCATCCACTTATCCGCTGAAGCCACCAAAAGCATATCAAACGTATCCGGAAGAGATTCTCGCAAATCTGTATATTGCATATCTTGAAACCGATAACCGCACACGACAATTCCATCACTCCAGTTATCAGCATACTGCAAAGCCTTAGCTCCTGTCAAACTCACCGCAGATACTTCAATACCCGCACGAACCAAACTATTACGGATATTTACTGCATTTTCCCTCTTTGGGAAACGACAATAATGTTGCTCATATCTGCTCACCTCTTCCGCTAACTACTCTTCTATCAATCTGTTTTCTATAAAATGTTCTATACCAACATATGCGGTCTCTAAATGCCCAATGCCAGGATACCTGAACTACAGCCTGTAAAGATAATGATTAATCTCCCAGTCTGTTACCTGCATACAATATTCTTTATATTCTTTCTTATTTGCTTTGATGATCTTCTCGGCAAGCTCTTTCCCTAATACGCTGATCAACAGTTCATCTTTCTCAAGCTCTGCTGTAGCAGCTCCAAGCGTTCTAGGCAGTTCTTCCACTTTGAAGTTCATCTCTTCTTTCCTGTGTCATCTTCTGAATATTTTCATCAATATTCTTCGGAGGCATAATCTGATTCTTAATTCCGTCCAATCCGGCTTTCAGAAGTACTGCAAGCGCCAGATATGGATTCGCCGTAGCATCCGGACTACGAAGTTCCAGTCTTGAATTGTCTTCTTTCTCCATAGACACACGGATCAAAGGTCCTCTTGTCTTAGCTGACCATCCCATATAAACAGGTGCTTCATACCCCGGCACAAAACGTTTATAAGAATTGATCGTCGGATTTGTAATACAGGTGATTGCCTTCATATGTTTCATCAAGCCACCAATAAAATAATATCCTTCCTGGCTGAGTCCATTTTCATCCTCCGCGTTATAAAATGCATTTGTCCCATCGTTTTTACATAAAGACAAATTAATGTGCATTCCTGACCCGTAAGTCTCACTCTTCGGCTTTGGCATAAATGTTGCATGCAGACCATGTCGTTTTGCAATTGTCTTGACAACCATCTTAAATGTCATCAGATTATCTGCCGTAATCATCGCCTCATCGTAATGAAAGTCGATTTCATGTTGCGCCGGCGCAATCTCATGATGTGAAGAAATAATCTCAAACCCCATATCTTCTAATGTTAAGATCATATCTCTTCTCGCATTTTCTCCAAGATCCAACGGCCCTACATCAAAATATCCACCCTGCTCGTGAGTTACTGTTGTCGGTCTACCGTCATCATCTGTATGGAAAAGAAAGAACTCGCATTCCGGACCGACATTCATCGTATATCCCATCTCTTTCGCCTCCGCAACAGCCTTTCTGAGTACATAACGCGGATCGCCTTCATACGGTGTTCCATCTTTTTTATACACATCACAGATCAGTCTTGCAACTTTTCCCTGCTGTGGTCTCCATGGAAAGATTTCAAATGTACTCAAATCCGGATACAAGTACATATCTGATTCCTCTTCATCTGTAACCCCTTCCAAAGAAGAAACATCAAACATACAACGATTGTCCAATGCCTTTTCAAGCTGTCCTACTGTCACCGCCATATTTTTCATCGTTCCAAAAATATCTGTAAACTGCAATCTGATGAAAGCGACATCTTCTTCCTCTACTATGTGAAAAATATCATCTCTTGTATAGTTATGCATTATTTTCAACCTCCTTTATCATAAACTCATACGATAAAAGGGCGTTCTCCACCTAAGTTGGAAACGCCCTTGTTTCTGTGTTACATTATAATGATTGACTGTTTTCTTGTCAATTATTTCTGAATCAGTTCAAGCACTTCTTCTTTGACAGGCATAGCTTTGATCGCGCCCTTCTTTGTTGTTACAAGTGCTGCTGCCGCATTCGCAAATGTCAGCATCTCTCCTAACTGTTCCTCTGTCAGATTCTCAAAATCATGATCAACTAGATAATTCAAAGAACTTCCACAGAAAGTATCTCCTGCACCGGTTGTCTCAATTGCTTTCACTGAAAATCCTGGTCTCTCTACGCGCATGCCTTTGTAATAAGCTCTGCTTCCGTCTTTTCCCATAGTCAGAAGAATCAACGGAATATTGTATGTCTCCTGCAGATATGCGATTCCCTCATCATAGTCTTCCTTACCGGATACAAACTGAATTTCATTATCAGAGATCTTCAGGATATCACATTTTCCAAATCCATACTCCATCTGCTCTTTTGCAAGATCAAGAGAACTCCACAGCGGCGGTCTCAGATTTGGATCAAAGGATACAAGGCAACCATTTGCTTTTGCTGTTTCTACCGCTTTCTTTGTTGCTTCACGCACACCGTCATGTGTCATAGAAAGTGTTCCGAAATGAAAGACTTTTGTATCTTTTACCACTTCTGGATTCACTTCATCTGCTGTAAGCATCATATCTGCTCCCGGATTACGGTAAAATGAGAACTCTCTGTCTCCATCTGGGAATGTATGTACAAACGCAAGTGTTGTATTCACATTTTCGTCCACCATCAGATTGGAGGCATCGATTCCGGCTTCCGTAATCGTATCTCTTAATAACGTTCCAAACTGATCTTTTCCAACCTTCCCTATAAATGCTGTCTTCTTTCCCATCTTGTTCAGAAGCGCCAGCACATTACACGGTGCACCTCCCGGGCAAGCCTCAAACATATTGTTTCCCTGTTCGCTTTGTCCATTCATTGTAAAATCAATCAGAAGCTCTCCTAATGCGATTACATCATATTTCTTTGCCATGAAGTTCTCCTCCTATTTCTTGTCCTATTACTTTGTCTTATTGCTTGTCTTAATTAAAATATACTAACTCTTCAATTGGTTCTGCAGGCTCAATATTCTCTGCCTCAAGCACCGGTCCTTCTCCGCCATATACAGACAGATTCGCATAACGCACTTTTGCACGAATTTTTACCCAGTCTCCTGCATTCAGCTTCGGCGCATAAGCGCTTCTGCAAACATATCCAAGGAAAGATGTATCATCTGCACAGCAAGTCATTGCCATACGTCCCGGATAGAATACCTTAGACGGAAATGCTTTCGGTTTCATAACCTTTGCAACAAATTCTACAACTTTTCCTTTATAGCGCTCCGGATGCTCCTGCATATCAATATACCAGATACCATAATCTTCTCTTGGAATCTCAATCACAGGTGCTTTGAGATCATACGGTACTTCGTCTTCAAAGATATTGTCTACCTCACCGTTCTCATCCTCAAAGATTACTTCTGCCTGAGGACTTACAACCTTAACACTTCTGCGGTATCCTGCCAACGGTTTCTTATCTTCACAACGATTAAACAGCACAAGTTCAGCTCCCTTTACCATCTCGACAAACAGTGGTTTTAAGTTTGTCAGATACATCTGGAATGTACTCGCATCTACTGTTGTAATCTTCTGCTCGATAGCCCAGCCTGCCGGAAGCTTCATCTTCTCAAATTCACTCACCTGCCACATACCATTATATTCAATAACAACACGTTCCGGCTCATGCTTCTTATTCATCTCTTCCAGCCATTCTTCTGTCAGATCTTCTTTATCTTCTACAGTCTCAATAACGACACCATACTTCAGCATTTCCATTGGATCATACTGTTCTTCCCCCTCTTCGCAGAGAATCAGAAGTGTCTTTCCATCAATCTGAAAGTAATCCTGAGATAGTGTAAAATTCAGGAACTGAGTTTTACCACTGTCCAGAAAACCTGTCATCAGATAAACCATAACATCTGGCTCTTTCATCATATCTATCTCCATTCCGTCTCCTTTTCGCAGAAGACATCTGTTATTACATAATGCTACGCAGCCCCCTATGGGGTACTGCTTTGCTTATCCTTTTATTTCAGCTTAAATAATTCTGCAAGCTTGTCTTCGTTAAGCTCTGCTCCGATCACACAGATTCTTCCTGTGTATTCCGGTGCTCCTGTTCTTACTTCATGCTCCTCCGGAACCATATCAAAGTAGATCCACTCTCCATCTGCTCCTGCTACCATTCCTTTTGCACGGAGTACATTTCCGTAAGAGCCATCCTCTTCAAGAGTCTTCAGAATTGCACTGACCTCATCCTTTGTATAAGTATGAATTGTCTCTTTACCCCAGCTTGTGAATACCTCATCTGCATGATGATGACCCTCATGATCGTGGTGATGATGGTGTCCACAGCCGCAGCTGCACTCTCCATCATGATGATGGTGCTCATGCTCATGTTCTTCATGATCGTGGTGGTGATGCTCGTGATCTTCATGGTCGTGGTGATGATGCTCGTGATCACACTCTTCATGATCGTGGTGGTGATGATGTTCATGATCATGTGCTTCCTTGGCTACTTCTGCGAGTAACTCATCTTCAAGAGATTTGCTTGATTCCATTGTTTCAAGAATCTTCTCGCCCGGAAGCTGCTCGATCGGTGTTGTGATGATTGGAGCTTTTTCATTCAGTTCTCTTAACAGTGCAACACTTTCCTGAATCTTCTCCGGTTTTGCTTTATCTGTACGGCTTAAAATAACTGCACCTGCATATTCAATCTGGTTGCTGAAAAATTCCCCAAAATTCTTACGGTAAATCTTACACTTTGTTACATCTACAACTGTTGTAAAACTATTAAGTTCTGCATCGATTTCACCCTGAACATCCTGTACAGCCTTGATTACATCAGAAAGCTTTCCGACTCCTGATGGCTCAATCAGAATACGATCCGGATGATAAGTATCTACAACCTCATGAAGAGATTTCCCAAAATCTCCAACCAGTGAACAACAGATACATCCTGAATTCATCTCACGAATCTCAATTCCTGCTTCCTTCAAAAATCCACCGTCAATACCGATCTCTCCAAATTCATTCTCAATCAATACAACCTGCTCTCCCTTGTATGCGTCAGAAAGAAGTTTCTTAATTAAAGTTGTCTTTCCTGCTCCAAGAAATCCTGAAATAATGTCAATCTTTGTCATTTTTCTCTTCTCCTTTTTCTATCATTTATTTCAAATCCAATTCAACCGGGCAATGATCCGATCCCATAATATCTGTCAGAATCTTTGCATCTTCCAGTCGGTTCTTTAAACTATCTGAGACACAGAAGTAGTCTATACGCCAGCCTGCATTCTTCGCTCTGGCACTGAAACGATAAGACCACCAGGAATAGATTCCTGTCTGCTCCGGATAAAAGTACCGGAATGTATCAATAAATCCGGCATCCAGAAGTTCAGTAAACTTCTGTCTTTCCTCATCCGTAAATCCTGCATTCTTACGGTTGGTCTTCGGATTCTTAAGATCAATCTCTTTGTGTGCTACATTCATATCTCCGGTCACAATCACCGGTTTTGTCTCTTCTAACTTCTTCAGATAATTGCGGAAGTCATCCTCCCACTTCATTCTGTAATCTAACCTTGCCAGCCCATTCTGAGAATTCGGTGTATACACTGTAACGAAATAAAACTCTTCAAATTCACAGGTGATCACACGTCCTTCCCGGTCATGCTCCTCAATACCGATTCCGTAACTCACCGACAATGGTTCTTTCTTTGTAAACACGGCTGTTCCGGAATACCCCTTCTTCACAGCATAATTCCAATACTGATGATAGCCTTCTAATTCCAGATTTAGCTGTCCTTCCTGCATCTTCGTCTCTTGAATACAGAAGATATCCGCATCTGCCTCATGAAAGAACTCAAGAAATCCTTTCTGTACACAGGCACGAATACCATTTACATTCCATGATATTAATTTCAATCTGCTGCATCCTCCCTTTCAAGAGTGTTGCTGTTCACCGTCCATTAGCCAACTTTTCTGTGAATAATCAGCAACTTTCCATAACCGAATCAATAATACACCTCATCAAGGAATAAACCCCTTGCAGGTGCTAAAAATCCAGCCTGACTTCTATCTTTTGATTTCAAAGGTTCCTTCACACTCTCTATGCTTCGTGCTCCGGTTCCAACTTCCAGCAAAGTTCCTGTCAAAATCCTACCATATGGTAAAGAAATCCTGTTCCTTCATATTGAATACTGACTTTGCTTCCTTGTCCGCAAATCATTATAGCATAAATTGTTCTTTTTGTGGACTTTTCATCCTTTTTATCCGTATATCCGGCAAACTCATACGTGCCAATCAACAATTGTGCTGCCTTTCTCATCGCATCTAAATCCAATCTCTGCGGAAAATGATATGTATATCGTCTTGTGAATACATCTGGTTTCTCCGCCAAATCCAGCTGATAAATGTATCTTTTTCCAACTGCACTTTTTCTCGCATGAAATCCATTCCTCACAAGCTCTGCATCTAAAATCCGAATATCTCCGGGTAATCTTGAATTTATCTTTTCTGTAAAAAATCCATCCTCCACCTGACCAGAAAGAACTACTGTTGCAGTCTGTCCATTCGCATGAACACCTGCATCTGTTCGTCCTGAACCATCAATCTCCACTGGATATCCTGCCACTGACGAAATTGTTCGCTCCAGAATTCCCTGCAAAGTATTCTCTGTGTTTGCCTGTCTCTGCCATCCCTGATATGCAGTTCCGTCATAAGCAATTGTTAATTTATAAGTTCTCATTCTCGCCCCCGTGTAATATACTAACATTCTCCGAAAGATTGAAATCGGTTTATACTCACGAAATAGAGTATAACCGATTTTTAATTATATTTTAGAAATTTCTTCAATTCATCCATGAATGTATTCGCATCTTTGAACTCTCTGTAGACAGATGCAAATCTGACATATGCAACCGGATCCAATGCTTTCAGATTCTCCATAACAATTTCACCAATCTCACTGCTTGGGATTTCTTTCTCTTCACGATTAAAAATTGACAGTTCAATCGCATCAATTGTCTTTTGAATCTCTTCAGCCGGAACCGGACGCTTGTAGCATGCATTCAGAACTCCATTCTCTATCTTCGCTCTTTCATACTGTTCACGGTTATTATCTTTCTTAATTACAATCAGTGGGATCGTCTCTACCTTTTCATAAGTTGTAAAACGCTTACCACATTCATCGCAAGAACGTCTTCTTCTGATAGAACTATTATCCTCTGCTGGTCTGGAATCAATCACTCTTGTATCTGGATTGCCACAATATGGACACTTCATATAATCCACTCCGCCTTTCCACGTATCTTATTGCCTTCATTATACACAATGTCTAATATTTTTGCAAAAAACTTTTCTTCTTTAATTTCCACAAGAATAATATCCGGTCCAATCTTCTTTATACATGCAAATGGTATCACATATTCGCTATCCGTTCCAAAGAATCCACAGAACTTTCCCGGCCCAGGAACAATCAATGCTTCTATCGCACCGGAGCATTCATTTATCTGCAGATCTACTACACCTCCAAGACACTTTCCATTACAGATGTTCACTACCTCTTTTTCTTTTAATTCACAGAATCTCATAGGCATTATTCCATGATTGCCGATACTTTCTCTTAACTATTCTATGCATGAAATCAGAATCTGTTGTATAATAAAACTCAAATGAACATACCAGCTTGGAGCATATTATTTATGAAAGAACTTTCTGCTGACCGAAGAGACTTATACGAGGGAAGATCTTCCTACGCCGTTCTTCGTCTTCTGCTTTCTCACTTTCTCTCTTCCTCTATAGTCGTGAAATCTGCACGATATCTTTGATTGGAATTGCGGTCCTATCTTCCAACTCGACCGCTTTTTCATATTGTCTGATTCTTCTCACCTTCCCCTGAACAGTTTGATATTGACCACCTTCCTTCTTCTGGTCTGCACAGAAATACGTAATCTTCACATCTGGATTTGTTTCCCTCTCGTCCTGTAATCGTTTCTTAAGATATTGTAAACTTTGATCTAACCGTTCCAGTTCCTCCTCATCCAGTTCTACTCTCTGTTCTGTAAGTCTTGCTTCTTCCTTCACGACCTCTTCATATCCGGTCAATGCTGAAAACGGAGCGAACTGTGCCGCTCTGTCTATCAACGGCATTGATGGATGAACAGAAGATACGTGATGCGGACAATCTAAAATATCATCATATTTATGCTTTGTGTCCGCCGATTTGTCTGTTTCTCTCAATAGTTGTCGCTCCTTCCTGCAGATTCATTCCCTTCAGCACTGCATTCTTTCCAAATTTCTTCTTGAGTTCAAGGACTGCCTGCTGCATACTTCTTTCACGCTCCCGTTCTTCTTTTTCCCGCTGCTTTTGTTCTTCTTTCGCTTGATAATCTGTAAAAAGATCCATCTGTTCATACGAGTCCATCTCTGCAATCTCACATTCCTGTATCACATGATTCGCCGCCAGTGATATCCTGCGTACAAGCAGTTTGGGATCCACAATCCTTTGATACAGTTCTACCGCTGCATCCACAATTTTTCGCGTAGAAGACGTATACTCTTCCAAATTCATTGTTCCATGTGCATGCTTCGGAATCTTTCTCCCATAACGGTCTGTCTTTATCTCACCTCGGTAATTCTTCTGAAATTCTGATTGTTTCAGATTTTCAATATCGTATCCTACTGTCAGTACAATCTGGTTAGTCACAAGCCCTTTTTCAACCAGATCCAATACCAGTAATTCTGTCATCTCCCGAACAATGAGACCTGCCTTTTCATAAGAATACGGACACTGCAATACCTGACCGGAACCGACACTGTTCGATGAAGCTTGTAATTCTTAATTGCCTCCATCGTACACGGCTCCCAGCCCCAGGCATGGTCAATCAGGAGTTCTGCATTCACGCCAAATAAACGATACAATAGTTCTTCATTGTAAAACTCCTGTGCGCTCCCCATTGAACATCTCGCAATATCCCCCATTGTATACAGACCATTCTCCTCCAGCTTCTTCGCATATCCTCTTCCCACGCGCCAGAAATCTGTCAATGGTCTATGATTCCAAAGTTGTTCTCGATAACTTCGTTCATTCAGCTTTGCAATTCTCACTCCATCTTCATCAGGTTCGACATGTTTCGCCATAATATCCATTGCAATCTTTGCAAGATACAGATTAGTGCCGATTCCTGCTGTTGCTGTAATTCCGGTTTCTTCCATGACCGCATCCATCAGTTTTTGTGCCATTTCTTTCGCTGTAAGGTGATACAGGGAAAGGTATCTTGTGACATCCATAAAGCACTCATCCACACTGTAAACATGGATATCTTCTTTTGCTACATAGTTTAAATAAATCCCGTATATCCTTGCCGAATACTCCATATAGAGCTGCATCCTCGGTTTTGCCACAATATATTCGATATGATCCGGTATCTCATGGATCCTGCAACGGTTACGGATCCCCAGCTTTTTCATAGCCGGCGTGATAGCAAGGCAAATG
>ENA-OQMZ01000706-OQMZ01000706.1-human-gut-metagenome-genome-assembly--contig:-NODE-706-length-13607-cov-1.770994_pt1 | contig 13607 bp, 19 predicted proteins | sample MGYA00242621_ERZ504862 | MGnify/ENA primary metagenome ERZ504862 (study PRJEB26092, sample SAMD00036393) | human gut metagenome | host: Homo sapiens | study: EMG produced TPA metagenomics assembly of... | reverse complement strand
GGCTTTGCAGGTCTGCCGGCCGGTACTGTATCTCCTGCCGGATGCGCTGTAATAACGCATGGTGCCTGCAAGGCAGCAAGGTGCAGACTGTCTGAGCCTGTACCGCATCCCCGCCAGCCAGCCGCGACAGTGGAGCAAAAGCAGGCCAAGCCCGTGCAGAAGGCCACTCATACGGCGCACACTTCCCGGATGCAACCCGGTGTCTCCCGCCCGGCAAGGATGACCAGCTGCCGCAGCATCCCGCGCTGCAACAAAGCCTGCACCTGCGGGCGGCACTGTGCCTGTGCAGCATCCGGCGCGTGGATACTGGCAATAAAATCCACCCCGCTGAAAAAGCCCTGCTCCAGTGCCATCGTTTCCTCCAGACTGCCCAGCTCGTCCAGCAGGATCACCTGTGGTGCCAGCGTACGCAGCGCCATCTGGACGGCGCGGGCTTTATCCACCCCGCCAATGCGCTCCAGCGGCGGAAGCGGCCCTTCCGGCGGGAAAAGCTCGCCCCGCTCGTCTATCACTGCCACCAGACGCTGCCGCTCGGCCAGCGTCCGGGCGATAGTGCGCAACAGGGTGGTCTTGCCGCTGCCGGGCTCTCCCACCACCAGCAGCCCGGTAAAGTGCTGTTCCAGCAGCTTGTCCAGCGCGGGCGGCAAAGGGATAACACAACTGCGTGCGATCCGCAGGTTGAGCGAAGTGACCTTTTGCAGAGCGATGCACTGCCCTTCCCGCTGTACGAACTGCCCCGCCACGCCCACGCGGTTGCCGACAGCAGTGGTCAGGTAGCCCTCAGCAAGCTCCCTTTCGTGGGTGTGCACCGAGCCATTGCAAAGGGTGTGAATATCTCTTCTATTTGCAGCGCATTCAGCCTTATTGCAGCCAGCTTTGGAGGGCAGCCCGGCAGTGCCGAAGCAGAGCATTGCCGCCCCTGTACGGTAAATGTGACCGCACAGCCAGTGCGCAGCCGCAGCTCCTGTATGCGCACTGCCGTTTGTACGGGCAGCTGTGCCAGCAGCGATGCAAGCCAAGCGGGAAGGGCTCTGACAGCCTGATAATACTCGTCCACTTTGGTTTCTCCTTCCACGAAAGCTTTGTGCTAGCATTGTATGCGCTTTGTGCGTCATTAGAACCGGGAACCGGGAACGGGCAAACAAAAAGCCTCTGCAACAGCATTGCAGAGGCTTTTGAAATTACTTGTATTTCGGCATTTAAGAGGGCGCTTTAAGTCGTTTCCTGTTCTGCCGGAGCATCCTGCAGCATAGCAAGAAATTCCTGCTCGGTCAGCACCGGCACGCCCAGCGCCTGTGCCTTGGTCAGCTTGGAGCCAGCCGCTGCACCGGCCACCACATAGGCCGTTTTTTTGGAGACCGAGCCACTGGCTTTGCCGCCGTTTTTCACGATCAGCGCCTCGGCTTCGTTGCGGGAGAGGGTCTCCAGCGTACCGGTGACCACCAGCGTTTTGCCCGCCAGTTTATCTCCCTTCGGCTCGCCCTTCCACTGCATATTGACCCCGACATTTGCAAGGCGATGCACCAGATCGGTGGTGCCTTCCTTGGCAAAGAACTCCACCACACTCTGCGCCATCACGCCGCCAAAGCCGTCGATTTCGCTGATCTGCTCAGCGGTGGCTTCCCGGATGGCCTGCAGTGTGCCGAAATGTTCTGCCAGCAGCGCGGCCGCCTTATCGCCGATGTTGCGGATGCCAAAACCGAACAAAAGCTTATCCAGATTGTTTTGCTTGGAGGCAGTAATAGCTTGCAGCAGATTGTCCGCGCTTTTCTCCTTGAATTTGTCCAGCTCCAGCAGCTGTTCCCGGGTCAGCGTGTAGATATCTGCTGCGGAATGCACCAGTTCCTTTTCCACCAATTGGGTGGCCACTGCCTCGCCCAGACCTCGATGTCCATGGCATCCCGGGAGGCAAAATGGATGATGTTGCGCAGTGCTTGTGCCGGACACTCCGGGTTTACACAGCGCAGGGCAGCCTCATCCTCCAAGTGCACTACCGGCGCACCGCAGGAGGGGCAGACCGTAGGCATGGTGTAGGGTTCAACCCCCTCTGCATGATGGGTGACCCCGATGACCTCCGGGATAATATCGCCTGCCTTGCGCACCTGAATGGTGTCCCCGATGCACAGCCCGAACTGTCGGATGAAGTCCTCGTTGTGGAGGGTGGCGCGGGCTACCGTAGTACCTGCCAGAAATACCGGGTCAAAGCAGGCGGTGGGGGTAAGCACGCCGGTGCGCCCCACAGCCACTTCGATGCTGCGCAGGGTGGTCTCCTTGACCTCCGGCGGGTATTTGAAGGCGATGGCCCAGCGCGGGAATTTGTTGGTGGAACCCATCAGCTCCCGCTGCGCAAAATCGTTCACCTTGATAACGGCACCGTCCATGTCAAAGTCCAGCTTGGAGCGGTTCTGCCCGATGTTCTCGATTTCGGCAATGGCGTCCTCGATATCACGCACTACATGGTAGCGCGGCGATACCGGCAGGCCAAGGCTCTTGAGGTAATCAAGACTTTCGGAGTGCTTGGTCAAGGTCTTGCCCCGGATCTGCTGCACATTGAACACAAAGATGGAAAGCCCCCGGCTGCCGTGATGCGGGCGTCCTTCTGCCGCAAAGAACCGGCTGCTGCGTTGCGGGGTTTTAAAGGGTGCTGCACCTGCAATTCCTGCTCGGCGCACAGGTGCTGAAAGGCTTCGTGAGGCATATATACCTCGCCGCGCACCTCCAGAAACTCCGGCGCATCTTTAAGGGTCTTGGGGATGCTGCGGATGGCGCGCACGTTTGCGGTAACATCCTCGCCCACCACGCCGTCACCGCGGGTGGAGGCGCGGACGAGCTGTCCATTCTCATACTCCAAGCTGCAGGAAAGGCCATCGATCTTGATCTCTACGACATACTCCGGCTCTACTCCGGCCTCGCGGACGCGGCGGTCGAAGTCCCGCAGCTCGTCAAAGGAAAATGCATCCAGCAGACTTTCCATCTTGAGGCATGGGTCACCTTGGGCAGCTTGCTGCTGGCGGTGCCACCCACCTTCTGGGTGGGCGATGCTGCTGTGACCAGCTGGGGAAACTGTGCTTCCAGCTCCTTTAATTCCCGCGTCAGGGCATCGTATTCAAAATCCTCCAGCTCCGGCGCATCCTGATCGTAGTAAAGTCGGTTGTTTTTCTCAATAATTGCGCGCAGTTCTTTCACACGCTTTTTTGCCTGTTCCAGTTCCAAATATTCCACTCTCCCGCGATATCATTTTGCCGCCCGCCGTGCTGCTTTCCCGGCAGAAACAGTGCTGTACACCGGACACAGCAGCCGAGCGGTAGTCGTTTGCATTTGTATCTTCCTTAGTATACCACATTCATGGATGGTCTGCAAAGCGCTAAATACAAATCGTATTTTTAAAGTGCTCTCGTACGTTGAAATCGATATCAGCATACATCAAATGTTGACTTTTAATCACTAGTGCAAGATACTAAACGTATACTCATTATATTTTATAACGTTGATTCGTTCTGTTTTTCATTTTCCTTTGCTGGCTTAATCAGTAATTCTTTGCGTTGTGTTTTCTACGCAGTACGAACAAAAAAGCCCCTCCCGGTGCGGCAGCTTGTGCCATCCGGGAAAGGGGTACAGTTAAGTTTGCAGCTCAGGTGACCGGGATCAGCAACCGCTGTGCCTGCGGCAGACAGGCAAGCTCCTCTTCCAGCTGGTTTGCCGCAAGGATCTGCGCCGGGGCTACATGGAACCGCCGGGCCACTGCAAACACCTCCTCTCCGCCTGCGCGTAGTAGATACGCAAGGCGATCTCGGGGTCGGTATCGGGCAGCGGGTCGCCAAGGGTGATGCTGCCGATGACCGGGCTGGTGGTACAGCCTAAAATTGTGCCTCTGCCCGGACTGCAATCGTAGCTTCCAGTGTGCCGCCCGCACAGGTGCATTGCACGTTCTCGGTGCTCAGCCAACATTCCGGCACAAGCACCGTTCCCTCCGGCGGCGTAATGGGCAGCGGGACAGCGACCTCCAAGGTTTTTTCGTAGCTTTCCAGCTCGCCGAGGGTGTTCTCTGCAAGGGCTGTTACCACCGCCTTTGCGGCAAGCACCCAGCCCTCCCCTTTTTGGACGGCCTGCTGAGGGCCGTAGTGCACAAAACAGGCCCGCAGCTGCGCCCCTGCATCCGGAAGAGGTCCGGAGCCTGTGGCGGTGGCGGTATCATTCAGGGTGCAGAGCAACTGCTCTGTGACGAGCGGCTGCGGTGTGAGTTCCGTTTCAAACCGGGTGGAAAAAGCATCCACTGCCACTTGCAGCTGATAGCTTCGCCATGCCCGCAGGTGTAGCATGACATTCGCCGTCAGCTGGGCGGCGGCGCTTTCCGCCTGCGACAGGGTAAAGCCCACCGGCTCTGCCACGCACAGGCAGCGGCAATCCTCGGTGATGCCCTCTAAATCTATTACCTGCTGGAAGGGCAGTGCCGCCGCCTGACTTTGCAGGGCAGTGTCCCCTTCTGCCCGCCACGCACACTGCACCCGCAGTTCCCCCTTGACAACAGCTTTACCGGCAAGCAGCTTTACCTCTGCCACACAGCGTTGCCGGTAATATCCAGTACAGCCGCGGGGGGCTTTGCAAAGACAAGCTCTCCCTCTAAGGTAACAAGCTTATCCAACACGGCCACACTGCGCACGCCTTGCAGGGTGCGCAGCTGCTGCTCGATGCCGCCATCTGCCAATGCGGTGATCACCTCGGTCTTGCACTGGGTGTGCACCGTGACCACCAGCCCATAGGCGCCCCGCACCTCGATGCGGCGCGGGTCTGCCGCGCGGGTGTTGAGGTACTCTGTCTGCCCTTCCACCACGGCTGTCCATGCCGTAAAGGTAAGCTCCGGCAGTTCCAGCTGCCGGGTGAAGGGCAGCTTTTGCTCGGTCTGGCACAGGTCTTTTTCTGCTTTGCTCTGGTAAAACACCGTGCAGCGCAGATAGCCCTCTAAGGTAAGTCTGCCCGGTTGCAACTGCCGCTGCAGAACAACCGGGCGGACAAAGCACTTGACCAGCTTACCCACCGGCGGCAGGTCATCCGAGATGCGGATATCGGTCTCCAGCGGAAGTTCTGCTTTTACGGTACAGCCTGCCCCGCCTTGCGGCAGCGTATCCCGGAATATCTTCAGTTCCATGTGCAGTGTGCTCCTTTCCCTGTCCGTTTCCGTAAGAGTGTATGCGGCAGCAGGCGACGGTATGCCGGCAGTAAAAGGCCGGTGTGCAGCAGCTTTGCCACACACCGGCCTTTTTTGGATTCAGTTCTCTTTGCGGATGCCGAACAGCTTGCGCAGAATGCCGCACAGCGCTTTCGGGCTGCGAATGACCACTACCTGCATCTCCACCCCGCCTTTCGCTCATGTTTACCCCATTATAGCGTCTGACGGGCAAAAAATGTTCCGGGAAGAGGTTTAATCTGCGATGGTCTCCACCACCACAAGCGCGCCCTGCCGTGTGCTGATGGTGATGCAGTCCGATCCTTCGGCATATTCGTTGCTCACGCCCAGCGGATAGCCTGCTGTGAGCACGGCATCCTCTAACTCATAGAAGGAGCCTTTTTCATACACGCCCTCGGCGCGTCCCTCCATGGGGAAGGCGGAGAAGTAGAAGAACTCCTCCTTGGGATATCGGCGGCTCTCGCCCGGCAGCACAAAGGTGATGCGGGAGCGCTCGTCCTGCAAGGCAGCGCGGATGCCGCGCTGCTCCAGCCCAAGGCCGGTACACAGGTTTGCAAGGGTATGCTCCACCCGCCTGCCGCCCAGTGCGCCCAGCAAAAGCACTTCGTCAAAGCCCTTTTGCGCCGCGAGCTTTGCGGCATACTCGGTATCGGTGTCGTCCTTGACGTGGGGTAAAACGACAATATCGTCCGTATCCTGCTGCGGACAGGGAGCGGAATCAAAATCGCCTACAATGATATTCGGCTTGCAGCCCAGCCGTTCGCAGTTGCGGTAGCCCGCATCGCAGGCAATGATAAAATCATCGCTGCGCAGCAAGCGCTTAAGTTCCGGCTGCACCGGGCAGGCGGAAAGGATCACACAACGGGACATCTCATTCTTCCTTCCGTATTACACTTTCGGGCGCTGCCAGTCCTTGACATCCTTTACCTCGTCGTACATGGCGCAGTAGCTGTCGTACCGGGTCTTGGAAAGTTTGCCCTCTGCCAGCGCTTCCCGCACAGCACAGCCTTTTTCGCTGCGGTGGGAGCAGCCGGTAAACTGGCACTGTCCCAGATAAGGGCCAAATTCCGGGAAAGCGTGCTCCAGATTCTCCTTGGGGATGAACCCGGCACGATTCGCCTCCAGGCTGGCAAAGCCCGGCGTGTCGGCAATGCGTCCGCCGTAGGTTCAAAGATGGTCACCTCACGGGTTGTGTGGCGGCCGCGTCCCAACTTCTGGCTGATGGCGCTGGTCTCGCGGGCAGCGTCCGGCAGCAGCGCGTTCAACAGGGTGGATTTGCCCACACCGGAGTTGCCGCAGAAAGCGCACAATCTGCCGTTGATCCACTGCTTTACTTCGTCCAGACCTGCACCGCTTTCGTAGTCGATGCGGATAAACGGCAGGGTGGACTTTGCATAGGCATTTGCCAGAAAATCCGCCTCGGCAAGGTCGCTTTTGGTACACACCATCACCGGCTGTACGCCCTTATCCACCGCAATGGCGGCAAGCTTATCCAGCACCAGCGTGCTGGGGGTAGGCTGGGTGGTGCTGGCCACAAGGAACAGCACATCCAGATTTGCCACCGGCGGGCGCACAAAAACGTTTTTGCGTGGCGCGATCTGCGCAATGACCGCTGCGCCATTCTCGGTCTCCAGCGTCACCTCATCCCCTGCCACGGGGGTGATCTTCTGCTTGCGGAAGATGCCGCGGGGTTTGCACTCCACGATGCATCCGGCGTTTTACATAGTAAAAGCCGCCAATGCCTTTTACGATATAACCGTTCATGCATATCCTCCGTCAGCCCAACAGCGAGGACCACCAGTCCAGAATACCGCCGCCTGTGGAGCTGCTGCTGGAGCTCGGCTCGCTGCTGCCGCCGGTGCTCTCACCGCCGGTAGAACCTTCGCCCGTGGTGCCGGAAGTAGTGCCATCGCCACCCGGCTGCTCCGGTTCCTGTACCGGTGCAGCGCCCGCGCTGACCACAACGTTTACGCGGCTGTTCAGTTTTGCGGTAGTACCTGCCGCAGGGTTCTGGCTGAGCACCGTACCTGCGGGCTGGTCGCTGTATTCTTCACTCTGGCTGCCAAGCCCCAGATGGTTCTGCACCAGCAGGGTGCGGGCATCATCACGCTCATGCCGGTAAGCGAGGGTACTTGGTGGTGGTAGACACCTGCGGACGGCTGATATAAAGGATGACCGTAGAGCTGCCGCCACCTGCGTACCGGCGGCAGGGTCGTGCGGATGACCGCACCGGAGGCCACCGAGGTATCCACAGCCTGCGTGACCAGCACCGAAACGCCCAGTGCCTTGAGCTGTTGCTCGGCATCGGACTGCACATAGTTGGTCAGGTCCGGCACGGTGACATACTGGGTGCCCAGGCTGACGGTCAGCGTCACGCTCTGACCCTCGCGGACGGTGCGGCCGGACACCGGCGACTGCTTATAGATATAACCGGCCGCATAGTTGCTGTTATACTCCTCTTCCCACTCTGGGAGATCTGGCCGGATGCAATCTGATCCGTAGCCATGGCCTGCTCTTTGGTCATGCCGATATAATCCCCAAGGGTGACATCGGCCTTGCTGTTCATCAGGTTGGAGGAGTCGTTCAGAATCATCCAGCACAGTGCCATGCAGGCCAGTGCAAAGGCAATGGTGATGCCGAACAAGGCCGGCAAAAAGACAGTGCGGCGTTTTTTGCCCGGTTTTCCCTTGCCTTTTTTGCGGGGTGCGGGCTGTTCGTTCTGACGGATCGCGCGGTTCTGGTTCATGGTACGTTTCACCACCTTTTCGGGCGCTTCTTCTGTAATATACTGATATTCAAACAGCACGGAGGGGTTCTGCACATAGGTGTCCAGTGCTTCCAGCATCGCCCGTGCCGAAGGGTAACGGTTCTGGGGGAGCTTTGCCATAGCCTTTTCGGTGATCTCCACCAGCGCATAGGGCACTTCCGGTGCCAGTTCGTGCAGCGAGCGGGGCTCGTCCGAGATCTGCTTGATGGCAACCTCAACCACGTCATCGGCATCAAAGGCAGATGTCCGGAAGCATCTCGTACATCATGACGCCCACAGAGTAGATGTCGCTGGTGCGGTCGGTCTCGTCTCCCTTGGCCTGCTCCGGGCTGATATAATGCACGCTGCCCATTGCCTTGCCGGCCAGCATCTGGTTATCTGCCGGGAAATGCGGGCGATACCGAAGTCCATCATGCGCAGCTGGCCGTTATCCAGCAGCATAATATTCTGGGGCTTGATATCCCGGTGCACGACGCCGTTGGCGTGGGCATGCTCCAGCGCCTTGAGGATCTGGGAGATGAAGTGCACGGTCTCCCGGCTGGAAAGCTTGCCGCCCCGCTCGTTGAGGTACTCCCGCAACGTCATGCCGTCCACATATTCCATAACAATATACTGCAGATGGTCGTTGACCGAGACATCGTACACCTTAACGATATTGGGGTGATTCAGCAGTGAGATGGCCTTGGATTCGTTTTTAAAGCGGCGCACAAGATCCGGGTCGTGCATATACTCCCGCCGCAGCACCTTGACGGCCACCACAGTCCCGGCGGGCACAGGGCCGTTCTGCCCCCGCATGACCGCCTTATACACGTTGGCCATGCCGCCGGAGCCGATCAGCTCCTGCACCTCATACAGACCGTCCAGTCTTTTACCGATCAGGTTATCCATGGCGCACCTCCATCGGCTCTACTCCCACCAGCAGGGCGGTAATGTTATCCGGGCCGCCGTTTTCGTTGGCAGTACGGATCAGAACGTCCGGCAGATCGTAAAAAGACCCGCTGCGCAGCAGTTGCTCCAGCTGCTCTGTGGGTACGGCATTGGTCAGGCCGTCCGTGCACAGCAGCAGAACATCCCCTGCCTGCAGCGCTACGGTGGTGAACTCCGGCTCCAGCCGGTAATCCACGCCCAGCGCCCGGGTGATGATGTTTTTCTGCGGGTGATGCTCTGCCTGCTCCTGCGTGATGGTGCCGCAATCCACAAGCTCCTGCACATAGGAGTGGTCGTGGGTCAGCTGCGCCAGCTTACCGTCCCGGTACAGGTAGGCGCGGGAATCGCCCGCGTGGCTCAGATAGGCCTTGCCGCCGCGCACCAGAGCGCAGACGGCGGTGGTGCCCATACCGGCCAGAGACTCCTCGCAGTGCCTTCTGGAACACATAGCGGTTGGCACTGAGCAGCGCCTTTTTCAGAAAAGTCTCCTCTTCGCCGGGGATGCACTGGTTGTACTGCTCCTGAAGCAGCGCTCGATGACGCTGCACGCACACTGCGAGGCTTCCCGCCCGCCACGTGCGCCGCCCATGCCATCGCATACCAGCGCCCATGCTGCATCGCCGGGCAGTTCCCCGGCACGGTAATCATCCTGATTGTCCTGCCGGACGCGCCCCACGTCCGTTTTTCCTGCAAGTTTCATAGGTTTCTCCCTCTGTTTATGCCTTGCCGTTCATTTCGTCGCGGCGCAACTGGCCGCAGGCGGCGCTGATCTCGCTGCCAAGCGGCGGCGCACCGTAGCGTTTACGCCAAGACTTTCAAGCTTTTGCTGGAACCGGCGCACATTGGCTGCATCCGTAGCGGAGTACGGACTGCCGTCCACTGTTGATGGGGATCAGATTTACATGAGCACCCATGCCCCGGATCAGGTCTGCCAGCTGCTTTGCGCAGATATCAGAATCATTGACACCGCGCACCATGGAATATTCAAAGCTGACCCGGCGGCGGTAGTCTCCTGATACCGGCGCACGGTCTGGATCAGCTGCTCCACCGGGTAGGCATCGTTGACCGGCATCATACTGCTGCGGATCTGGTTGGTGGGTGCGTGCAGCGAGATGGAAAGGGTGAGCTGCAGTTTTTTCTCCGCCAGCTGGTCGATCTTGGGCACAAGGCCGCAGGTGGAAAGCTGATGTTGCGCATGCCGATATTGACGCCCTCGGGCGAGGTGATATTCTCCAAAAAGCGCATCACTTCGTCAAAGTTGTCCAGCGGCTCGCCGATGCCCATGAGCACGATATGGGAGATGCGCTCGCCGATATCTTTCTGGGCAGTGTAGATCTCGGAGCAGATCTCGCCTGCTTCAAGGTTGCGCACCCGCCCCGCCTGTGTGGAGGCGCAGAACCGGCAGCCCATGCGGCAGCCCACCTGTGTGGATACGCACACGGTATTGCCGTAGTGGTAACGCATGACAACGGTCTCGATGCAGTTGCCGTCAGCCATGCGCAGCAGATACTTCACAGTACCGTCCTTGGCCTCCTGACGGCGCTCGATCTGCGGTGCAGCGATATAAAAGGTTTCTTCCAGCTTTGCCAGCAGGGTCTTGGGCTGGTCGGTCATGGCAGAAAACTCGGTGACCAGCTTCTGGTGCACCCAGTGGAAGATCTGCTTTGCCCGGAAACCCGGCTGCCCCAAAGCTTTCAGTTCAGCAGTCAATTCTGCCAGCGTCAGAGAAGAAATACAGCGTTTTTGTTCCATTCTGTTCTCCTATAAGAGGATACGACCCACAAAGGTCATGCTTATTGCGTTGCGGCGGCTTTTTGCAACACGCACAGGAAAAAGCCGTCCATGCCGGTGCGGGTGGGCACCGAAAGGCAACCATGCTCCCCTGCCGTCATTCCGGCGGCAGCGGCACCTCCGGCGCGCAGACCGCAAATTCCGGGTGGCGCTGTAAAAAGGCTGCGATCTGCTGCTGATTTTCTGCCGGGTCGATGGTGCAGGTGGAGTACACCAGCCTGCCGCCCGCTTTCAGCAGCTGTGCCGCCGTATCGAGGATGGCCGACTGCGTGGCCAATAATTCAGCTTCGCGGGCCGGTTCCAGCTTTTTGTAGCGCAGATCCGGCTTTTTTTGCCAGAATGCCCAAGCCGCTGCAAGGCACATCCGTCAGGATGCGGTCTGCCATGGCAGTGCAGGGTTCGGTTTGGTGGCATCATTACAAAGGGTATGCACCCCGGTAAAGCCCATGCGGTCTACCGCGGTGCGGATCAGCCCCACACGGTTCTCTGCCGCATCGCAGCTGTACAGCTCTCCTGTACCCTGCATCTGCTCGGCCAGCAGAATGGTCTTGCCGCCGGGGGCAGCGCACAGATCCAGCACCGTCTCGCCGGGGGCTGCGCCCACGCAAAGGCTGCTAGCTGGCTGGCCTGTCCCTCCACATGGTAGTAGCCCTGCCGGAACAGTTCGTTGTCTGCCGGACTGCCGGCAAATCGTGCCAGCACGCTGCCGGGCACAATACCCTGCCGCACCTCTGCTGCGCCCTGCTCTGTAAGCAGCGCGCACAGCTGTGCAGCGCTGGCCTTGAGGGGTTTGCACGCAGACTGGTCAAACCGCCATCGGCCTGATAGGTCAGGATGCCCAGTGCTTCATCCGGGTAATTTTGTGGAGGAATTCCGCCACATCCCGTCCGGCAGAGCTAAAACCATCAGGCGCTGAATCTCGTCCGTAAAAACGGCAGCGTCCAGATCATAGCCGCAGGCCTTGCGCAGCACGGCATTGACAAGGCCGGAGGCGCTGGATTTTTTAAAAGTGCGGGTCAGCTTGACTGCCTCGTTCACCGCAGCAGAGGCAGGAACCTGCATATAGCGAGCCTGTGCCAGTGCAGCGCGTAAAATTTCCCGCACGGGTGCATCCAGCTTTGCAAGACCCTTGGGCAGAAACTGCTCCAGAATATAGTCCAGTGTGCCGCGATGCTCCAGCACGGTGTAGAAAATGGCACTTGCAAAGGCTTATCCCGACCTTCCAGCTTCTGGCGCCTGAGTTCTGCGTCCAGCACCAGATTGGAAAAGCCATCCTGCTCCTGCCGTACCAGTGCGGCGACTGCCGCCGCACGCGGATTTGCGGCCATCAGAGACTATCCCCCGTTTTCAGACGCAGACCCGCTGCAAAGGCAGTGCCGTCCATAGGTTTTTGCCCTCCGGCACGACCTCCAGCAGCTGGATAGCCCCCTCGCCGCAGGCTATGGTCAGAGGCTTTGTAGCAAGCACCGTGCCAGGGGCTTCGCCATGAGCGACAGCCACACGGCAGGACACCACCTTGAGCTTTTTGCCGCCGGAGGTGACGAACCATGCACCGGGCCACGGTTCATGCCGCGCACCCAGTTGTGGATGTGGGCAGCCGATTCGGTCAGGCGGAACTCTGCCATCTCCTTGTTCAGCATAGGTGCAAGGCAGGCGTTCTCATGATCCTGCGGCTGGGGTTTCAGCGTTCCGGCGGCGATGGCGGGCACCACCTCGCACAGCACCCGTGCACCCACGGCAGTCACGCGGTCAAACAGCTGGCCGCTGGTCTCCTCCGGGTCAATGGCGATCTTCTCGCAGCAGAGCACATCGCCGGTGTCAAGGCCCTCGTCCATCTGCATGATGGAAACGCCGGTCTCGGCATCGCCGTTCAGCACGGCCCACTGCACCGGGGCGCTGCCGCGGTACTTGGGCAGCAGCGAAACATGCAGGTTGATGCAGCCGTACTTCGGCGCTTCCAGCACAGACTTCGGCAGGATGCAGCCGTAAGCCACCACCACGATCAGTTCCGGGGCCAGTGCGCGGATGTTCTCGTCCTCGCTGCCGTCCCGCAGGTGCGGGGCTGGAATACCGGCGTGCGTGGGCAAGGGCCACTTCCTTGACCGGGGGTGCGGTAAGCACCTGCTTGCGGCCAACCGGCTTGTCCCGCCGGGTGTACACCGCGCAGATGTCATGCCCGGCGGCATACAGGGCTTTGAGGCACTCTGCGGCAATATCCGGCGTGCCCATGAACAAAATGCGCATTACTTGTTTCCTTTCGCTTCGCGGGCAGCTTTTTTGCCCTCTTCGGTATCCTCATAGAAATACTCGCTGGACTGCATGATGGTAATGCCGTCCAGATGGTCGTTCTCGTGCTGGATGCAGCGGCCCAGCAAATTCTCAGCTTCCAGCTCGAACCACTCACCGTGGCGGTCCTGTGCGCGCACCTTGACCGCGGCGGGGCGGGTCACAGCGCCGTTGTGGCCCGGGAAGGACAGACAGCCCTCGTAGGCGGTCTCCTCTTCCTCGGATACAGCCAGAATTTCCGGGTTGACGAAGTCGATGAACTTATATTCGTAATCTTCGGGGATCTCCTCGGGCGCGTCGGTGGTGTCCCACACCACGAACAGACGGCGCAGCATGCCCACCTGCGGGCCGGCCAGACCCACGCCGTCGGCGGCGATCATGGTCTCGTGCATGTCGTCCAGCAGGGTAGCCAGACGGTCATCAAAGGTGGTGACGGGGCGGCAGACCTTGTTCAGGATGGGATCGCCCTCTTTTACAATATTGCGGATAGCCATTTATGGTACCTCCAAATCAGATGTCACCGTCCGAGTGCAGGTCCACCGCAACGGTGGCCTTGGACGGAAGTTTTTCCTGTTCATACAATTCCAGTGCGCTGCGCACGAGGTCGCGGAAGCGGCGGTCGTTGCGGCACTTGATGGTAAGTTTGTAGCG
>ENA-OQMZ01000704-OQMZ01000704.1-human-gut-metagenome-genome-assembly--contig:-NODE-704-length-13617-cov-1.455967_pt1 | contig 13617 bp, 19 predicted proteins | sample MGYA00242621_ERZ504862 | MGnify/ENA primary metagenome ERZ504862 (study PRJEB26092, sample SAMD00036393) | human gut metagenome | host: Homo sapiens | study: EMG produced TPA metagenomics assembly of... | reverse complement strand
CTCCGCAGAAGAAAGGTGTATTGCAGAGATAAAGAAAATAACGCTGGCTATCCAGCCGAACTCTGACACATTAAAAGACCTGCGGCGTTTCAGAAAACAGAAGCAGATACAGCGTCCAGTAAAGAGAGCCAAGGGCAAAGCAGCCGTAAAAGCAGGTCAGCAGGAAATATGTCTGTTTTCGACCTTTTAGATACCGAATACCACTCATACAAAAGCCCAACAGGGTAACAGCGAATTGAAAAAGGTTACTGATCAGCTCCATCCCCATTGTCCTCCTTTTGTTTCTCCGTCTGCTCCTCTTTGTTCAGCTGATGGATGCGAAAACACAGAATAGTCACGCACGCGCCGAGAACAAAAGCCAACAGTCCGATCACTATATATCCCAATGCGGTGCTGCCGCCCAAAATTGTTGCCGCAGTTTCAAAGCCTGAAGAAGTACCGGGTTCGATCTGTCCGACAATACCGGGCATGGCAAAGGAAACCCCAACGATTACTGCAAAACATGCCGCTATACAGACAGCAGAGATAATCCGTCTGCGCCGCAGTCTCTGCTGTTGTTCTTTTTTTGCAATACGCCGTTTTACCTCCGCAATCCGTTCCTCATCTTTCAGCATTTGTAATACCCTCCCGTTTCAATAATCCGCGTAAACGCTCTTTCCCCCGGTACACCATATTTGTAATCTGCTTTACACTTTTCCCCATAACCTCAGCGGCCTGTTGATAGCTCATGCCCTCAAAATAGGTCAGATAAAGAGCCTCCCTATAATCTGGATTTAACTCGTCCATGCAGAGATGCAGGATCTGGTTTCGCTCTTTTGTGCGGACAACCTCCTCTACCAGCGTTTGTGCCTCCGGTTCTCTGGTCAGGTTGTCAAGACTGAAGATAATCCGCCGTCTGCTTTTGTGGCGTAATGCCATGTGACGCGCTGCTTTATAGAGGTAAGCCTTAAACATCCATTCCGGATGCGGGGCTTTTTCATAAACAGCCAGGAAAAGGTTTCCATCATTAAATCCTCCGCTTCGTGGACATCATGCAGATAACCATCAATATATAAGGTCAGCGGGTCACCGTATTTTTTATCAACAGTTCAAGTCCTGTCTCATCACCGCACAGATATTGCCCATAAAGTTCTTCATCAGTGACCATATCGTTCTTCCTTTCCAAGTATTACTCCTCTATTGTCAGATGAAAGCTCCAGGTTCGTGAATCATTTTTGTCTGCGAAGACATACAACATGTCAGGAGAAATCCCTGATAAAAAAATAACCAGAGCCTAAGCTCTGGTTAAATTCTCACTATTTTGTAGCAGCCAGTACGGGAATCGAACCCGTGTTTTCGCCGTGAGAGGCGACGTCTTAACCCCTTGACCAACTGGCCATTTGTTTATCTGTCGTTTGCTCTTCGCTGTCGACTCGTTTAATATACACCATCTTTTTCTAAAATGCAAGTACTTTTTTAAAAAATTTCAATTTTTTTAATTTTTCTCGAATTTTTCGTTCAAAAAGCCCTGTGTTTATGCGGTTTTTGCCACAAAAAAAATTTTTATTTTTTTGTCCCAGAGAAGAAATGCCATGGCAGCTCCACCGCTTTCCATGCATTTCCCAGTTATTTATTTCTGTTTCTGACTGTTTCTTATTCCTCTATATCCTCCGCAGGCTCTGCTGGAATGAATACGCGGGATTTCTTTTCTTCGTGTTTATGAAGTGCTGCTTTCTCAGTTGCCTCAATACAGAATTCCATCTGAGAGTTAATCTGGGCTTTGCCTCGTTTATCCGGCTTCACATAAGTTCCATCCGGCTGCAGGATATGAGCTTTTACATTATCCTTAAACTCCAGATCAAGTACATGCTCCAGCTCTTTCTTAATCTTCTCATCTTCCACAGGGAAAACAATCTCTACCCTGCGGTCAAGGTTACGCGGCATCCAATCCGCACTTCCCATATAGATTTCCGGGTTTCCGCCGTTTTCAAAATAGAAAATACGACTATGCTCCAGAAATTCCCCTACAATAGAACGGACATGAATATTCTCACTGATTCCCGGCACTCCTACTTTCAGACAGCAGATACCCCTTACCAGAAGCTCCACCTGAACTCCGCAGGAAGATGCATAATACAATCCAGCAATAATCTTCGGATCACAGAGAGAATTCATCTTTGCGCGGATTAACGCCGGAAGTCCTTTCTTCGCATTCTCTGCCTCACGTTCAATCAGGCTTAAGAACCTGTCCTTCATCCAGATTGGTGCTACGATCAGCTTATTCCAGCTTTTCGGTTCAGAATATCCAGAGAGCATGTTAAATACTGCTGTTGCATCTTCTACCAAAACGTTCATCGCAGGTAAAGATACCGCAGTCTGTATAGAGTTTGGCAGTGGAATCATTGTAGTTTCCGGTTGCCAGATGCACATAACGGCGGATTCCTGTCTCTTCCCTGCGCACAACCAGTGTGATCTTGCTGTGTGTCTTAAGGCCTACCAGACCATAAATTACATGACATCCTGCCTTCTCCAGCTTCTTCGCCCATACAATATTATTTTCTTCATCAAAACGTGCTTTCAGCTCTACCAGCACGGAAACCTGTTTGCCGTTTTCTGCTGCCTGCGCAAGGGCAGCAATGATCGGTGAATTGCCGCTGACACGATACAGAGTCTGTTTAATAGCCAGAACATCCGGATCTTTTGCTGCCTGACGTACGAAATTTACAACAGGATCGAAGCTCATATAAGGATGATGCAGGAATACATCGCCCTCACGTATCACCTGGAAAATATCCTTCTCATTCTGAAATTCCGGTACAGGTGCCGGCTGATATCTCGGTGTCTTGTAAGCATCAAAGCCATCCGCACCATATACTTTCATAAGCATGGTAAGATCCAGAGGTCCGTTTATCTCAAAAATATCTGCCTCTTTGATATCAAATTCCGTTTTCAGAATCTTCAGCAGGCGTTCATCCATCTTATCCTCTACTTCCAGACGGATAACCTCACCCCACTGACGTTTCTTTAACTGGCGCTGGATCTCCACCAGCAGATCCTCTGCCTCATCTTCATCGATGGTAAGATCCGCATTACGCATAATACGGTAAGGATGGGCACATATCACATCATAACTCAGGAAAAGTTTGTCAATATTTCTTTCAATAATCTCTTCCAGCAGGATCACTGTGGTATCTCCATCCTTCTTTGACGGAATCTGCACCACCCTTGGAAGCACAGACGGAACCTGCACTGTAGCAAACAGAAGTTCTCCTGTTTTATCCTTTTTGTTGAGTTTATCACTCTTCTCCTTCTTGGAGATCAGAGCACCGATATTTAATGTCTTGTTTCTGATCAGCGGAAACGGTCTGGAAGAATCCATCGCCATCGGTGTAAGTACCGGATATACATTATCCTCAAAATATCTGTCTACAAATACACTCTGTGCTTCTGTAAGATTCTCATGGGCTGCCACCAGGTGCATTCCGGCTTTCTCAAGCGCAGGGATCAGAGAACGGTTCAGTGTATTATACTGTACATGAACCAGTTCATGGGTACGGACACTGATTTCTTTTAACTGCTCCTTGGCTGTCATTCCTGCAATGTCTGTTTTATGATATCCTGCATGTACCTGATCCTTAAGAGACGCCACACGCACCATAAAGAATTCATCCAGATTGGATGCGGTAATGCTTAAGAACTTCAGTCTGTCAAACAAAGGAAGATTTTTATCTCTTGCTTCACTCAGAACACGCTCATCAAATTTGAGCCAGCTCAGCTCGCGATTCACGAAATATTCTTTCTTTTCAAATTTTTCAAAGTCCATAAGTTCATCCTCCTTTACGCTCTGCCCTTGCGTCTGAGAACCAGACGAATGCCAAATACTTCTTCAAAAAATGCCCTCTTTATCGTTCAGCAGTCCCAGTTCCAGGGAAATGTCCTGTGCAGAATCCACGATCATCTGCAGTTCTCTGTCTTTGAGCACTGCTTTGATTCCTTTTACTTTCTGATAATGACTTCTGTCCATGGCATTTGCCAGGCGAAGGATTGCAGTCATCTTTGCCACCTTGATATAGCTCTCTCTGTCAATAGCGATTCCCATACTGTAAAGTTCATCATAATAAACAAACGCAGAATTATTGAATCTGACCGCACATGCGATCATCTGGCGTTCCATAAAGGACAGCCCAATGATATCTGTAGACATAATGATCTGATAGGAACACTCGGAAACCTTTTCCATACTGATATATTTGCCACAGTCATGAAGCAGTGCCGCGATCTGCAATAACAGACGTTCTCTTGCTCCCATACCATGAACCTTCTTCATACTGTCAAAGATATTCAGGCAAAGATTCATAGTTCCCTGGATATGGCTCTTACTGCTGGAATAGCGTTTCGCAATGTTCTTTGATGTAACCAGAATGTCATTCTCAAAATTGTGGACACTTTTGAGAAATTTTTTCTTCTCTGCAAAATCATAGGCAATTCCATCCAGCAGGGAAACACCTGGTGCCCAGAGAGACTCTGCATTGAAAATATCAATAAAATTTCTGCACACTACCATGGTCGGCACAACAAGGGATGCATATTCCGGATCAATCTCCATCTCCTGTGCCAGCAGGTCAACAGATTTTCCAACTGTATCCTCATAGCGTTTCATAAATTCTTCCCTTGTAATGATCCTGTCTTCCATTTCCTCCTGGAAGATCATATCTGTAATAAAATCTCCCATCAGGATCACATTCCTGATATCCTTATCCTTCAGATACAGACGCTGAAAGCTCATCAGGTCATTTCGGATAAATTCCTCAACCAGCTTGTCATAATGAATGGTTGTTTTCTCCAGTTCCTGCAGACGCTGGCGGATTCTTAAACTTCCCATTTTAAGTCCCTGGGTAGTGACCAGAGCATCCTTGTCAAAGAGGGAAACCTGAAGGCTTCCGCCGCCACATCCAGGATTGCGGTGCCTTTCTGGATCATCTTTTTGAATCCCTTTTCTATAGCAGCAATTGATTTGTACCCAAGGAAATGCTGTTCTGCACTGCTTAATATTTCAATTTTCATTCCTGTACGCTGATAGATCTGTTCAATGATCAGCAGCGGATTCACAAGTTCTCTGAATGCACTGGTGCCGCAGGCACGATACTCTTCCACCCAAAGTCCTGCATCAGCCTCTTAAAGTCGTTCAGCACCTCACATAAAACATTCAGCATTTCTGAATCGATCTTTCCGTCAGAATAGACACCCTTTCCGATTTCCAGACTGTATCTGACATCATTCAGTTCACGAAAACCAATTCTTTTTGACATCTCAAAGATCTTCATGCTGACTTCATAAGATCCGATATCAATGGCTGCAAATGTCATGACTGCCATATGCGTTCCCCCTTTACCATTCATCTATTTGCTTTTTTATTCCTTCTCCACACCCAGCAGATGGTCGATAAACTGCTGTGCAGTTCTTCCTGTAAGTCCTCCATGGGAAAGCTCCCACTTATTTGCTTCCAGAAGCAGTTCGTCCTCCGGCATAGTAATTCCGTTTCTCTCTGCGAGAGCTTTCACAATTGTCTGGAATTCTTTTTTGCTCGGTGCACCATAGTAAATACGGACACCAAAACGATAAACCAGTGAAAGCTTCTCCTGCACTGTATCGGAGGAATGCAGATCGTCATCATCCATATCTCCAGCTTATCACTGGATTTCTCTCTTACCAGATGTCTTCTGTTACTTGTTGCATAGATCAGGTATATTGTCCGGTTTCTTCTCCAGACCACCCTCGATCACTGCCTTCAGATATTTATATTCGATTTCAAATTCCTCGAATGACAGATCATCCATATAGATAATGAATTTATAGTTTCTGTTCTTGATCTGAGCGATCACATCATTCAGATCCTGAAACTGATGCTTATACACCTCGATAATACGAAGTCCCTCATCATAATAACGGTTCAGGATTCCCTTGATACTTGAGGATTTACCTGTACCCGCATCGCCAAAAAGCAAACAGTTGTTTGCCTTTCTGCCTCTTACGAAAGCTTCTGTATTCTCGATCAGTTTCTGCTTCGGGATTTCATAGCCGACCAGGTCCTCCAATTTCACATGAGCGATCCTTGTGATAGGCTGGATCTCCACATTGTCATTCTCATCATGTCCTACACGAAAAGCCTTATGTAATCCCAGCTTACCCACACCAAAATCCTTATAAAACTGTACCATATCCTTCATGAATTCCTCTGTGGACTCCGCTGCTGCCAGCGTTTTGCTCAGATCACAGATACGGTCTCTGATACGGGAATTAAACATCTTGCTGTTACTTCCGGTGTTGGTATAATCACCGAGAACCTTACAGCAGGAAATTCCAAATGCCTCATCCAGTACAGTCAGGTCAAAATCATACAGTTCTTTAAACACACCGAAATCATTCAGTGCCAGTTCATTAATACTTCCGTTGACAGCCCCTCTGATCTCACAGGCTGTACTGAATGCATTTTCATTATTTACCAGAAGAAATGTCAGATAACAGTGCCATAAATTTCCGGAAAAACCATAAGAGCCGGCAGTTTCCACCAGTCCGTTGGCACATTCAAAGAACAGTCCTTCCTTTTCTTTCAGATCAGGTGCTTTCTGTTCCCAAGCATTCATCAGTTCTGCCATTTTATCAAGGATTTCTCCATGTTCAAAGTTACGGTATAAGATGCATTCATTTAATCTAGCCATTTTTTATTACTTCCTTCTTACCTTGTTGTTTTATCTTGTTCTGCTGTGAGTGGTATAATTATTTCGAAAACGATGTACCAGAGTGTGTTTGAAAAATGCTTTACGCAAAATATGCCGCAAAGTGGGACGTGCAGATTGTGGAAATGATTTTTCAAACACGCTCTGGCATTATGGAAATGATTTTTAATAATTTCCCAAAATTCTCATTCTGTCAGCTTCTGCCTCAATTCCTCTCAGGGCATTCTTCACTGCACTGTCCTTTAAATTTCCCTCGAAATCAACAAAAAAAACGGTACTGCCAGTTCTTCCCTGTGATCGGGCGGGATTCTATCTTCGTCATATTCAGTCCATTATAAATAATGTGAGACAGCATATTGTAAAGAGTTCCGCTCTCATGATGCAGTTCAAAGAAAATACTGATCTTATGTGCATCCTTCACATAGATTGGTTTCTTACTCACGATCACAAAACGTGTGGCATTCTGTCCGTTATAGCAGATATTCTCAGCCAGGATCTTCAGTCCGTAAAGCTCTCCTGCCTGTCTGCTGGCAATAGCTGCCTGCGTCTTGTCATTGTCTTCTTTTATCTTCTTGGCAGAACCGGCAGTATTTTCCATCTCTTTCTTCTTCCAGTCCGGATGAGATTCCAGATATTTTCCACACTGGGAAAGTGCCTGGGGATGAGAACATACCTGTCTGATATCCTCCAGTTCAGCATCCGGCAGTCCCAGAAGTACATGCTCCGGACGGATGATCTGTTCTCCTACAATGCTAAGCTCATACTCTGTAAGAAGATCATAAATATCAGCAACAATACCGGCAGTTGTATTCTCAATGGGAAGTACCGCATAGTCTGCTCTTCCCTCCACAACTGCTTCCATTGCATCACGCCAGGTTTTTACATGAAAGCTCTCAATATCGTCCTGGAAATATTCCCTCATTGCAGCATAACTGTATGCACCTTCCACACCCTGAAAGACAACTCTTACATCTTTCAACGGAAGTGCATCTACCATTTCCAGTTTCTCATCGTCCTCGATTCCATGCTCTGTAAGAAGCTGATACTGTCTCTTACGGCTGATCGCCATGATCTGCTGAAAAAGCTCCTGCGCACCAAGCTGATTAAATTCTCCATGTGCCTTACCCTCTTAGGACCTCCAGCTTCTGTCTCTCTCTTTCCGGATCCAGAACCTTCTTTCCTGTTCGTATCTTATATTCTGCAACATCCTCACACACCTTCATTCTCTGTTCAAAAAGACGTATGATATCGCTGTCGATCTTATCTATTTCATTTCTGCATTCCTGTAAATCTATCATTTATGTTGTACCTTTTTACTTTCACAAATTCTCTACAATATCAGTCATCTCTCCGATAAAGGAAAGAGAACCAAAGGCAATGATCACATCCTGTTCCCCGGCAAGTGAAAAAGCTCCTCCACTGCATCTTTAATCGTATCCATTGCCTGTACATTGGGATTGTATTCACTGACAGTCTTCGCCAGCTCTCCGGCAGGCAGCGCCCTTACATTATCCGGAGTCTGGATCGTAAGTATCCGGTCTGCAAAGTGCGCAGTTTTCTGAATCACACTTCTGTAATCCTTATCTGCAAACACTCCCATAATATAGATGATCCGTTTTCCCTTAAAATAATGCTCTATTGAAGCTGCCATCATATCCGCAGCAGCAGGATTATGAGCCCGTCTACCACAAACAGCGGTTTTTTACAGATAACTGTAAACCGTCCGTTCCAGTTTACTGTGCGAAGTCCTTCTTTTTTCTGCTCCGCAGCAGTGGGAAAACCCAGCTCATCCAATACTTTTAAAGCATTCAGTGCAACTACTGCATTTTCCTTCTGATAAACACCTGCCAGCGGAATCTCATACTCTTCACCCCTGTACCGGATTGTCTGTCCAAGGCAGCTTTCCTTTAGCACCTCTGCCTCAGAAGCATCTGCTATGGTACATTTTGCACCGTGTTCTCTGCTGATCCTCTCGATCACCTGCATTGCTTCCGGCTTCTGTCTGGCAGTCACCACTCTGCAGCCGTCTTTAATGATCCCGCTTTCTTCTCTGCGATCTGTGCCAGAGTATTTCCAAGAAAAGACATATGATCCATACTGATCGATACCAGCACTGCCAGCAGCGTATTTTTAATAATATTTGTGGCGTCCAGATTTCCGCCCATTCCCACTTCCAGCAAAACGAGATCACAATTCTCTTTTTTAAAGAACAGAAATGCCACCGCAGTCTCTATTTCAAATGCAGTGGGATGGGGATAACCATCCTTTGTCATAGCAGCAATAACATCAGACACCTGTGTAATATAAGCAGCAAAGTCCTCTCTGCTGATCCTGCTTCCCGAAACTTCCATCCTGCCTCTGTAGGAATACAGGGTAGGCGAAACATATCTTCCAATGCGATATCCCGCACCGGATAAAACAGAATACAAAAAAGCAATGACAGAACCCTTGCCATTGGTACCGGCTATGTGCACATATTTCAGATCATCCTGTGGATTTCCAAGACGTTTCATCAGCTCACGCATATGATCCAGTCCCAGGACACTGGGAATTTCCCGGGTGATTTTGTCTATGTACTCCCGGCTTTCCTGATAATTCATAATAAACTCCTCTTATTTCCATGAGATCCCCTCCACACGTTCCTTTTGCGCATAAGGCACCTCATTGCTATAGTGTAATAACGTGTTCTCATTATATCCTACGTGTATGTTTTTTTCAAGGCAGGCAATACTAGAATCATAGAAATTTATACAGGAGCGTTACCTATGAAAAAAGCTTTCATTCTCTGCGGTCTGACGGGCTGGTGCATGGAAATCCTCTGGACCGGACTGCATTCCATCCTTTCAGGAGAACTTACCATGACAGGAAAAACTTCCCTTTTAATGTTTCCCATTTACGGATGCGGTGCCATCATCCGCCCGCTCTCCGGTAAACTTTCTGCTGTCCCGCTTTTTGTCCGCGGCTGCATTTATACTGTCGGATTTTTCTTCGTGGAATTTATCAGCGGTGCTCTTTTGCGCTGTTTTCATATGTGTCCCTGGGACTACAGCAACACTCCTCTGAATTACCGGGGACTGATAAGACCGGACTACGCTCCCCTCTGGTTCGGAGCCGGACTTTTTTTTGAGAAAATACTTGGAAAACTCTCTTGAAAAAAGCACTTGATTATTATATGATGTTATGAAGGATTAAATAAAAATTCCTGAACCAGTAAAATATGGAGGTATGAAATGAGACACTTAATGAGTCCGCTGGATCTGTCTGTTGATGAGTTAAATACTCTTCTTGACTTGGCCAGCGATATTGAGAAACACCCTGATAAATACGCACATGTCTGTGACGACAAGAGACTTGCAACTTTATTCTATGAGCCAAGCACCCGTACCCGTCTCAGCTTTGAAGCTGCTATGATGAACCTTGGCGGTAAAGTTCTTGGTTTTTCATCAGCTGATTCCAGTTCCGCTTCAAAGGGTGAAAGTGTTGCCGATACAATCCGCGTTGTATCCTGTTACGCTGACATCTGTGCTATGCGTCACCCGAAAGAAGGTGCTCCGTTAGTAGCTTCTATGGCTTCTTCTATTCCTGTTATCAACGCCGGCGACGGTGGTCATCAACATCCTACCCAGACATTAACCGACTTACTTACCATCCGTTCCCTGAAAGGACGTCTGGACAATCTGACCATTGGTCTGTGCGGCGACCTGAAATTCGGACGTACAGTTCACTCCCTGATCGAAGCACTTGTACGTTACACAAATGTAAAATTCATTCTGATCTCACCGGAAGAGCTTCGCATCCCAAGCTATATCCGCGAGGATGTTCTGAAAAAGAACAATATCGAATTTTCAGGAAGTAGAGAGACTGGAAGATGCCTTACCGGATCTTGATATCCTCTACATGACACGTGTACAGAAAGAACGTTTCTTCAACGAAGAAGACTATGTCCGCATGAAGGATTTCTACATTCTGGACAAACAGAAAATGGAACTTGCAAAAAAAGACATGTACATTCTTCATCCGCTTCCACGTGTAAATGAAATCTCAACAGAGGTGGATGCAGACCCGAGAGCAGCTTATTTCAAACAGGCACAGTACGGTGTATATGTACGTATGGCCCTGATTCTCACATTACTGGAGGTAAAATTACCATGTTAAATGTTGGAGCACTTCGCGAAGGTTATGTATTAGACCATATCAAAGCAGGCAAGGCCATGACTATCTATCATGATCTGAAGCTTGATAAACTTGACTGCACCGTTGCCATCATCAAGAACGCGCGCAGCAACAAAATGGGTAAGAAAGATATCATCAAGGTTGAATGCCCGGTTGAGAATCTTGATCTTGACATTCTCGGCTTTATCGATCATAACATTACTGTAAACGTAATCAAGGACGAGAAGATCGTTGCCAAAAAAGAACTGAAACTTCCGAATCAGGTTGTCAACGTGATCAAATGCAAGAATCCACGCTGCATCACTTCCATTGAACAGGGACTCGACCAGATCTTTGTTCTTGCAGATAAAGAGAAAGAAGTTTACAGATGTAAATACTGCGAAGAGAAATACACAGGTAAACGCAATAAATAATAAAACAAATATCAAAAACAGAACGGAAAAAATCCGTTCTGTTTTTTTGTACGCAATCAGACCGATAAGCCGGGTTATGTCATTGGGTAATCATCTGTCTAGGCCTTACGTTGCCATAAGGCTCAAGCGACCCACCTGAAAGCACGACGGCAGCCGTATCGCTTTCTATTCGGTCTTGCTTCGAATGGAGTTTACATGTGCCCGGCCTGTTACCAGGACGGCGGTAGTCTCTTACACTGCCTTTCCACCCTTACCATGCAAGCCATGGCGGTTTATTTCTGTTGCACTGGTCTGGGAGTCGCCTCCACCGGACGTTATCCGGCATCCTGCCTGTGAAGCCCGGACTTCCTCGTCTGACACCTTTCGTTTTGCCAGCCGCGATCATTTATCCTACTCGCAAACATAAGAATATCTTAACATTTCTCACATTGACTGTCAACTTCCATTTTGCTATAATAGCTCATTGTATTGTGATGCGATTGTGATAAAGGGAGTGTATCAATATGAAAATTCAACCAAAGCAACCGATTCTGCCAAAAAAGAGTCGGTATTTCAAAATTTATCAAAGGAAGAACAGATAGCTCTGACTGTCTTTCTTCTTACGCCTCTTGTGGCACTGTTGTTCCTAGAATACGCAAACCCGGCGGGGCCCGGACTGATTTTCTATTCTATCCGTCCGTCTTACCTGCTTCGTTTCGGTGTAACCGCATTTTTATTTTATATCGTGATGGGATTTCTGTTTGCCCTGACCGGAAGTATGCGGTTCTCCGGGTGTTTTCTGTGTATTTTCAGCATTATATTTTCACTGACGAATTATTTCACAACAACATTTCGCGGAATCCCGATCCTGGCTTCGGATCTGACGATCATGGGAACTGCGATGAATGTGGTCGGCAATTATAAATATTCGCTTGATCTGACCCGCACGATCACACTGCTTGGTCTGATCGCCTGGTGTATTCTGCTGTTTCGTGTAAAACGTCTCCGACTTCCAAAAGGCAAAAAAAAGGATCTCTGCCATCCTAGGAAGTGCCGCCATCTGTTTTTGCTTCCTTCTGGATCATGATCTATACGCCGGTTATGACTGTGACACCGATGCATGTCACTGTCAATACGTTCCGTCCGATCAAATCCTACCGCAAAAACGGATGCGTCCTGACTTTTATGCGAAGTATCCAGTTGATGATAATTCATAAACCGGATGGATATTCCGCAAACGCTGCTGAAGAGATAGCCGCCCCGTATCGCAATGAAACCTCTTCCGGCAATGCAAAAACACCAAATGTCATCGCATTATGGACGAAGCTTTTGCCGATCTTCAAGCCGTCGGTGATTTCAGGACCAGCGAAGATGTAATGCCATTTTACCACAGTCTTACAAAAACACTGTAAAGGGTTCTCCTATGTATCCGTATTCGGAGGGCAGACGGCAAACACGGAATTTGAGTTTCTGACAGGACTGTCCAAAGCTTTTGTGCCGGCATCTGCAACACCTTATCAGCTTTACATCAAAAGTCTTCTGCCGGGTCTGACCACACATCTTGGAAACCAGGATTATCAGGGTATGCTGGCATTCCATCCATTCCGTGCAAACGGTTACAACCGCGACCATGTTTATCCAAACCTCGGATTTTCGGATTTCATCAGTTAAAAGATCTGGATGTCTCCGCTTCGGATAAGATTCGCAACTTTGTATCCGACGCAGCTGATTTCCAGGTGATCATCGATCAGTATGAACAGGCAAAAAAGAAGAGCAATGCCCCGTTTTATCTGTTCAATGTCACCATGCAGAATCACAGCGGCTATGACCAGGATTTTGACAATCTGGATATGCCGATCTCCATCGAAGAAAAATGTGATGATCCGGAACTGAAACGTTACCTGAACCTGATCCATCATCCGACACTGCCCTGAAATCTCTGATCGAGTATTTCAGCAAGCAGAAGGATCCGACCGTAATCGTCTTTTTCGGTGATCACGAACCCGGACTTTCCAATGAAGTTTACAGCAAGATCCTCGGAAAAAATGTCGAAAAACTCAGTGCAGAAGAAAATATGAATCTCTATAAGACTCCGTTTCTGATATGGGCAAACTACGATATCGAAGAACAGGAAAATGTAAACATCAGTATGAATTACCTCTCGACTCTGATGCTTGAGAGCACCGGCATGAAACTCTCTCCGTTCAATCATGTCCTTTTAGATATACATAAACAGATCCCGGTGCTGACAACAAACGGTTATTTCGGTGAGGATGGCAGCTATTATTCCTTAAAAGATGAATCCTCCCCTTATTATGAATCCCTCAGAAGTATCA
>ENA-OQMZ01000701-OQMZ01000701.1-human-gut-metagenome-genome-assembly--contig:-NODE-701-length-13661-cov-2.371952_pt1 | contig 13661 bp, 21 predicted proteins | sample MGYA00242621_ERZ504862 | MGnify/ENA primary metagenome ERZ504862 (study PRJEB26092, sample SAMD00036393) | human gut metagenome | host: Homo sapiens | study: EMG produced TPA metagenomics assembly of... | reverse complement strand
TCGGCCGCGAGCATCGCCAGCGCTTCATGACGCTCGGCCACCCGATTGTGGCCGGCGACGTGGCCCACGCCATCCCCGAAGCCATCGCCGACGTCATCGCATGATCCGTACGTTCGCTCCCTCAGAGGAGGGGAGCAACGTATGAAACCCCCTATACTAAATCGCAGACCCCACTCAACGGCCCCAACAACACAAGGAGCATCATGGCCAACTCCCCCATCACCGACGTGATTTTCGACTTCTGCGGCGTGCTGCTGGACTGGAACACCCGCGCATGCCTGGAAGGCCGATTCCCCGATGAGATCGTGGAACGCATCTGCGCCGACGACGACCCCTGCGGCTTCTTCCGCTACGAGGACCGCATGGACACCGGCGAGGATTTCGCGGACATCTACCCGGATGTGGTACGCGAACAAGGCCAGGAACTCGCCGACATCTTCAAGTTCTACATCGGCCACTACGCGGACGCGCTGCCCCGCACGCTTCCGGGCATGGTCGAGCTGCTGGCGGATTTGAAGGCCCACGCTACGGCGTATGGGGTCTGACCAACTGGTCGCATGAGACCTTCCACCTGGCCTTCGAGAAGTACCCGCGCCTTGAACAGCTGTTGCAGGGCACCGTGGTCTCCGGCGTGGAGAAGATGCATAAGCCGAACGCGACATCTACGAGCTGGCCCTGACCCGTTTCGGCCTCACGGCCGAGCGCTGCGTGTTCTTCGACGACACCGCCAAGAACATCGTCGGCGCCAACGAGGTCGGCATCCACGGCATCCTCTTCGAGAACGCGTTGCAGGCACGCGAATCGCTCGCAGAACTCGGCGTACGTCTGTAAGTCGCCAAACGTTGCATCGCGGCAGTTGAAGTCTATGGACCGTCCTTGACGACGGTGACCGGCCGTGTGGCGACTATCCCTAGCGATATAAATAGACTTTATGACACTGCTGCAGCTGAAATACATCGTCAAAATCGTCGAGTGCGGCTCGATGAACGAGGCCTCCCATGCCCTGTACGTCTCCCAGCCGGCCCTGAGCTCGTCGGTCAAGGAATTGGAGAACGAGCTGGGCATCGAGATCTTCACCCGCTCCTCGCAGGGCATCGCCCTGACCGTGGACGCGCGGAATTCCTGACCTACGCCCGCCAAGTGCTCGACCAGGCCGACCTGCTCGAAGAGCGCTATAAGCATGCCAAACCGCGCAAGCAGCTGTGCCAGGTCTCCACCCAGCACTACATGTTCGCCGTCGAGGCGTTCGTGGAGATGATCAACTCCATCAAGTCCGACGAATACGAGTTCACCATCCGCGAGACCCGCACGCGCGACATCATCAACCAGGTCGCCAACATGCAGTCCGAAATCGGCATCATCTACCTGTCCGATTTTAACAAGGACGTGATCGGCAAGCTCCTGCGCGAGAAGCACCTCGAATTCCACCCGCTCTTCCGCGCGCCGCTGCACGTGTTCATCTCGCGCAACAACCCGCTGGCCGCCAAGAAGGTCATCACCATGGAGGACCTGAAACCTTATCCGTTCATCCAGTACGAGCAGGGCGAGGAAGGCTCGTTCTACTTCTATGAGGAAGCGGTCTGGCCGGAGTACTCCCCCAAGCAGATCAACGTGACCGACCGCGCCACGATCCTGAACTTCATCATCGGCCTCAACGGCTACACGGTGTGCACCGGCATCGACAACGGCGACCTCAACAACGAGAAGATCGTCACCGTGCCGCTCGACACCGACGAAACGATGTTGGTCGGCTGGATCACGAACGAGCGTTCCAAGCTCTCCAAGGCCGCCGAAACCTATCTCGACAAGCTCAAGTCCGTAGTCTCCGACCACGGCTACAAGCTCATTGATTAGGAGTAAGTAAAACAGGCATGGTCAGCAGTGAGATATACTGCGATTAAGCCAACCCCGCTGGGGAAATGGAAGTAAGGGCCGGCTCCTGAGTATCTCAGGGGCCGGCTTTTGCGCTATTGAGACTGACTGGCAAAACCAGTTTGATGCCTCCGACTACTTGGCCAAGATTACCGACGCGGCGGCTGTCGCGGCGAAGCCTTTGAGCACTTCAATCATCACGTCGCGATCTTCGACATCAATGTTGCGGGCCGCGGCGAGCATAATCGGCAGTGACTGTGTCAAATGCGAAGTGAGGTCGCCGAATGTGTCGTATCCGCCAGCCTCGAAGATGGCAAACAGGTTTTCGATGAACTTGCGGCGATGCTCGTCGTCGTATTTTGCCATCCATCCGTTGATCGTGCGTGCCAGGTATTGCGCGCTACTTGTCAGTCCATCAGCCTGTACGAATTGGCCATGATCGACTTGCCAGTGCAATGCGAAATGCTGCATGATGCTGGCACCGTCGCTGCTGACCACCGTATAGCCGTCTTCCACATGCTCACGAGTCTCAAACAGCATGCCGATGATCGACGAGCCCGGTACCGATTTATGGATCTTCGACGCAATGCGTACGTACCCGTCCTCATCGAAGAACACCTCATCGAATCCAGCCCATCGTGCGAATATACGACCGTGATACGTTCCTGAATCTCGCTAGGCACATTGGCCGCCGCATACACCGCCAGATTGCCGCCTTTGGAATGGCCGCCGACCATAATCGGCCCGGCCAATGGCCAGCCAGCTCGGTCAGATAACGCGCGGCGCCTCCTGCGAGGCGACCGGGCGGCGGAACGCCATCATGAAGTCCTCTTTCCACCCGACGATTGAGCTGTCGGTACCGCGAAAAGCCACATAGAGCGTGCCGTTACCCAGTTCGAACACGCAGGCCGAGAACTGCTTGGTGGTTGCAGCATCGAATTCGTCCACGTATGCGCCCACGCGTAGGTTCCTCCAACGTGGGCTCTCGCTCATCGCACGTAACAGATCGACATTCATCGAAGGCGACCACACCTTGCCGAACATGTCGTCATAGCATTCGGCACGCAGCAAATCGTGAATCGGAACCGTGGCGATCATGCCGTCGGCGGTCTCTGCATTCTCGTGATAGCGCGGCACGTTATCCGGCATGCGAGCATAGGCCAACTGGGACAAAGCGAGGCTATCCGCCTCGGTGAACGGCAGTTCGGCGAAAGTGTCGAAATGTTGCCGAATATCGTCGGTGATGTTCCCCATAGCGGCCTTCCTTGTTCGAATGCAACGAACCTACGGTAATTCTACGCCGAGCGGGTTTTCATCACAGGCGAGTCGGTCCCAGAGTTTAGAACCCTATCTCGCTTTCAAGGGAGCTGATTTGGCCTTCTGGAGACATTTATCTCCGTTTCAAGAGGCTGTTCATCCGTCATATCCCGAGTATGAGCGGCGTCACCCCAACGTCATTCCGCCATTTCATGCTGCGTTCTACTTGGGCGATCAGCATCTCGGTGGTCGTTCTTCATTACCTTGCGACAACTTGTTCGCTTTGCTGTCCAGATGATGCTCGATGCCGAAGTAACTGCATATCCCCACGAGCGCAAACAGCCCTATATCAACTAACCAGTTCATAGCACGCTCCTTGCCAAAGCTTTTGCCTTAATATGGTGCTGCTGTTCATGGAACGTAATAAAAAAAGCGGGCTCGCAAGCCCGCTTTTGGTTTTTAGATTGAAGACGATCAGGCGCCGTATTCCTCAAGGTAGGCGGCGGCGCGCTGCTGGATGTCGTGGCTGAGCAGCGGGGTGCCGTCGGGGTTCTTCATCTTGGCGGCGGCGTCGAAGATCTCGCGCACGTTGGCGATGGAGAGCACCGGGAAGCCGAATTCGGCTTCCACGGCCTTCACGGCGGACATGTCGGAGTCCTTGGTCTTCTCCATGCGGTCCACGGAGAGCACGAGACCCACGACCTCGACGTTCGCCTCGGCCTTGAGTTTGGGGATGACTTCGCGCACGGCGGTGCCGGCGGTCATCACGTCGTCCACGAGCAGCACCTTCATGCCGTCGGTCAGCGGGGTGCCAACCATCCAGCCGCCGTCGCCGTGGTCCTTCTTCTCCTTGCGGTCGAAGGTGTATCCGACGGTCATGTTGTGGCCGGCGGTCAGCGCGATCGCGGTGGACACGGCCAGCGGAATGCCCTTGTAGGCGGGGCCGAACACGGTGTCGATGTTGCGGGGAATCGTGTTGTGCACGATGGCCTGGCTAATCTTTTCGGCGTAGAACGCGCCGAGCGCGGCGATCTTCTTGCCGTCGTCGAAGGCGCCGGCGTTGATGAAGTACGGGCTCTTGCGGCCGGACTTCAGCGTGAAGTCGCCGAACTTCAGCGCGTTGGATTCCAACAGGAATTCAGTGAAGCGATGTGCGAGTGTTTCTGCATGATGTTCCTTACCTCCAAGTCTGTCCTGCGGCCAGTTTAGCAGCGAGTTCGGGACGCTGTCCAACAGGTCGTCGAGTTCGCGGGCGACGCGCAGCGGGGCCACCGGGTCGAAGAGCGCGGCCGCACCCACTTCGACGGCGTTCGCGCCGGCGTACAGGTATTCGAGCGCCTTCTCGCCGCTGTCGATGCCGCCGAGGCCGATGATCGGAATCTCCGGCAGTGCGGTGCGCACCCGATAGACGGCTGCCAGGCCGACCGGCAGCACGGCCGGGCCGGATACGCCGCCGGTGACGTTGGCGATGATCGGCTTGCCGGTGCGAATGTTAATGCGCATGCCTTTGAGCGTGTTGATCATGCTCAACGCGTCGGCGCCATGTTCCACGGCCGCGCGCGCCGGCACGGTGATGTCGGTGACGTTCGGCGTGAGTTTGACGATCATCGGCTTGTCGGTCATCGGGCGCAGCCGGTCCATAAGATTGGCGAGGGCCACCGGGTCGGTGCCCACGCTCATGCCGCCGGCGGAAACGTTCGGGCAGCTGACGTTGATTTCCAGCATGTCCGCGTCGGAGTCGGCGAGCTTTTCCACGACCGCCGCGTAATCGTCATCGCAATGTCCGGCGACATTGGAGATGACGAACGCGCCGCGGCCTTGAGCTTGGGCAGGTCCTCGGCCAAGTAATGGTCGATGCCGGGATTCTGCAGGCCCACGGCGTTGATGTTCGCGGCCGGCGATTCGGCGGTGCGCGGCGAGGGATTGCCTTCCCACGGTACGGGCGAGGCGCCCTTGGTGCATACGGCGCCGAGCTGGCTGACGTCGTAGAACCAGCGGACGGCGGCGTACTGGAAGGTGCCGGAGGCGGTGCCGACCGGATTCTTCCATTCCAGACCGGCCACCTTGGTGTGGTGCTTCCACACGTGGGGCTCGTACAGGTTGATGTGGTTGTCGCCGCCCTGCGCGGACTGGTTGTTTGCGCTCATCGTCACTTCCCCCATCCGAGCTGTTCGCGGGTGAACACGGGTCCGTCGGAGCAGACCTTGAGGCGGCGTCCACGGTGTCGATGGTGCACAGCACGCAGGTGCCATAGCCGCAGCCCATGCGCTGTTCCATGCTCAGCTGCGCGGGGATGCCGCGTTCGGCGGCCCAGTCGGCCACGGCTTCATCATAGGCAGCGGTCCGCAGGACAGAATGATCGGCTTGCGATCGTAGGCCTTCAGGTCGTCGCCTTGTTCCAGTTTGTTGAGCAGGTCGACCACGTTGCCTTCGGCGTCGTCGATGCTCCACGACCAGTCCGCGTACCGGGAGACGTATTCCTCGGCGAAGTGGTCGTTGCGGTAACCGAATACGGCGGTGGCAAAGGAGGCGTCGTGTTCGGCGAGCTTTTGCGCGGCGTAGATTAGCGGGGGCACGCCGAGTCCGCCGCCGACAAGAATGTAGTTGGCGTCTTCCTTGAGGTTGAAGCCGCGGCCGAGCGGGCCGAGCACGTCGACGGTGTCGCCGGCCTGCAGTCCTGCCAACTGTTCGGTGCCGTGTCCCACGACGGCGAAGATCACGCTGACTTCGTCGCCGTCGACTTCGCTGACGCCGAACGGACGCGGCATGAGCATGAAGTCGTCGTGCGTGAACAGGTTGACGAACTGGGCGGGCTTGGCATGGGAGGCGATGAACGGGTCGCGGAACGTCAGTCGCATCACGCGGTCGGTCAGTTCCGTAACCTGCGTGATTTCGACGTTGTGGCGCGGCGGGAAGAATCCGGCCGCAGTCGCTTCCGTAACCACATCATGGGTGGGGGTGAAAGTTGTCATTTCATTCCTATTCAGCACATCAAGCTCCCCCTATCAGGGGAGCGGTCAACCGCAGGTTGACTGAGAGGTAGTTAAACACACTCGGCTCCGGTTTCCAGCCCACACTCACGTATAGCCCACAGCCGGACAATCTACCTACCTATATACGGCAACCCGCAGATTATCGCGCATGTCGAGCGCCGCCTGGCGCGCGCTGCTCGCCACAAGGTCCAGCGCCTCGTCGGCGGTCATGGATTCGGAGTACTTGCCGCTCTTCTTCCATGCGCCGATAATGCCGCGCGACGAGTTGACGATGGCGCCGCTGCCCTGCTTGTCGAACATGCCTGCCACGTCCGCGGCCGTGCCGCCCTGCGCACCGTAGCCCGGCACGAGGAAGAACGTGTGCGGCATACGTTCACGCAACGCCTTGCCTTCCTCGGGGTGGGTGGCGCCGACCACCGCGCCCACGCGGGAGTAGCCGTGGCTGCCGATGGTCTCGGCGCCCCATCCTTCCACAAGATCGGCCACGTGCTCGTAGACCTTCGTGCCGTCGGCCAGGTCGAGCATCTGCAGTTCGCTGGAGGACGGGTTGGAGGTGCGCACGAGCACGAAGATGTCCTTGTCGGCTTCGGCGGCGGCCTCGACGAACGGGGTGATGCCGTCGGTGCGAGATACGGGTTGACGGTCACCGCATCCTCATGCCACGGGTCGAAGTCGCCCACGCCGTTCAGGTGGTGGCGTAGGCGGCTGCGGTGGAGCCGATGTCGCCACGCTTGATGTCGCCGAGCACGTAGAGGCCCTGCTGGGCCGCGTATTCGCAGGTCATCGTGTAGATGTCCACGCCGGCGGGGCCGAGCGCCTCGTACATGGCGATCTGCGGTTTGACGGCGGGCACGATGTCGGCGATGGCGTCAATGATCGTGCGGTTGTATTCGAAGTAGGCGACGGCCAGCTGCGCGGATTCGACTTCCTCCGGGGATTCGACCGAGTCACGCACCTCATCGGCAAAGCTCGCCACGACCTGCGGCGGCACCAGCGCCTCAGTGGGGTCAAGGCCCACGACGCTGGGGTTCTGAGTGTTGTCAATCGCTTCGATCAGGCGATCCATGCTGCTCCTTGTGTTATCTACAGACGGCTGAACATCAGCTGGGAGCCGATGATTGTGGCGAGGGGGCGTCCGGTGACCTGCCAGCCGCCGAACGGGGTGTTACGAGCCTTGGAGTGGAACTGTTCGGGGTCCACGGTCCATTCCTCGGCGGCGTTGAGCACCACGAGGTCGACATTGTCGGCGTCATCCACGCGGCTCAAGTCGAGCAGTCGGTTGACGCCTTCACGCTGCGGCTGAGCGTCGCTCTCCCCCGCAATCACGCCATCCGGATCATCCCCGGTGGGCGCGGGTTCGGCGTAGTCCTCGACCAGCGCGGCTACGTCGGTTGGCACATGCCCCATGAGTTCGGCAGGTCCAACGGACATGAGCTCGATCAGACGCTCATCGGAAATGAAGCCGCCGTCGACGAGCACCTTGTGGCACACGCCGTACGCGCATTCCAGTCCGATGATGCCGTTGGGCGCCTCAAGGAAGCCGAGTTCCTTCTCTGCCAACGTGTGCGGCGCATGGTCGGTGGCCAGCAGATCCACGGTGCCGTCGGCGATGGCCGCGATGGTGGCTTTGCGGTCCGCTTCGGAGCGCAGTGGCGGATTCATCTTGGCGAGCGTGCCGTACTTGAGCAGCGCTCGTCGCTCACGCCAGATAGTGCGGCGCGGTCTCGCAGGTAATCGGCAGTCCTTCGGCCTTGGCCCTGCGAATCGCCTCGAACGAGATGGCAGTGCTCACATGCTGGAAGTGCACGTGGACACCGGTGCGGCGGGCCGCTTCGATATCGCGGGCCACGATCTTGAGCTCGGTGTCTTCCGGAATGCCGGGCACGCCAAGCTCGCGGGAAACGGGGCCTTCGTTCACGGCACCTGTATCGTGATGCTCGCAATGCTCGATCAGGTACAGGTCGGAGGCTTGACGTTCTCCAGCACCTGGTCCAGGATCTCCGGCGTCACAGCGGAACCGTCGTCGCTGATTGCGGTGATGGGGTGCGTGAGCATGGCCGGCGTCTTGGCGTCGTCCTCGAATCCGGCACGTACTTGAGCCAATCGGCAACGTCGCTTGCCTCATGACCGGCGCGATCCTTGGACGCGCACACGCACAGATCGTAACGAACCGGCAATTGAACGTCATGCGCAGTATCGTACTGCTGCAGGAAGTCGATGACGTTGTCGAAGCCGGCATCCAGAACCTCTTTTGCACCGGTCGCTTCCGGGCCAGACACGGTCTGCCCATCCAGTGCCGGCAACGTGTTCGGCATGATGAGCACGTTCGTGTATCCGCCGGATGCGGACGCACGGCAGCCGGAGACCATCGATTCCTTGTAGGTCTGGCCGGGATCGCGGAAGTGGACGTGTGGGTCTTCGAAACCGGGGGCCACGGTCAGGCCGGTGGCGTCGATGTCGGCGCCGTCAGCCACGGCGGAGGTGTCGGCGAAGTAGGCGGCAGCGGTCCCGGGCACCACGAGGTCGATGACCTCGCCGGTGTTCCAGACCTTGATGTTGCGTAGGGTGATGCTCACAGTTTGGCTTCCTCGTCGCAGTAGTCGCAGCGGTATTCGAGCCGCTCGGAGTGCACGAGGTGGAACATCTGCTTGATGCCGGGCTCGGCGGTGGTCACGCAGCGCGGGTTCACGCAGGAAATCACGCCGACGATGTGCTCGGGCAGGTTCGGCTGCTTCTTTTCGACGATCTTGCCGCCGCGCACCACGTCCACGGTGGCTTGGCGGGCCACGAAGCCGAGCACGTCGAGGTCGATGTCCTTGTCATCTTCGATTTTGATGATGTCCTTGGAGCCGTAACGCTTGGAGTCGGCGTTCATGATGAGCGCAAGCTTGGTTTTGGCCGGGTCGATTTTCAGGTATTCGAGAACCTTCAGCGAGGTTCCGGCCGGCACATGGTCGATAATGATGCCGTTCTGAATGCTGGTGACTTCCATCAGGCCTGAACCTCCTTGGGGTTGAGCGGTTCGTATCCGGGCAGTTCGTCGCCCACCACGGTGCTTTCGAGGGCCATGCGCACGAGCATGCCGTTCTTGACCTGTTCGAAGTAGGCGGCACGCGGGTCGTCGTCCACGTCCACGGCGATTTCGTTGACGCGCGGCAGCGGGTGAAGCACGGCCATGGACGGCTTGGCGAGCTGCAGCTTCTCTTCGTCGAGAATGTAGGTGTCGCGCAGGCGCAGGTAGTCGTCTTCGTTGAAGAAGCGTTCCTTCTGTACGCGGGTCATGTACAGCACGTCGAGGTCGCCGATCACGGAGGCCAGGTCGCGCACTTCCACGTAGGAGCAGCTGTCGGTGGCGTTGATGCGGTCGATCACGTACTGCGGGGTCTTGAGCTCGTCCGGGCTGATGAGCACGAAGCGCACGTTGCCGAAGCGGCACAGGGTCTCGATCAGGGAGTGCACGGTGCGGCCGAAGGTCAAATCGCCGCACAGTCCCACGGTCAGGTCGGTGATGCGGCCGAAGCGCGACTGCAGCGTGGCCAGGTTCGGCCAGCGTCTGCGTGGGGTGCATGTGGCCGCCGTCGCCGGCGTTGATTACCGGCACGGATGCGGCGCGGGAGGCCACCAGCGCGGCACCCTCCTTCGGGTGACGGATGGCGACCACGTCCACGTAGTTGGACACGGTCTTCAACGTGTCGGCGATGGATTCGCCCTTGGTCACGGAGGCCAGCTGCGCGCCGGCGAATCCGATGACCTTGCCGCCGAGACGTAGCATTGCGGTCTCAAAGCTCAGGCGCGTACGGGTGGAGGCTCGTAGAACAGCGTGGCCAGCACTCGCCCATCGCAGGTATGGGCAATCTCTTTGCGGTGGGAATCGATGTATTCGGCCTTATGCAGCAGGTCGAGAATCTGGTTTGTAGACAGGCCGTCCAGCGTTACGACGCTTTTGCCGACCATTGGCGTTTCTTCAGACAAGGCTCACCTTTTCGCTCGTGGTTTTCAGGTGGCCACCCTTGCGTGACCTAATCTAACTTACGCCATTTTTCGGACAGCCGCATTCACCGAGTGTCCACCTGAAAATCCAACGAATATGCTGCCTTATCGCTGCGCGCGGCGTCGATTTCGTTCCAGTCGCGGTGCGATCACGTGCATACGCGGGCGAGGGGCGGTTTGCGGCTGCTGCGTTGCGGCGGAGGCCGTGGCGGTGGTTGCCGCAGCCGCCTCGCCTTCGGTCTTCCCATAGAACAAGCGCTGGCATACGTCACGGCATTTGCGCATCACGCCAGCAGGTCGTTCTCGAAATGCTGGCCGCGGTGGGCGCCGTAGCCGAGGTAGACGCGATGCCGCCCAGCGAATAGATGTCATCAGGCAGAATATCGGCCTGGTTGGCGCGCCCGCTCCACAGATAGCTGCCGTTGCGGGCCGCGGTGCACAACGTCCATGCCTTGCGCAGCTGAATCGCGTCGATAGCGCTGATGAGCTTCTTGGCTTCCAGCACGTCCAATGCCTCCAGCGTGCCGTTGACGCGCAGATCTTTGATATCGCCGGCGTGCTGGAGCTGCATGAGTTGCACGGTCCATTCCACGTCAGACAAGCCGCCCTTGCCGAGCTTCAGATGCCGTTCACGGCGCACGCCGCGCGGCAGACGCTCGGCTTCCATGCGGGCCTTGAGCTTGCGGATGTTCTGCAATTCTGCTTCAGTCAGTTCCGTGGTCGGGTAGCGCAGCGGGTCGGCGATGTTGATCAGGAAGTCCCGCGCCAGTTCAGCGTCGCCGGCCGCGTACCGGGCGCGCAGCAGCGCCTGGCGCTCCCAGGTCGAAGCCCAGGATTCGTAGTATTCCTCGCAGGAGGCATAGGAGCGCACGAGCGGGCCGTTCTTGCCTTCCGGGCGCAGGTCCAGGTCGAGTTCGATCTTGGGTTCCAGCGTCGTCGGTCCTTGCAGGATGTTGCGCAGGTCTTCCACGACCTTCTTGGCGAAGGCGTTGGCTTGGCCGTCGTCGGCATCGTCGGCCGGACGGTAGATGAGAATGGCATCCGCATCGGAGCTGAAGTTCACTTCGCGCCCGCCGTAACGGCCCATGGCGATGACGGTGATGCCGGCCGGCGCGGTTTCGACGCCGAACTCGGCGATCTGGTGGCGCACGGCCCAGGTCAGGGAGCATCGATGATCGCGTCATACACGTCGGTCATGGCCTTGAGACTGTCGGAGTCGCTGATCACACCGCTCATCCAAGACAGGCCGATGCGTTCGATTTCGTGGCGGCGCATGGCGCGCATGGAGGTGGCGAACTCGTTGATGTTCGAGCCGAAACGTTCCAGCGCCGAGCCGGTCTGCACGTCCAAGGCCTCGCGCGTGCGGGCCTGCAGATTGTCGTCGTCGCCAAGCCAGCTGATCGATTCGACCGACTTGTTGAGCGCGTCGCCCAGGAATCGTGAGTTGGACAGGATGTGGCACAGGCGCTGGGCGGCGGAGGGGGAGTCGCGCAGGAAGCCGAGGTAGCCGGATTCGGTGCCGAAGTTCTCCTCCAGTTTGCGCCAGTTGAGCAGGCCCATGTCCGGGTTCTGGCCCTCGCCCAGCCACTGCAAGACGGCGGGCAGAATGATGCGGTTGATTTTGGCCGCGCGCCCCACGCCGGCGGTGAGCGCCTGCACGTGGCGGATGGCGGCGTCCGGGTCGCCGAAACCGATGGATTCGAATCGTTCCTGTGCTGCCTCGACGCTCAGGACGATCTGGTCGTTCTCCATCTGGGCGTTGACCGGCAGCATCGGGCGATAGTAGATGTCGAGGTGCAGGTGGCGTACTTCGCGGCGGGTGTCGTCGTACTTGTCGACGAGTTCTTCCGGGTGCAGGCCGAATGCGCGGGCGAGTCGGCGCAGCTCCTGGTTCTGGTTGAGCTCGTCCACGTCGATGTCGCGCTTCTTTTCGAGGCCTCCGACCGAGGCCCGGCCGAGGTCCGGGAACAGGTGCGTGCGCTTCAGGGACCAGATCTGCTGGCGATGTTCCATCACGCGCTCGAAGCGGTAGTCCTGGGACATGCGCACGGCCTGCTTGCGCGAGACATAGCCGCCTTCGGACAGGCGCTGCAGCGAGTCGAGCGTGTTGCTGGTGCGCAGCGATTCGTCGGTGCGGCCGTGTACGAGCTGGAGCATCTGCACGGTGAATTCCACATCGCGCAGACCGCCGCGGCCGAGCTTAATCTCGCGGTCCTTCAGGGGCGCGGGAATCAAATCCTCCACGCGCTTGCGCATTTTCTGGCAGTCGTAGACGAAGTTCTTGCGCTTGGATGCGCTCCACACGAACGGCCGGGTCATGTCCATGTAGGCCTGACCGAGGTCGGGGTCGCCGGCCACCGGGCGGGCCTTGAGCAGCGCTTGGAACTCCCAATTCTCGGCCCACTGCTCGTAATAGTTCTTGTGCGAGGAGAGCACGCGCACCAGCGCGCCGTCCTTGCCTTCCGGGCGCAGGCCGCCGTCGATCTGCCACAGCGGCTGCTCGGCCACGCCCATGATGGCGGACTGGCAGACGCGCTGTAACATGGTGCCCATCTTGGTGCCCACGCGAATCAGCGTCTGATGGTCCACATCCTTGTCGGCCGGTTCGACCACGTAGATGAGGTCCACGTCGGAGACGTAGTTCAGTTCCTGTGCGCCGAGTTTGCCCATGCCGATGATGGTGAAGCGCACGTGCTCGCTGCCCTCGGTTTCGTGGCGGGCGATGGCCAGCGCGCCTTCGAGCGCCGCGTCCGCGAGGTCGGACAGTTCGCGGCTGATGGTCGGTTGGATGGAGGTCGGGTCGTCCGCCACGGCATCCTGGGCGATGATGGCGGCCAGTTGGTTCCGGTAGCTGGAACGCAGGGCCGTGGCCGCTTCGGCAGATCCTTGGAGGCGACGGGCATGGCCGGTTCGTCCGGGTCCGCGCCGACCGCCTTGAGCAGACGTGCACGGCGTTGCGCGTGATTGAACAGATGGCTGTTGCAGTTGTCGACTGCTGCCGCCTCCACAAGCTGCGGCTTGAAGCGCATGAACTTGCCCATCGCGTCGGAGACGCCGAGCACCGTGACCAGACGCTTCAGGCGTCGTTGTCGGGGATGACGTGTTCCAGATCGCGCTGGCTGGATTGCATCGCGTTGACGATATCCACGAAATTGCTCAATGCCATATCGGGGTCGCAGGCGTGGGCCAGCGCGCTCAGCAGTTCGGCGCATCGCTCATCGGGAATGTCGTCCGCCTTGAGCTGGTCGAACAAGGCGCGGGCCTTGTCGAGGTCTTGCAGACCTGCCTGATGAGGTCCATGGAGCTGGGTTTGAAGATCGACGATTCCATAAGATTCCACTATATACGCTCATGCCCTCCGAATGGGGCATCCCGATGTCTATTTAGAAGTGCAACACCCTTGTTGGTCCTGTAATTCTAACAGTTCGTCGGCGAACGCCTCGGCGGCCCGATGTCTATTTAGAAGTGCAACACCCTTGTTGGTCCTGTAATTCTAACAGTTCGTCGGCGAACGCCTCGGCGGGCGTGCGGTAGCCGAGCACGCGCATG
>ENA-OQMZ01000700-OQMZ01000700.1-human-gut-metagenome-genome-assembly--contig:-NODE-700-length-13671-cov-2.040165_pt1 | contig 13671 bp, 20 predicted proteins | sample MGYA00242621_ERZ504862 | MGnify/ENA primary metagenome ERZ504862 (study PRJEB26092, sample SAMD00036393) | human gut metagenome | host: Homo sapiens | study: EMG produced TPA metagenomics assembly of... | reverse complement strand
GGGTGGCCCTTTTTGCTCCGCTTGCCAAAGGTGACCCACGGGATGTCCCGCTCTCTTGTCAGGGCCACCATCTCCCGCATCAGGCCGGGCAGGTAGTCCCGCTTTTCGATCAGGGTGCCCATGCGGCCCACATGGTGGGCTCGGTCTCGGCCAGAACGGCCCGCAGCCAGCGCAGGTTCTCGTCGCAGAGGGCGCGGTCCGGCACCCGGTCCATGTCGTTGGGGTCGGTGGCGCGCTGGGGATATACGTTGAACATGATCCAGCTGTCAAAGCCGTTGGCGTTGGCCAGCCGCTCCACACTCTTTAAGGTGGGGTCCAGCGCGCCGGGCTGGGCGGTGCTGGGGTTGATGCCGATGCACACCAGCGGGTGCCTGCCACCGGCCCAGCACATAGCGGTAGGGCAGGTAGGTGTGGGGCTCGTAGTACCAGATGCCGCCGGGGTATTCCCCCGCTTCCAGGCGGGGCAGCTGTTCAGTCTGCATGAAAATGTACCTCACAAATATGGTTTCCTATTTATCGTACCTGAAAAAATTCTGTAAATCAACACCTTTGCCGGAGAAAGTCTCCCATAAATCCGAATTTCATGTTATACTGTTCTTAGACCTGTGCCGCAAACACGGCGGCACGGGCCGGGAAAGGAAAACAGGAGCCATTGAAGAAGGGAGTTCTGCTATGGCCATGATAGAAGATTATAGAAGCGCCCTGCGCGCGGGCCAGCGTGCCTACCGTGCCTGTGTGGCGCGCGGCCAGTCGCCGTACCTTGCGGTGCTGGATGATATCCTGAACGGGGTGGACATTGTCGCCCAGGAGCCGCTGGGGCTGGTGGATATCCCCGCCGAGAGCATTGTGGGCACCAAGACCAGCGGGCGGCACACAGCCTTTGCGGCCAACTTTATGCCCCTGCTGGAAGAGGACACCGAGTTTGCCGTCAAGTGGTCGAATCTCTGCGCGGCCCATCTGGAGGAAGGCATCCACACCCCCATCATTGCCTACGAATACCTGAACAAGTTCTATGTGCAGGAGGGCAACAAGCGGGTGTCTGTCCTCAAATACTACGAGGCGGTCACCATTCCGGGCACGGTCACCCGGCTTGTTCCGGCCCGGAACGACACGCTGGAAAACAAGATCTACTACGAGTTTCTCGATTTTTATAAGCTGAGCAAGATCAACAATGTCCAGTTCTCCCGGCTGGGCGGCTATGCAAAGCTGCAGACGCTGGTCTGCAAGGCCGCCAGCGAGGTATGGTCGGATGACGACCGGCTGAACTTCTCGGCCCTGTATACCATGTTCAGCCAGCAGTTCTATGCGCTGGGCGGCTCTGCCCTGGGGCTGACCCCGGGCGACGCACTGCTGGTGTACCTCTCGGTCTACCGGTATTCGGATGCCTGCCAGTCCACCCCCAGCCAGGTGCGGGAAAACCTGGCCAAGCTGTGGGATGAGATCAAGATCCTGACGGAGCCCCACGCCGTGGAGCTTTCGCTGGAGCCAAAGCCCGGCAGTGAGCCGCTGCTGAACAAGCTGAACATCTTCAGCAAGCCCAGCCAGCTCAAGGTGGTGTTCCTGCACGAGTACAATGCTAAAAACAGCGCCTGGGTGCGGGGCCACGAAAAGGGGATCGAGGCCCTGAAAAAGGAATTCCCGGACCGCTCATCATCACCAACCGGGAAAATGTCTCCCCCGAGGTGGACGCGGAGCAGATCATGGAAGAGGTGGCCCACGACAACGCGGACGTGGTGTTCACCACCAGCATCCGGATGCGGCCCGCCTGCCTCAAGGTAGCGGCCCAGCACCCCAAGACCCGGTTCCTGAACTGCTGCCTGAACGCGCCCCATCCGCTGGTGCGCACCTATTACCCCCGCACCTATGAGGCCAACTACCTGCTGGGAATGCTGGCGGGTATCCTGAATCTGACCGACCGGGTGGGCTATGTGGCGGCCAACCCCGTTTACGGTGTGCCTGCGGCCATCAACGCCTTTGCCCGGGGCCTGCGCACCGTGCGGCCCAACAGCCATATCCTGCTGCGCTGGGCCTGCCTGCAGGAGCCGGGGAAACCGCTGGATTTCTCCGACTGCCCGGATATCGAGCTGTTCTACGCCTGCAGCCCCTTTGAGCCCACCAGCAGCGCCAGGGAATACGGCCTGTGCCGCCGGATGCCGGATGGCAGCATCCAGCCGGTGGCGCTGCCGGTCTGGAAGTGGGAAGTGTTCTATATCGGTATCATCCGCTCCATCTTCGAGGGCACCTGGGACAGCGGTTCCAGCGGCAAGGCCATCAACTACTGGTGGGGCTTCCGCAGTGACGCGGAGCGGCTGGATTACTGCGAGACCCTGCCCAAGGGCACGCAGCAGCTGCTCGATCTGCTGGAAAAGAACCTTGCGGCCAACGAGTTCCCCATCTTCCGGCGGGCATCTTTGCGCAGGGGCATATCCCAAGGCACCCACTGCAGACACCTACACCCCCAAGGAACTGATGGAGATGGACTGGCTGGGCGAGTGTGTGGAGGGCAGCCTGCCCCGGTACGATCAGCTGGATGTCAGAACGCTGGGCCTGCTGGAGATCAACGGCCTGAGCAGCCTGAAAGAGACGACGCTGTAAAAAGCTCAACAGAACGGAGTGTTGCGGACGTGAAGATACTTGCAATTTCCGATACCCCCTCCAAGGCGCTGTGGACTATTGCTCCCGGGAACGCCTGGCCGGGTCGATCTGATCCTCTCCTGCGGGGATCTGCCAAAAAAATACCTCGAATATCTGACAAATTTTACAGCGGCCCCCATTTTGTATGTCCACGGCAACCACGATGGCCGCTACCGCACGGAGGGCGAGCCGGGCGGCTGCATCTGCGTGGACGATCAGGTGTATGTCTGGAAAGGGCTGCGCATCATGGGGCTGGGCGGAAGCATCCGCTACAACCGCGAGGAGACCTTCCAGTACACGGAGCAGGAAATGCGCCGCCGGGTGCGGCGGCTCTGGTTCAAGGCCCACCGGGCGGGCGGCATCGACCTGCTGCTGACCCATTCCCCGGCGGCTGGCCTGAACGATGGCGATGACCGGGCCCACAAGGCTTTGCCTGCTTCAACGACCTGCTGGAGGAGTACCAGCCCAAGTGGTTCGTGCACGGGCATGTCCACCTGAACTATGATGCCAACCTGCCCCGGGTGTGCACCCACGGCCAGACCACGGTCATCAATGCAACGGAGCGCTATACGTTTGAGATCCCGGACCCGGACCCGGTGGTCCGGAAGCGCTTTTTCTGGAATGACCCGGCATTTCCCACCAAAAACTGAAAAAGGAGAAACACCCAATGGAACAAAATGAGAAGCTGCGGGCGCTGGAGACCCTGCAGAAGAAGCTGTACGCCTACAACTGCGCCTCCAACAGCCTGTATCTGGACGCTGTGACCGTGGCCCCCAAGAACACGGCCGAGGGCCGGGGTGTGGCTCTGAGCATTCTGGCCGGTGAACTGCAGAAGCTGATGACCGCCCCCGAGACCCTTGCACTGGTGGAGGAGCTCTATGCCCGGCGGGAGACGCTGGACACCCTCCACCGCCGCGAGGTGGAGGAGCTGCGCCGCAGCTGCCGGCAGCTCACCCGCATCCCCGCCGAGGAGTATATGGCATACAGTGAGCTGACCAACCGCGCCAGTGATGTCTGGCACAAGGCAAAGGAAGAAAACGACTTCGCCTCCTTCTGCCCCATCCTGCAGGAGCTGGTGGAGTATAACCGGAAGTTCGCGGGCTATTATGATGCGGAAAAAGCGCCCTATGATGCCCTGCTGAACGAGTATGAGCGGGGCGTGGACACCCAACAGCTGGACGTGTTCTTTGACACCCTGCGCAAGGGCCTGGTGCCCTCATCCGGGCCATCGGCGAGAAGCCCAGATCGATGACAGCTCCTGCATCTGGAATATCCGGTCGAGCAGCAGAAGGCGTTTGCGGATTACCTCATGGAGGTCATGGGGATGGACCGGGGCCACTGCGGCCTGGGTGAGACCGAACACCCCTTTACGCTGGAGTTCAACAACAAGGATGTCCGCATCACCACCAACTATGACCTGCACAATGTGGCCTCCTCGATGTACTCCGTTCTCCACGAGGGCGGCCATGCCCTGTATGAGCTGGGCATCCGGGATGACCTGCAGTACACCTGCCTGACCGGCGGCGTGTCCATGGGCGTGCACGAGAGCCAGTCCCGCTTCTACGAGAACCTCATCGGCCGTTCCCGCGCCTTTATCGGGGCCATCTATCCCAAGGTGCAGGAATTCTTCTGCACAGCTGGGAAATGTGACTGCGGAGCAGTTCTACCGTGCCGTGAACAAGGTGGAGCCCAGCCTCATCCGCACCGAGTCCGATGAGCTGACCTACTGCCTGCACGTTATGGTGCGGTACGAGATCGAGAAGCAGCTCATTGCGGGCACCTGACGGCAAAGGAGGTCCCTGCCGCGTGGGCAGAGCTGTACAAGGAGTATCTGGGCGTGGAGGTTCCCAATGACCGCGAGGGCTGCCTGCAGGACAGCCACTGGTCGGGCGGCTCCTTCGGCTACTTCCCGTCTTACGCTCTGGGCAATGCTACGGTGCCAGATGCTCCACAATATGGAGCAGGAGTTCGATGTGTACGGCGGTGTGGCCCACGGGGATCTCTCCGCCGTCACCGGCTGGCTGCGGGAAAAGGTGCACCAGTACGGCCACTTGTTGGAGCCTGCTGAGGTCGTCAGAAACGCCTGCGGCACCTTTGACGCACACTACTATCTGGATTATCTGACCAAAAATATACGGAATTGTACAATCTGTAATTAACCCGCACAAAACAAAGCCCTCCCGGCCAATCGGCTGAGAGGGCTTTATTATATATGCTGTTGCAAAGGGCGGCGGGAAGTTTCCCGCGCCCGCCCATTACTGCTGTGCGAAGATCTTTACTTCATCCTTGTCCATAAAGGCGGCACCGGCGAAACCGGAAGCTCCAGCTGGCCCAGCTGCTTGCCAAGTTTCTTGGCCTGAGGCAGAACGGTGACGTTGTAGGTGTCGCGCAGCTGTGCGGCTTTGGTCAGCACGGCGGGGAAATCTACGTCGCTGGTGTAGAGCAGGGCGATCTTCTGCTTGGCACCGGGGATCTGGTAACCCTGCTCCAGCAGGATGCCGCAGACGCGCTCGAAGCCGATGGAGAAACCCACGGCGGCACCTTGGTGCCCAGGAACTTGCCGATCATGTTGTCGTAGCGGCCGCCGCCAGCCACTGCACCGCTGAACTGCGGGCAGGTGATCTCAAACACCATGCCGGTGTAGTAGCCCTGGCCGCGCACCAGGCTGGGGCAGTAGGCACATCGAAGCGGCCGTTGGCCATGGCCTTTGCGGTGGCCAGCACATACTTCAGGTCATCGGCAATGGCGGGGTCGGCACAGCGGGAAGCTACGGACTCCAGTGTTACATCACCGGCGGCAATGAAATCGGCCAGCGCGTTGATGGCAGCATCGGGCAGCTGCTTCTCGGTCAGCTCGGCCTTCACGCCCTCGGCACCGATCTTGTCCATCTTGTCAAAGGTGATGCAGACAGAGTCCAGTGTGTCGGCGGCAAAACCCATGCTCTCCAGCATTCCGCGCAGGATGCGGCGGTCATTGATGTTCACGGTGAAGCCGGTAAAGCCGATGCCCAGCAGGGCACGGGCGGTCACATCGATCAGCTCCACCTCGGCGTTGGGGCTCTCGTCGCCCAGAATGTCGATGTCGCACTGGACAAACTCACGCAGGCGGCCCTTCTGGGGGCGCTCGGCGCGGAACACGCGGTCGGTCTGGATGACCTTGAAGGGGTGGGGGAGCTTGTCCTTGTTGGCAGCGTAGAACCGGCTCAGGGGCAGGGTCAGATCATAGCGCAGGCCCATGTCGGAGAGCTGCTTGGGGTCGCCGGATCCCAGCGCGCTGGTCAGCTTGTCTCCGCGCTTCATCACCTTGAAGATCAGGTTCAGGTTGTCGCCACCGTCGGATTTGTCCAGGTTCTCCATATCCTCCAGCATGGGGGTGGAGATGCGCTCAAAGCCGGAAGCACGGTAGGTTTCCAGGATCTTGCCCTGGATGTAGTCGCGCAGGGTCTGCTCAGCGGGCAGCAGGTCCCGCATACCCTTCAATGCCTGTGATTTCATAGTTGGTTCCTCTTTCTCAGCATCCTCACCCTCTCAGTCTCGCATTCGCTCGACAGCTCTCCCAAAGGGAGAGCCAAGGGGCAATCCCAGATGAGGCCTTTCAAAGAACCGCCAGAGCCTCCCCCTTTGGAGGAGGTGGCAGTGCGTCAGCACTGACGGAGAGGGTGAAGTTATTTTAATTTGAACATCTTTAATTATAAAGAATCATGCCGTTTTGTCAATGAAAAAGGGCACACTGACAGAACGAGGTGATAAAACAGATGAAGCAGTTTACAGCGCGCCACCCCTGGGCGATCCTGGCGGCGGGGGCGGCCATTCAGATCCTGACGGGCCTGCCTGCGGCGTGGGGCGTGTTCCAGCAGCCGGTGATGGACGAGTTCAGCCTGACCGAGGACGGCGCTGGCTATGCGTTCGGCATCCTGATCGCAGCGTTCGGGGTGGGCTGCGTCATCGGTGGTTTTTTGCAGGACAAAAAAAAAAGGGCCGCGCTGCGCGGCGCTGTGGGGCACCGGCCTGCTCTGCGGCGGGTTCTTTGCGGCGGCCCTCCTGGCCGGGGAGAAGGGGGCATGGTTCTGGGCAGTGTTCAGCATTCCGGCGGGGCTGGGCACGGCGTTTCTCTACCCGTCCATCCAGTCCTGCGCCCAGAAATGGTACGCCGGGCGCAAGGGCCTTGCCACGGGGGTCATTGGCGGCGCGGTGGGCCTGAGCGGTGCGTTCCTGACCGGATTCGTCCGCACGGCGCTGAAGGCTTTGGCCCGGTGCAGGGGATCCGGGGGGCGTTCTGGGCGCTGGGGGCGCTCACGCTGCCGGTCTGCCTTATGGGCAGTGCCCTGCTCACCGACCCGCCCCCGGCAAAGCAGAAGCCCGAAGAACAGGCAGGGGAAAGGGCACCCCGGCCCTCGACCTTGCCCCGCTGCAGATGCTCAGAACAAAACAGTACTGGCTCTGCGCCGGAGCGGTCTGCTTTTCCACCCCGGCGGTGCTGCTGTTCAGCCCCATCATCTTAAAGCTGGGCATGGAGCGGGGCCTGGACGAGGGCGCTGCCCTGTGGAGTGTGGTGCTGGGCAGCGTGGGCAGCGCGGCGGGCCGCTTGCTGATGCCCCTGCTCAGCGACCGGATCGGCCGCCCGCCCCACTGACCTGATTCTGTTCGGCGTGTCGCTGGGGCTTTCAGCGGCCTTCCTGTTCGCACAGGGCTGGCTCGTTGTGGCTGTGTACGCAGGGCTCACCTTCTGTTATTCGGCGCTGGCGGCGGTGCTGCCTTCCCTCTCCACCGACCTGTTCGGCCTGCCCCACGCCGGGGTGAACTACGGCTTTCTGGCGCTGGGACAGAGCGTGGGCAGCCTTGCCTTCCCCTTTGCGGCGAACCTGTGGGGTCTTGCCACCGGGCGGCACTGGCTGGCCATGGCAGGAGCGGCGGCGGGCTTTGTGTGTATCTGGGCGCTCCGGCCTGTCAGGGCCCAGCAGCCGCCCAGAAAAAACTGAACCGGACAGCGCAAGATATTCCTTTTGACAAATATGATAGAAATGTGACGAACTGGGCAGCGAAAGCGTGAAAGTGCTAGTTAGCAGCAAATAACCGTTAAAAATGCTTGTGAAAAATCCGCAAAACGTCTTGCAAATTCCGCCAAGGTTCTCTATAATAAAATCATGCGTGGTAGTACCGGCGTGGCGCGGAAGAGAGCGGCGCAGCCGGTCAATGCAAACGGCAGGACACCCCCTGCCAATGGCATCAATTTGTCAAAAGGAGAGTATGATTATGACCTATTCGCAGCAAGTACAGAATATGTGCCCGATCACCAAAGGTCCTAAGCATGGTCCGGCTCCCATCCCCGAAGAGGGCGCATGGGTCAAGGCCTATGAGATCAAGGACATCAGCGGCTACACCCATGGTGTGGGCTGGTGTGCACCCCAGCAGGGCACCTGCAAGCTGTCTCTGAACATCAAGAACGGTGTCATCGAGGAAGCTCTGGTGGAGACCATCGGCTGCTCCGGCATGACCCATTCCGCTGCCATGGCTGGCGAGATCCTGCCCGGCAAGACCATTCTGGAAGCTCTGAACACCGACCTGGTGTGCGATGCCATCAACGTGGCAATGCGCGAGCTGTTCCTGCAGATCGTCTACGGCCGCAGCCAGACCGCTTTCTCTGAGGACGGTCTGCCCATCGGCGCAGGTCTGGATGACCTGGGCAAGGGCCTGCGCTCCATGACCGGCACCATCTTCTCCACCAAGGCCAAGGGTGTCCGTTACCTGGAGCTGACCGAGGGCTACATCAACAAGCTGGCTCTGGATGCCAACGATGAGGTCATCGGCTATCAGTTCGTCAAGCTGGGCAAGATGATGGAGGATATCCGTCACGGCAAGACCCCCAACGAGGCTTACGAGAAGAACGTGGGTACTTACGGCCGCTTCAGCAAGGAGCAGGGCGCTGTCAAGTACATTGACCCGCGTGAGGAATAAGAGAGGAGGAACAACTCATGCAACTTTTGAATCTATGGATCGCCGTATGCCGAAAATCGAGGCATGCCTGAAGGCCAACGGCCTGGAGTCTCTGGACGCTTGCAACGAGATGCTCCTCGCTAAGGGCATCGACTGCGACAAGATCGTCCGCGGCGTGCAGCCCATCTGCTTTGATAACGCTGTCTGGGCTTACACTCTGGGCACCGCTATCGCTGTGAAGCGCGGCCTGACCGACGCTGCCGAGTGCGCAGCTGCTATCGGTGAGGGTCTGGAAGCTTTCACCATCCCGGCTCCGTTGCTGAGCAGCGTCAGGTCGGTCTGGGCCACGGCAACCTGGGCGCTCGTCTGCTGAGCGAGGACACCACCTGCTTCGCTTTCCTGGCAGGCCACGAGTCCTTTGCTGCTGCTGAGGGTGCTATCGGCATCGCCCGCACCGCAAACAAGGTCCGCAAGACCCCCCTGCGCGTCATCCTGAACGGCCTGGGCAAGGACGCCGCTTACATCATCTCCCGTATCAACGGCTTCACCTATGTTCAGACTGAGTACGACATCCCCACTCAGACCCTGACCGTCGTCAAGGAGATCCCCTTCTCTGAGGGCGAGCGCGCAGCGTCAAGTGCTACGGTGCAAACGACGTTATGGAAGGCGTTGCCATCATGAAGAAGGAGGACGTTCAGTGCTCCATCACCGGCAACTCCACCAACCCCGTCCGCTTCCAGCATCTGGTTGCCGGTACCTACAAGAAGTGGGCTATCGAGAACGGCAAGAAGTACTTCTCCGTTGCTTCCGGCGGCGGCACCGGCCGTACCCTGCACCCCGATAACGTGGCTGCAGGCCCCGCAAGCTACGGCCTGACCGACTCTCTGGGCCGTGTGCACGGCGATGCTCAGTTCGCAGGCTCCTCTTCTGTGCCCGCACACGTTGAGATGATGGGTCTGATCGGCATGGGCAACAACCCCATGGTCGGCGCTACCGTTGCCTGCGCTGTTGCTGCAGCTCAGGCCAACGCCTAAGTCTTTCCTAAGTTTCAGCGAGGGGGAGCTGCTTTCCGAATGAGCAGCTTCCCCTTTTTTGCTGATAGATATCCGAACACAAGCAACCCAAAACAAGAAGGATGAAACAATGAAAAAGAATCAGATCCGCAAGAGCGTGGCTGCGCTGGCCATGGCGGCTGTTGTAAGCGTCAGCCTGCTGGGCTACGGCTGCGGCAGCAAGTCTGCCTCCTCCACCGCAGGCGTGTCCGGCGAGTTCACCGGTACAGCCAAGGGTATGGGCGGCGATGTTACCGTTACCCTGACCCTGACCGACGGCAAGATCACCGGCTGCACCGCCGAGGGCAAGGACGAGACCCCCGGCATCGGCACCATGCTCTGGAGCAGCTGCCCGGCGCCATTGCCGAGAGCGGCAGCATTGCCGTGGACGGCGTGTCTACCGCAACCATTACCTCCAATGCCATCAAGGAGGCAGCCGCTGCTGCCATCACCGCTGCTGGTCTGAAGCCTGAGGATTTCCAGACCGCTGTGGAGAACAACGCTGAGCCTGCTGAGGACTCTACCGTTGATACCGACATCGTATCGTGGGCGCAGGCGGCGCAGGCATGACCGCTGCCCTGACTGCTACCAGCGAGGGCAAGAGTGTTGTCATCGTGGAGAGCCAGCCCGTGGTGGGCGGCAACTCCGTGCGCGCTACCGGCGGCATGAACGCCGGCAAGACCGTGTATCAGGATGAGAACGAGTTCGGCGAGTCTGCCGGTGTCGAAAAGACCCTGAAGACCGCTGCTGAAAAGTACGCTGACAACGAGACCATCACCGCTCTGGCAAAGACCGTCTCTGAGCAGTGGGCAGAGTACCAGAAGAACCCCACCGGCTACTTCGACTCTGTTGAGCTGATGGAGCTGGACACCATGATCGGCGGCAAGGGCATCAACGACCCTGCTCTGGTGGAGACCCTGTGCTCCAACTCTGCTGATGCCATCGACTGGCTGGACGAGCACGGCATCACCCTGCACAGCGTTTCCAGCTTTGGCGGCGCATCCGTCAAGCGCATCCATCGCCCTGTGGACGCAGAGGGCAAGACCGTTTCTGTCGGTTCCTACATGATCCCCCTGCTGGAGGAGAACTGTGAGAAGGCTGGCGTTCAGATCCTGCTGAACACCACCGCCAACGAGATCCTGACCGATGTGAGCGGCGCTGCTGTGGGCATCAAGGCCACCGGTTCTACCGGCGAGACCGTCACTGTGAACGCCAAGGCTGTGGTGCTGACCACCGGCGGCTTCGGCGCAAATCTGGACATGGTTGTCGAGTACAAGCCTGAGCTGAAGGGCTTCATGACCACCAACGCTGCCGGCGCTCAGGGTCAGGGCATTGAGATGGCCACCGCCATCGGTGCTGGCACCGTGGATATGGACCAGATCCAGATCCACCCCACCGTTGAGGCCAACACCGCTGCCTGATCACCGAGGGTCTGCGCGGCGACGGCGCTGTGCTGATCAACGCCGAGGGCAAGCGCTTCATCGACGAAGTAGGCACCCGTGACGTGGTCTCTGCTGCAGAGATCGCACAGACCGGCAGCTACAGCTGGCTGGTGGTCGATCAGGCTATGGTCGATGCTTCCAGCGTCATTCAGGGCTACATCAAGAAGGGCTTCACCGTGACCGGCGAGACCTACGAGGAGCTGGGCAAGGCAATGGGCGTTGATGAGGCTGCTTTTGCCGAGACCATGAAGACTTGGAACGGCTATGTTGAGGCCAAGAATGACCCCGACTTTGGCCGCACCAGCTTTGCAAACCCGCTGGATACTGCTCCGTACTATGCAATCAAGGTCACTGCTGGTGTGCACCACACCATGGGCGGCCTGACCATCAACACCAACACCGAAGTCCTCAAGGAGGACGGCACTGTGATCCCCGGCCTGTTTGCAGCAGGTGAGGTCACTGGCGGTGTGCACGGTGCAAACCGTCTGGGCGGCAACGCTGTTGCAGACTTCACCGTGTTTGGCCGCATTGCAGGTAAGGCTGCCAGCGACTACGCTGCATGAGTACCCGCAAAGCACCTGAAAACGCTTCCGGCTCCAAAGGCCTGAAGCCATGGATGAAGAACCTGATCTTTGCTGCAGTGATCCTTGTGCTGGCCGCAGCGCTGTATTTCGGCGTGCGCGCAGCACACAGCAGCAAGGGCAGCGGCCTGGCAGGCACCGTCGATTTTGGCGATGGCATCACCGAGACTCTGCCGCTGGATACAGACCACGATTACCTGTATGATGTGGGCAATTATGTCGTGCATCTGCAGGTAAAGGATGGTGCCATCGCGTTCTTGGACAGTCAGTGCCCGGACCATGTGTGCGAGCAATTCGGCTGGCTGGACAAGGACGGCGCATGGGCTGCATGCGTCCCTGCCGGGGTGTATGTGGTAGTGGAAACTACAGCTGAATAAAGATCGTGCTTCAAAAAAGAGGCAGTACCCTGCAAGAGCGGGGCACTGTCTCTTTTGTTTTGTCTGGAAGGCAAAAGAGGGCACGGTGTGAAAGTTGGGTAAAACTTTGACACAAATGCGTCAAAACAAAATTTAGACGCTTGTGTAATAGACGAAAATGCGATAAACTAACAATAAACTCTTTATCGCGCGCTTTTGCAAAGCCTGCGCCCGATACCGAAACCAGGGCATGCCCTGAAAGATACAGGAGGAAACAGCAAGCATGATCTTTAAAAAGAAGCAGGATGCTGCGGTACAGCAGACGGCTGCGGGTGAGGCAAAGCCCGCAGCGAAGGGCGGAAAAGCAGCAGCCTTTTTCCGCAAGAACTGGAAATGGATGGTGCCGGTGGTGTGCGTGGCCGTGCTGGGCGGATGGTTCATCCTGCGCCCGGACAAGGCACAGAATGCCAATACGGACATCAACTATGTGCAGGTCTCGCCGTCCAAGCGGGATGTGTCCAACACCCTCAGCGGAACCGGCACTCTGAACCCTGCCAATACATATAATGTTAAGTCGCTGGTAGCGGGCAAGGTGTTGACCAGCAGCTTTGAGGAAGGGGACATCGTGGAGGAAGGCACCGTGCTGTACACGGTGGACTCCTCCGATGCCACCACCAAGGCGGAGCAGGCGTCCATTGCTCTGCAGCAGGCACAGCGCAGCTACGACAAGACGGCAGACCGCCAGTATGTCCGCGCCGAGGTGGCAGGTGTTGTGAGTGCCTCAAGGTGGCCAAGGGCGACGAAGTGACCAGCGGTCAGGAAGTGGCGGTCATCCGTGACAGCTCCAAAATGGTGCTGCGGCTGGAGTTCCCGGCAGCAGATGCCGCCACCTTCTCGGTGGGCCAGAGCGCAGAGGTGACGCTGGACGGCACCTTTGAAATGCTGACTGGCACCGTGACCGCTGTGACCGGCACCCGATGCCCTGAGCACCGGCAACCTGCTCACCCGCACCGTGACCATTGCTGTGCGCAATGCAGGCGCCTGACCACTGCGCAGGCAGCAACGGCAACCATCAATGGCGTGAACTGCATTGCCGCCAAGTGCTTTGAGTATCAGGCGGAGCGCACCCTGACTGCCCTTGCCGCCGGTACCGTGACGGCCATCAATGTGCCGGAAGGCGGAGCGTGAACAAGGACGATATCGTGCTGCAGATCAGCGGCGAGGACCTGACCGAGGCTATCCATCTGCCGCCGAGAGCCTGCGCAGCGCCGAGCTGAACATGGACAATCTGCAGGAGGCCATGAACAACTACACCATCACCTCGCCCATCAGCGGCACCATTATTGAAAAGAATGCCAAGGCCGGGGACGCGCTGTCCGCCGGCTCGGACCTGTGCACGATCTTTGACCTGAGCTATCTGGAGATGACCCTGAACGTGGACGAGCTGCAGGTCAGCAGCCTGTCGGTGGGTCAGAGCGTGCAGGTCACGGCGGATGCCGTGCCGGACAAGACCTATACCGGCGTTGTGACCCGTGTTTCCATGAAGGTACCTCCAACGGCGGCACCACCACCTACCCGGTCAAGGTGCGCATTGATGAGACCGATGGCCTGCGCCCGGCATGAACGCCAACTGCTGAGATCGTGGTGGCCACAGGCAAAGAATACCTTACCCG
>ENA-OQMZ01000699-OQMZ01000699.1-human-gut-metagenome-genome-assembly--contig:-NODE-699-length-13683-cov-1.249852_pt1 | contig 13683 bp, 20 predicted proteins | sample MGYA00242621_ERZ504862 | MGnify/ENA primary metagenome ERZ504862 (study PRJEB26092, sample SAMD00036393) | human gut metagenome | host: Homo sapiens | study: EMG produced TPA metagenomics assembly of... | reverse complement strand
AGGTGGAAGGCAGGTTAAAGTTGGGTTACGGGAATGGGTAACATTGATATGTACAGGCCCTTTGCGTGGTGGGTGGTTTCCAGTATGGCTTCGTTGATAAGGCGGTTGCAAAACCATTCGTCTTCCTCAGTATGTACTTCGGGCAGGTTGACAGACATCTTGACTAACGTTCCGAACACATGGGGCTGGGGGCAGGTTTGTCCGTCCATTTGTCCTATCCAGGCGCGGGGCGGTCGGCGGAAATGACAATCAGAGGTACTTGTTGGTAAAAGGCTTCGGCTACGGCAGGGTGCAGGTTCAGCAGGGCCGAACCGGAAGTGCAGCATACTGCGGCAGGGCCTCCCCCTTGTAAAGATAGGCCGATGGCAAAAAAACCGGCACTGCGTTCATCGGTTACAGAATAACAAGTGAAGTCCTCTATATTGGCCAGAGTATGTACGATGGCAGCATTACGGCTGCCGGGACAAAGCACTATTTTCCGCACACCGTGCGCTTTGAGAAGTGCCACCAACTGAAGTATGTTCTTTTTGTCTGAATACATTATTCTTCTACTTTAATTGTTTCCATTTATTTACTTATAAAGTCAGGATGAAGGATGCTCCGCATCGTATTCATCTTGTCTCCCGTTTCCATCCATTCCGATTCTACTTCCGAGGAAGCCAGTATTCCTCCTCCTGCATACAGGATGGCTTCACCCGGCTTTATTTCCATGCAGCGCAGATTGACGTAGATATCGGTATGCCCCTCTGTGTCCAGCCAGCCGGTGAACCCGGAATAATAACTGCGGTCGTACCTTCATTGTCCGGAATAAACCGGAAAGCCTCCTCTTTGGGCAGGCCGCAGACGGCGGGAGTGGGATGGAGTTCTTGCAATAAATCGCCTATATGGTCTGTATTTTTCAACAAGAAATAAAAATCGGTCTTGAGGTGTACCAATTGTCCGGCACGGGCGGTATAAGGACCTTTCTCCGTCATCTTGTTGCCGAATCTTTTGGCGATCCGGCGGATGTAATCAGCCACATAGCCCTGCTCTTCCCGGTTCTTCCTGTCCCAGTCTGTCGGCATCACTTCATTCTGCATCGGCATGGTACCGGCCAGGGCACGGTGTGCCATTCTTTGCCGTGTCCGCTTAATAAGATTTCCGGTGTGCTGCCCAGCCAGGTTCCGGAAGCAGGGGTGTGGCATAGGTAAATCATCATGCGCGGATAGTTGTTGCAGGCCCGGACAAAAGCGCCGAGTGGTGAAAAATCATCTCCGATATGTCTGGCGGAAGAACGTGACAGAACCAGTTTCTGGAACCGCTTCTCTTGTAAGGGAGTGATGAAACGCCCGAATGCGCGGGTATATTGTTCTTTATCCGTTTCTTCGGAAACAAAAGGGGAGAGTTCACTCTGCCGGCTTTTGCAGGTGAGCAGGGCATCCGCACATTCCAGTGAAGACAGTGCTTCGCTGATTTCGCTCCAGTCGTATGCGGTGACATCCGGACGGATAAGTACCAAGGGATGTTCCTCCGATATCCGGAAAGGAGCCATGACAAATCCTTTCTTTCCATTCAGTTCCTGAATGTCCGCTAATTGTTCCACATCGCCCGAGGTTTGCAATACCAGGTAGCATTCGTCTGTCCAAGGTAACCGGTAGAGGGCGAAACCGAGGCGGCTGTGTGTCAGGCAATCCAATAATTTTTGCGTATGTATATCTGGTAGATTCATTTCTTTTTCAGTATGAAATTAACGACACGAACAGTAGAAACCAGTTGTCCTTGTGGAGTGGTGATATCTATATTCCATATATGCGAGGATCTGCCGCGGTGAATCAGTTTGCCGGTGGCGAATACTTTGCCTCCGACGGGCACGGCCGACAGATGATTTCCACTTACTTGTACTCCGCAGGCATATTCGTCTTCCCGGCATAGCGACGTAGAGCCATGCCCTGCCACAATCTCGGCCAGAGCCAGTGACGCGCCGCCGTTCAACATTACCAAAGGGTTGTGAAGTACGATGGTCTACAGGCATTTCGGCATGTACCGCATCCTCGGTGGAGGGTACGAAACCGGATACCCAGATGTTCCGCCATTCGAATTCGAATAATCAGGTTTGCAGGTTGTTTCTTCCATCATTTGTTATGTCTGTTCTTTTCTATAGGGCTACAAAAATACATAAATTTTAGATGAAAGGTGTTGTATGTATGTCTTTTACTAACAAAAACATTTATTTAAATTCAATTGTTTGGGAGCTTTTTCGATACTTATAATATATGATGCCGATGACGTCCGCTATAAACCATCCGATAGGAATAGACCACCAGATTCCGATGACCCCGATGGCAGGAATGCCGCAAGCCAATAGGAAAGGGCTACACGGGTTCCCAACGATACCACTGTAGCACTACGGACATTCCCGGCATACGGATGGCACGATAATATCCGTATAACAGGAACAAAATCCCGATTCCGCAATAAAACGCTCCCTCGATGCGTAAATAACTGATACCGATGTTCAGAATTTCCGTTTCGTGGGGGCGGACAAAAATCAGCATCAATGGTTTGGCGAATAAAAAGACCAGAATGGAAATGACCAGAGAGAAGAGAACGGTGGTAATCAAGGCACTTTTCACTCCTTTGCGGATCCGTTCCTCTTTTCTCGCTCCGAAGTTCTGGGCAATAAAGGTGGAAAAGGCATTTCCGAATTCCTGTACCGGCATATAGGCGAACGAGTCTATTTTTATTGCTGCCGCAAAGGCGGCCATGACTACAGTGCCAAAACTGTTGACCAATCCTTGTACCATGAGAATGCCCAGATTCATTACCGATTGTTGTACACAGGTCAGTGCGGAGAACGAAGTGATCTCTTTCAGGCAGTGACGGTCGAAATGCAGGTCGTTGCGGTGTAATCTCAGTTCGGGGTATTTCACGTAGCATATCCCATAATTCCCAAAGCGGATACTCCCTGTGCGGCTACCGTGGCGACTGGCTGCTCCCTTGATTCCCCAATCCAACTGCAAGATAAAGAACAAATCCAGCCCGATGTTCAGTACAACGGAAACCGCCAGAAACCAAAGAGGAGTGACGGCATCTCCTATGGCACGCAGCAATGCCGCATAGAAATTATAGATAAAGGTAAAGCCGATTCCCCAAAAGATAATCCACAAGTAATCATACATCATGCCATAAATATCTTTGGGAATCTGCAATATCCTGAGGATGGGATGAATCCAGACGAAAACCGCTATATTTAGAATCAATGTTACTGTGCCGATCAGCAGGACGGATACATAGATGCTACGGCGTAGGGAATCCGTTCGTCCGGCTCCATATTGCAAGGAAAAACGGTTCCGCTTCCCATGGACAATCCCAGCAGGATGGAAATAAGGAAAACCATCAGCGTGTAGGCGGAACCGACGGCGGCCAATGCGCCGGAACCTATACATTGTCCTACAATCAGTGTGTCGGCTATGTTGTAACACTGTTGTAGCAGTGAGCCTATAATCATAGGTAAGGTAAAACGTAGCAGAGTGCCGGTGATGCCTCCCTGCGTCAAGTCTATTTTAGATAACATGATGTGCGTCTGTTCGATTCAATTTCTTATTTATTTTGAAATTTATTGCGAAGGTAGGGAATAAAATAATCAAACAACAATAGAGATTGTCTATTTAATACCCGGAATGTTCTTTCTCCTTAAAAAGAGTTAACTTGATAATATTTCCATAGGAAACTTTTTATTATAAGAAATATCATGTATGTTTGCATAAAGTTTCCATTGGAAAATATTAAATCAAATAAAATAGTTCGATTATGAAGTATATAGTAATAGGAGCGTAGCAGGAGGTGCAACTGCTGCCGCACGTATCAGAAGAAACACGGAACAGGCGGAAATCATTTTGTTCGAGAAGGGAGAATACATTTCGTATGCCAATTGTGGTCTGCCTTATTATATAGGAGGTGTGATTGCGGAGCGGGAAAAATTGTTTGTACAGATCCGGAGCTTTCGGGAACGTTTAACATAGATGTGCGTACCGGTCCGAGGTAATAGCCATCCATTCTGCCGATAAGACAGTGGATATTCGTACTTCCGACGGGAAAACTTATACGGAGAGTTATGACAAATTATTGCTTTCTCCGGGTGCGTCGCCTGTTCGTCCTCCCTTGCCGGGCATTGACAATGAAGGAATTTTTACCCTACGTAATGTGAATGATACCGATGCTATCAAGAGTTACTTGCAGCAGCATAAGGTGAAACGGGCGGTAATCATCGGGGCCGGATTCATCGGGTTGGAGATGGCGGAGAACTGCAGGAAGCCGGTGCGGAAGTGGCGGTTGTAGAGATGGCAAATCAAGTCATGGCTCCTATTGATTTCTCTATGGCTTCTTTGGTGCACGAGCATTTGTTGCAGAAAGGAGTGCATCTCTACCTGGAAAAGGCGGTGGCTTCTTTCGAGCGCACGGTCAACGGACTGGAGGTTATTTTTAAATCGGGCGAAAGGCTGCCTGCCGATATGGTGTTGTTATCCATCGGGGTACGTCCCAATACTTCATTGGCGACAGAGGCCGGACTGGAGATAGGGGAGATGCGCGGCATTAAGGTGAACGATTACTTGCAGACTTCCGACGAGCATATTTATGCGGTGGGCGATGCTATCGAGTTCCGTCATCCACTGACTGATAGACCGTGGTTGAATTATCTGGCAGGTCCGGCCAACCGTCAGGCGCGTATTGTGCAGATAACATGGTTTTTGGAAATAAGGTTACATACGAAGGGCTGTCGGTACTTCCATTGCCAAAATTTTTGATATGACTGTCGCTGCTTCAGCCTTCCGGCAAAGCGGTTGAAACAGGCAGGCATTGATTATTTGTCGGCAACCATCCATTCCGGTTCCCATGCGGGATATTATCCCGATGCTTTACAGATGTCCATTAAAATAACCTTCTCTCCTGTGAACGGGAAATTACTTGGAGCGCAGATTGTGGGGTATAACGGAGTGGACAAACGTATTGACGAATTCTCGCAAGTGATTAAGCATAACGGAACTGTATATGACTTGATGGCTTTGGAGCAGGCATACGCTCCTCCTTTCTCTTCGGCAAAAGATCCTGTAGCAGTAGCCGGATATGTAGCCGGAAATATACTGAGCGGAAAGATGAAGCCTCTTTATTGGCGCGAGTTGCAGGCTGCCGATTTGAGTAAAGTTACGTTGGTTGATGTCCGTACTCCCGATGAATTTGCACTCGGTGCTTTGAAGGGGGCTGTCAATATTCCTTTGGATGATATGCGCGAAAGGATGAAAGAGATTCCTCAGGATAAGCCGGTCTATTTGTATTGTGGAGTGGGGTTGAGAGGGTATCTGGCTTCTAATATATTGTTACAGAATGGCTTTGGGGAAGTAAGGAATTTAATAGGAGGTTTGAAACTGTATAAAGCGGCAACGGCTCCTCTGCCCAAGCCGAAGGAGTTCTCAAATTCCGGATCTTCAAGTTCTGATTCTTCAAAAGTTGATCATTCTGAACACAGTAAAGATTCTGCTGGAGCTTATACTATTGCCTCTTCCTCGTCATTCCTTCTATGAAAGCAATAAAAGTGGATGCTTGTGGCATATCTTGTCCCGGTCCTATCATGAAGCTGAAGAAGAGTATGGAAGAACTGGCGGACGGCGAACGTCTGGAGATTGTCGCTACGGATGCCGGTTTCCCCCGCGATGCCGAAGCATGGTGCCAGACTACCGGGAACCGTTTGTCTCAGTAAGTCAGGAGCAGGAAAGTATGAGGTAATTGTTGAGAAAAGTACTCCGCAATCTTCTTCCTCGGAGGTTTGCCGGGAGGATAAAGGGAAAACTTTTATTCTGTTCAGTGACGACCTGGACAAAGTTTTAGCTACTTTTGTACTCGCAAACGGTGCGGCGGCTACGGGAAAGAAGGTGACCATCTTCTTTACTTTCTGGGGGCTGAATGCTATCAAAAGATTGGACAAGCCTGCGGTGAAGAAAGATATCTGGGGGAAGATGTTCGGCATGATGCTGCCTTCCAGTTCTTTAAAGTTGAGATTGTCTAAAATGAATATGGGTGGAATGGGAGCCAGGATGATGCGATATATCATGAATAAGAAAAATATCGACTCACTGGAATCTCTGCGTACTCAAGCCATTCAGAACGGAGTGGAATTTATTGCTTGCCAGATGTCAATGGATGTAATGGGTGTGAAACGTGAGGAATTGCTGGATCATGTGACTATTGGCGGAGTGGCAACCTATATGAACCGTGCCGAACAGGCGAAATGTAAACTTGTTTATTTAAATTTGCATGGAGAAAATAAAATCAATATGTGTCATGAGAGAGCTGTTCAAGGCTCTCTCTGAACTTGAAACCCGCTTGATGGAACAATATGGAGTGTCATTGAATGAGGCAATGGCACTTTGTTGCATTGGCGGAGATACGCTGACAGCCAGTGTGATATCGGAAAACACAGGCCTGTCTGCTTCGCATACCTCTAAAGTCATCCGTTCCATTGAAGAGAAAGAATTAATCGTCCGTAATTTGGGGGATAAGGATAAACGGCAGATGCATTTTACTTTATCCGATAAAGGGCGTGAATGTTTGGAAGCGCTGAAAGCAAATGAAATAGAAATACCGGAACTATTAAAGCCATTGTTTAAATAAACCCTTCTCTTTTCCATTTGTTTATTCCGGATATGAAACTGGAGAAATGGAAAAACAAGTGGAAGGAGTGGAGCAATCTGCGCAAATGGCAAATATGGAAACTGAAGCTGATTGATGCCCGTCTGTATTTCGTGAGCATATTCGTGGGGCTGCTTACGGGACTGGTTGCTGTGCCTTATCACTATCTTCTCTGGTATTTCTTTGATGTGCGGAAACTTTTTTCACGGCGCATTATCCGTGGTATTGGCATGTATTGTTGTTTTTTATCTTATGGGGGATTCTGATCTTTGTCGCTTCTTTGGTAAAACGTATGCCATTGATAGCCGGAGGCGGTATTCCTCAGACACGTGCGGCCAATAACGGTCGTATCCGTTATGAGCATCCTTTTAAGGAACTGGTGGCCAAATTCTGCGGAGGTGTGTTGGCTCTCAGTGCGGGGCTGTCTTTGGGACGCGAGGGGCCGTCTGTTCAGATAGGGTCTTATATAGGAACACTTATCTCCCGTTGGGGACATATCCTGAAAGGGGAACGGAAACAATTGCTGGCTGCCGGAGCCGGTGCGGGCTTGTCTGCCGCTTTTGCCGCTCCGTTGTCTTCTTCTTTGCTGGTAATAGAATCCATCGAGCGTTTGATGCGCCTAAAACCGCCATTACTACCTTGTTGGCCGGCGTGGTAGCCGGAGGAGTGGCTAGTTGGATGTTCCCCACGACTCCTTATCATCTGATTAGTGCGGTCGTTCCCGGTTTATCTTTTATCCGTCAGGCAGAGCTTTATATTATCTTTGCCGCCCTTATGGCTGTCATTGCAAAGTTTTATTCGCTCATCGTTCCTTTCTTTCAAGAAAGGATACCTGCCATGAAACTCTCCATTCCTGTCAAGATGTTGTATTTATTGATCATAGCTTATGCCATATCGTTAACAGAGACGAATCTGACAGGTGGCGGAGAGCAGTTTTTGATGATGCAGGGAATGAATGGAACTCATGATATCCGGTGGCTTACTATCATGATGCTTATTCATTTTGTTTTTACGCTTGTTTTCTCTTTCTTCGGGTTTGCCGGGAGGAAGTTTCATTCCTACCTTGGTTACGGGAGGATTATTGGGACAAATCTTCGGGTTGGTATTGGTACAGCGCGGATGGATAGGGTATGAGAATGTGAGTTATATGATGCTGATCGGGATGGTGGCTTTTTTGGTGGCTGTGGTGCGTACCCTTTGACTGCCATTGTCCTGATAACGGAGATTACCGGTCATTTCGAGGTGTTCTATCCTTCCATCGTGGTAGGTGGGTTGACTTATTATTTCACCGAATTGTTACAGATAAAACCTTACAATGTATTGCTGTATGACAGGATGTTCCGTAGCCATAATCCGAAGTCTTCCGAAGGGGCTGGTGCCCGCTATCATCTTTTTGTCGAGATAATGGATGGGTCTTATTTTGACGGAAAGGAAGTGGATACATTGGCTTTACCTAATCATTGTATCATTCGTAGTATACACCGGAATCGTAAAAACTTACTTCCTCAGGGGCAAACCCTGGTTCCCGGTGATCAAGTGGAGATAGAAATGGATGCGCAGGATATAGAAAAATTATACGAACCGTTGGTCAGTATGGCAAATATCTATTAAATTTGCCGTATGAAAAAGAAATTCCAGCTTGAAGTTCCGGGAGGAGCCGACAAAGTGTTGCTTCATACTTGTTGTGCTCCTTGTTCATCAGCCATCATAGAGTGCTTGATGCAGCATGGTGTCACTCCGGTTATCTATTATTGTAATCCCAATATTTATCCGTTGGAGGAATACATTATCCGCAAGGACGAATGTACGCGGTATGCCCAGTCCTTGGGATTGGAAATTATAGATGCCGATTATGATCATGATGCCTGGCGTTGTCGAATGGCAGGAATGGAGCAAGAGCCTGAAAGAGGAGGCCGTTGCTTGCGTTGTTTCAAGATGCGACTGCAGGAAACCGCACGTTATGCCCACGAACATGGATTCCCGGTTATCACTACTACGCTTGCTTCCAGCCGTTGGAAAAGTTTGGAACAGATAGAGGAAGCGGGCCGATATGCTACGGCTCCTTATCCGGATGTCACTTATTGGGAACAGAACTGGCGTAAAGGTGGATTGAGCGAGCGTCGCATTGCTATCATTAAGGAATATAATTTTTATAATCAGCAATATTGTGGCTGTGAGTTCAGTATGCGGAAAGAAGAAAAGGGAGGATGACGAGAATGAAGATGTTCAAACTGTGGATGGTTGTAATGTTATTGGGACTCTTGCCCGTTGTTTCAGAGGCGCAAGAAGAAATAAATAATGCCATTAATGTACAGTTGGAGTATCTGAAAAAGTATCCTAAAGACAAAGAAGCACTTCGGAAAGTTAGTTTTCTCTATCTGAATAAAGCAGATTATGATCAGGCTATCTTTTATGGTCGACAAATTGTTTGAGTTGGGTTATTAATGAACGGGATTACAATGGCGCTGTAATTTATTCTCATATTTGTCTGGGGCAGGCCATATGATGAAGGGAAATGTAAAGGAGGCTTATAGTCATTTAGGGCAGGCCAGGCTGATAGGTGAAAGTAATAAAAATGATTCCGCCTTATGTTCCGTATATAATGGGCTGGGACTTTATGCATCGAATGTCCAAAAAGACTATTATCGTTCACTTACCTATTTCTTCAAAGGAGTTGAAGCTGCAAGACGTTGTCATTATGACAGGCTCTATTCCTATTTTGCTTTCTAATATTGCCGGTATTTATTATTTGAAAAATGATAGCACAGGATTGAAATATGCTCTTGAATGTTATGAACTGGGACATGAACGGAAAGATCCTTATCTGATTTATAGTGGTTCAACCAATACCGCTTATATGTATTATTTGAAGAGTGACTATAATACAGCATTGAAATATATTCAGGAGGCGGAGTTCACCATGGTGCAGAATGACTTTTATGATCAATCAAACGTTTACAATCTTTATGGATATATTCTGCATAAATTGAATAAAGATGATGAAGCGCTGGTTTTTTTCCGGAAGGCTTTGGATTTGAAAGAACAGGGAAATATTTCTTCAGTGATGAATTCTTATTTGGCTATGCCGAAATTTTAATGGAGCATCACCAGTATGACCGGGCTGTCCGGATGCTGAAAGCCGGAATAGAACTGTCTTACCAACAGGCTAATGCCATCTATCGAAGTGACCTGTTGAAGGCTTTATCCCGATGTTATGAAGAAGATGGTATGCTGGTAGAGGCGTTGAAGTATCATAAGCTCTATCAGCTGGAAACAGATAGCTTATATAATGCGGAAAAGGAACGTGCTGTGGGGAGATACGTGCAAAATACGATATGGAACGGCAGGAAAACGAGATAAAACAAAACCGTCATGGAATTATTAGGAAAAGGAAATAAGATGCAATTGCTTATAGCCGGATTTATCTGTATCTTCATAGCTGCCTCTTTACTATATTACTTATATTACAGAAAAAATAAGCTGTACCTTACCATTGTGAAGCAAAATCAGGACGCTATCCGGCGTGAACAGCAATTGCAGAACAAGATAGATGAGCAGTTTGCAGAGATAGGCCGCCAGTCCGCTCTTTTACAAGAATATCTTACGGATTCGACGAAAACTTCTTTGCCGCAACCTGAGAAATATGCTTCATCCTCGTTGACAGATGAAAAGAAGCAGGATTTATTTCTGCGTTTGGAAACGCTGTTGTGGGAGGAGAAGGTATTTACAGACAATTTGCTGACCAAAGAGAAAGTAGCGGAAATGTTGGGAACTAATCGTACTTATCTCTCTCAAATTATTAATGAGCAGACCAAGCAGACTTTTACTCAATTTGTAAATGGTTTCCGCACAAAAGAGGCAGTCCGTTTACTTTCCGATCCTGATAACCAAACTCCGCTAAAGGCGATTTCAGCTGAATTGGGCTTTAATTCCATGACTACTTTTTATAGTCAGTTTCAGGCGGCTACTGGTATGACTCCCGCTCAGTATAGAAACAAAGTGCAGGAATTGCATAAAAATAGATAATCTATTAATTTGCTATCATAAATTTATCCAAATGCGGCAATTGCTGTATTTGGATAACCTATTTTTGCTATAATTTAAAATTTTATGCATTAATTTGCTATCGACGCAATATAAGCTGCAAAACTGTTTTAACAATTAAAACGGGACTTAAAAAAGTGATTATAAACAGTATTAATATTAAATCTATGAAGAGTATGAAACATTCAGATTACCACGGAAAGCTACTTCGACTGGCGATGTTTTTCGTTGCATTGTTTTTGTGTGGAACAATGGCATATGCACAAACAGACCGGATGATCAGCGGTATAGTTGTAGATGAGAATGGAGATCCCCTGCCTGCCGCTCACATCCGTCAGGTGAGCCAGACGAAAGGGGAGGAACTGGCTGCTGTCATAACCGATATGAACGGGCACTTCCGGCTGACCCTGCTCCGCACAGCGAAAGAGATAGAAATCTCTTACTTGGGCTATGAATCAAAGAAAGTAAGATTGACAAGTGCGAACAGTTACAGAATTGTCTTGGAGCCGGCCTCCGAACTGCTGGACGAGGTGGTGGTAACCGGATATCAGACTATCTCTAGGGAACGGGCTACCGGTTCATTTGCGAAAGTAGATTCGAAAAAGTTGGAAACTCAACGGTTAAGTAGTGTCAGCTCATTGATGGAGGGAAGAATAGCAGGTTATAGTGACGGTAAGATACGTGGTGTGACTTCGATGAACGGACTTACTACTCCTCTGTATGTGATTGATGGGTTTCCGGTAGAGAAAACTATTTCTGACGGACTGGGCAACTGGGTCGAAAATGTGCCTGATTTGAATATAGAGGATATAGAGAATATTACGGTATTAAAAGATGCCGCGGCTACGTCTATCTATGGTGCTCGTGCTGCTAATGGTGTAGTAGTCATCACTACTAAAAAAAGCCGGAAAGAATCAGCTGAATGTATCATTTTCAGCGACATTGACAGTACGCCCTTATAATTTTTATACCGGTCACTTAGCCGGTACGGCTGACATGATAGAGATGGAAAAGGAGTGGGCGGCCATGAATCCTAATCTTCAAGGAGAGGGAGCATCCCAATATGCACAGAATTTGTTGGACAATGCATCCATGTATTCCTGTTTGGGGGTACAGGCTATTTTAAAACATCATACAGGTGCGATCAGCGAAGCACAAATGGAGCAGACGCTACATGAACTGGCTTCACAGGGATTCCGTTATTATGATGATGTGAAGAAATATGGTAAACGAAATCCGTTTTCGCAACAATATAACTTGAATATCGGACGTGGAACGGAAAAAAATACATTTAATGCTTCGCTGTCTTACAGGAATAACCGGGAAGAAGATAAATATACTGACAGCGAGAGTTTCGGATTGAATTTGCAGAATACTACCCGGCTTACTTCATGGCTGAGTCTGGATTTGGGAACGTATCTGAATTATGGAGATGGTACAACGCAGAGTTATAATCTGACCTCACCCGGATATAATTATGTTCCTTATAGTTCGTTGTTGAATGGCGATGGAAGCTACTATACTAACACGGCTGCGGACCGGTACAGTAAGTCACAACAGGAAATTATTTCTTCTTACGGATTGTATAGTATGGATATTACCCCTTTGGACGAATTGGGAAGAAACTTGTCGAAGAGTAAGAATTTTAGTAATCGTACTTTTGCGAGACTTAATTTAAATTCACAGACTGGTTGAGATACAACTGCTTCGTTCCAATATGAAGTAGGGGAATATAAGACAAGCCAATTGCAAGATAAGGAAAGCTATGCTGTACGTAATAAAGTAAATACATTTGCTACTGATGCAAGTGGGAGTGGCCAGGCTACTTATAATCTTCCTTATGGCAATATTTATACAACGGGGACTAATAGTATCCGTGCTTATAATTTCCGTCAGCAATTGGATTTTAACAAGACATTTGCAGAAAAACATGATGTGACCGCTTTGTTTGGTATGGAAGTACGTGAAAATAAGACGGAATACAATAATCGGAAATATTATAATTATGATCCGGCTTTACTAACTTATGATCTTATTGATGAACGGGTGCTGAGTAATACTTATACCGGAGTTTTGGGAAACTATGTATCATTCAATAAAAATGATATCTCCAATATCTATGAACTGGTAAATCGTTTTGTTTCTTTTTATGGGAATGCAGCTTACACGTATGATGGTAAATATATGGTGACAGGAAGCATTCGTTGGGATCGTACCAATTGTTTGCTACTGGTTCCAAGTATCAGAAGAAACCTATCTGGTCGGTAGGTGCTGGTTGGAATCTGGACAAAGAATCTTTTTTTAAAGTTTCATTTATAAATATGATGAAACTGCGTTTCAGTTATGGTATCGGTGGTAACATCGCCAAGAATTCTGCTCCTTATATGACGGCTTATTATAATAATAATACCCATGTGGGCGGCATACAAGGGACTATCAGCAACCGTCCTAATCCTGATTTGCGGTGGGAAAAGACAACTACAGCTAATATTGGTGTAGATTTCTCTATGTTTAGAAATCGATTGAACGGTTCTATTGAATATTATAATAAGTCGGGCGTGGATTTGTTAGCCAATACCAATGGAGTACCTACCGAAGGTTTGGTTTTTCTACTTATACCATGAATAATGGTAAAATGAGAAACCGTGGATTCGAGTTGACTCTTTCCGGTGATGTCATTATGGGAAAAGATTGGAATTGGAACGTAGGTGGTGTGCTGGGATACAATAAGAATAAAGTGACTTATGTCAATGTAAAAGCACCTGCTATTTTTCTTCAGTTCGATTATCCTGCCGCCTATCCCGTGTTGGAGTGCCTTATAATGCCATTTATGGATATCTGTGGGCAGGGCTGGATAGTAAAGGGCAGCCTCAGGTGTATGACTCGGAAGGAAATATCCATGTAAGCAGTTCACCGCAAAAAGTGGAGGATGCTGTGTATTTAGGAACTTCTGTTCCGGTTTATAGTGGGGCTATT
>ENA-OQMZ01000698-OQMZ01000698.1-human-gut-metagenome-genome-assembly--contig:-NODE-698-length-13696-cov-4.799690_pt1 | contig 13696 bp, 15 predicted proteins | sample MGYA00242621_ERZ504862 | MGnify/ENA primary metagenome ERZ504862 (study PRJEB26092, sample SAMD00036393) | human gut metagenome | host: Homo sapiens | study: EMG produced TPA metagenomics assembly of... | reverse complement strand
CGACATACCTCCGTTCCCGCCAGATGGCTGACGTTTCCCTCACCGACCTTCAATATCAGGTTCTTTCTTTCGTATCGACGCATCCAAAAGCAGGCCGCCTGGCGAATCAAAAACGGACTGGCCGACGGAGAAACCTTTGTATCCGAAGCGGCCCTGCGCACCGTACTCGGCGAACTCTCTGACGCCGGTTATCTCATCGTACACCGCACAAAAGGTGGATGTGAAATTTCCGAACTGGGGCGTATGGTTCTGGAAAGATGATTTATTCCGGAATCCCGGTATTTCCAGAAACTCGGCAAGGCTGCGGTATCTTGCTCCGTCCAGGCCTCTTTTTTCCCTTGCGGTTACCATAGAGTTCAGGATCGCTTCTTCCACAGCCTCTGCCGCTGCTTCAAATGCCTCGTTGATTTTTTCTTCTTTTATCCGGGCGCACGCTTCCACCTCACATGTACTCTTTGTGTCTACGCGGTTTGCTGTTGTAAATCCGATCATGATTTCACCGCTTCCGTGGCCGGTGTAGGCTCCTGTTCTGGCGATTCCGACTCCACAGCGGCGGATAATCCGGTACAGCTGCCGCTCCGATACCGGAAGGTCTGTTGCCAAAACCGTCATAATCGATCCCCGGTCTTCGGCGCTGCTTCCGCATTCTTCCTTCCGGATCCGCTCCAGAATCTTCTCTCCTGCCGGTTTTCCACTGATTTTCAAATCTCTGGTTGCTCCGAAATTTGACTGTACCAGAACACCAATGGTATATGTTTTTCCGTCAAGCACCAGCGTGCGGGATGCTGATCCGATTCCCCCTTTCAGCCCATAGCAGATAGTTCCTGTTCCGGCACCGATATCACCTTCCGCAAAGTCTGTATCCGCCTGCTCCAGTGCCTGATACAGCTCTTTTTCCCCCACTACCCGGTTACAAATCTCATTGATTCTCGAATCATTACATTCTCCGACAACCGGATTGATAGAAAAAACATCTTCCCCTTCTTTTTTGGTCTGCTGTATCATCCAGAAATCATGCATCCGCCACTTTTCCGACATTCAGTGTATTGGTCAGGGCAATGGGCGTTTCAAGAGTTCCAATCTCCTGTACCTGCACAAGACCGCACGTTTTCCCGAAACCATTATGCACATAGCAGACGCCAGGTACTTTTTCAGAAACGGATTGCCTTCTCCCGGCACAATCACCGTCACTCCGGTATGCTGATTTCCACTTTCCACCGTCGCATGGCCTACCCGCACACCGGGCACATCCGTAATTTTGTTTCGCGGTCCGTTTTCATGATGTCCGATCCGATATCCGTAATCGCTGATTCTCTTCTGTCTCATCCTGTTTCCTCCTCTTTTTATGATGTACTCCCGGAATTTTTCAGCTCGCGCAAATACAGGCACAAAAAAAGACTCCGAAGATACATTTTTCTCTCACTTTACGCCCTCTTCTCTCTTCTCTCCATACTCTTCCCACAATTTTTCTTCTTTTCTTTATATTTTTTCCATTTCTTTTAGAATTTGGACACACTTTGCTCACATATTCCTTTTATAATAAAGCTCGGATAGTTGATAAACCACTCACTATCTCCCCCCTCATAAAAAGATGGCGATATACTTTTGTATATCGTCATCTTTATTTTTACTGACAAAAACGCCCCGGCAGAAACGTAACCACTTCCGTTTTCCGCCCGGGGGCATTCTTTCTTCCTTTTTGCTCAGGCCTCTGCAGCAGCTTCCTCTGCTTCCGCTTCTGCCATCGCCTGTTCGTACTGTTTCAGGATAATGGTCTGAATTTTTTCTCTGGTTCCGGAGTTGATCGGATGTGCGATATCGCGGTACTCCCCGTCCGTAGCCTTACGGCTCGGCATTGCGATAAACAGTCCTTTTTCTCCTTCAATCACCTTGATATCATGTACAACAAATTCGTCATCGATTGTGATAGACACAACCGCCTTCATTTTTCCTTCTTTTGTTACCTTGCGTACTCTCACGTCTGTAATGTTCATAAATTTTTATGCCCCTTTCACCCCATAATCAGATGGCGTATCTTTCGTTTTTTTCGACAACAATTTTGATGCCGTCCTCCCCACAGTGATAGGAGTTTGCACGGATGGTGTCCCTGCTCTCCACAATACAGTTTTCAATGTGAGTGTTATCTCCGAGATATACATCATTTAAGATGATAGAATTTTTAATCACACAGTTGTTTCCAACATATACCTTCTTGAACAAAACAGAGTTCTCAACCTGTCCGTTGATGATACAGCCGCTGGATACAAGAGAATTTTTCACTGTGCAGCCAGGATTGTATTTTGCCGGCGGAAGATCGTCGATCTTGGAGTAAATGCCCGGATACTGTCCGAAGAAGTAATCTCTTACCTCCGGTTTCAGGAAATCCATGTTGGTTCTGTAATAGGAATCTACGGTAGCAATGTTGCTCCAGTAGGTATTGATCTTGTATCCGTAAATCCGTTTCAGGTTTTTGTAACGGATTAAAATATCCTTTACAAAGTCGTAGCGGTCTTCCTGTGCGCTGCGCTCAATCATTTCGATCAGCTGGCGACGGCGGATGACATAGATACCGGTAGAGATCACGTTGGAGCTCGAAACCATCGGTTTTTCCTCGAACTCCTCGATGCGGCAGTCCTCATTCATCTTCAGGACGCCGAAGCGGCTGGTATCTGCTTCCTTTGAATCCGTGCATACCACGGTAACATCCGCACGTTTTGCAATATGGTATTCCAGTACCTTATTGAAATCCAGTTTGTATACGCCATCTCCCGATGCGATGACTACGTACGGTTCATGGCTGTTTTTCAGCCAGCTCAGGTTCTGACTGATCGCGTCTGCCGTTCCACGGTACCACCAGCTGTTATCTGATGTAACGGTTGGAGAAAATACAAACAGACCGCCATGTTTTCTTCCGAAATCCCACCATTTGGAAGAGCTCAAATGTTCATTTAAGGATCTGGCGTTGTACTGTGTCAGGACAGCCACCTTCTGAATATGAGAGTTTGCCATGCTTGACAGCGCAAAATCGATGCTGCGGAAGCTGCCTGCGACCGGCATAGCTGCAACGGCTCTTTTATTGGACAGCTCTCTCATTTTGTTGTTGTTACCGCCTGCAAGAATAATTCCCAATGCTCTCATATTACTCACCGTCCTTTTCTACAATTGCTCCGCCGGACGGAAGTATGCCATCCGGGTAATCCTCAAGGGAAGTTTCGCCGGAAATGCAGACATTCTTTCCAATGGTTACGCCATCCGGAATGACTGCCTTTTCTCCAACGGTCACAAGTCCGAATCCGTAAATATTCGGTTTTAAGACGTTCGGCGCTTCCTCGCCAACGCCCATCACAACATGTTTGCCGACATGTACGTTTTCTGCAATAATGGCCTTATTGACCTGGGTTCCCTCGCCGATTGTGCTGTGGCGCATAATAATAGAATCTCTTACAACAACACCCTTTTCAATGCGCACATCCGCACCGATGACGGAATTATGTACCTCTCCGTAGATTTCAGCGCCCTCGCCGATAATACAGCGGTCGATGACAGCGTCCCCGGAAACATACTGCGGACGGATGATATCACCTTTGGTATAGATCTTCCAGAACTCCTCATATAAATTGAATTCCGGAATAATATCGATCAGCTCCATATTTGCTTCCCAGTATGAGCCAAGCGTTCCGACATCTTTCCAGTAGCCGTTGAACTCATACGCAAACAGACGTTTTCCATTGTCGCGGCAGTACGGCAGAATGTGTTTTCCGAAGTCACAGCTCGGCTGATCCTTCAAGGCTGTCAGAGATTCCTTTAATGCTTTCCAGCTGAAAATATAGATACCCATAGAAGCGAGGTTGCTTCTCGGGTGCTCCGGTTTTTCTTCAAATTCGGTAATTCTTCCGTTTCCGTCTGTGATCATGACACCGAAACGGCTTGCTTCTTCGATCGGTACCGGCATACATGCGATGGTCACATCTGCGTGGTTTGCTTTGTGATAGTCAAGCATCACCTCGTAATCCATTTTGTAAATGTGGTCGCCGGAAAGAATCAGAACATATTCTGGATTGTATGTTTCCATATAAGCCATGTTCTGGTAAATTGCATTTGCAGTTCCTGTATACCATTCGCTGTTTGTACTTTTTTCGTATGGCGGCAGAACGGTTACGCCGCCCTCGTTTTTATCGAGATCCCACGGAATACCGATTCCGATATGAGTATTCAGCCGCAGCGGCTGATACTGGGTCAGTACGCCTACCGTATCAATTCCTGAATTGATACAATTACTGAGCGGGAAGTCGATGATTCGATACTTTCCGCCAAATGCTACTGCCGGTTTTGCCACTTTCTCCGTGAGCACACCGAGACGGCTTCCCTGACCGCCTGCCAGCAGCATTGCTATCATCTCTTTCTTAATCATGCAATCACCTCTTGTCGTATCTAAAGATTTGCAGTAACTGTAAGAATGTACGGTTCTACGCTTACCGTTCACCGCTTTTCCGCGAACGGTAACCTTCGCTGCCCCCCTTCAGGCTTTGCCTTGCAGGAAGGGGCTACTTACACCTGAATCACTTTCTCACGCAGCGAAACAGCACCTGTCTCCCTGTGTACGAAACAGCAACCATGCTGTCGGTTCTGGTTTTTCATATCCACGCACTTCTTTGATAACTACAATTAAAATTATATCACACTTCCGTCTCATTGTGAACATTTTTTATAATTTTTCTTTTATTTTATCTTATATTTTATTGATTTTGACTATGCATTTTATTTGTGTCAAAAATCGTATCATGATTTTCTACAATTTTCGACAGCGTATTCATTTATTTTTACCAGTTTTTGTTACATTTCGTTCATTTTAGTTTGCAATATTTCTTTTTGCATATGTTCTGGTTTATAATACTTATCCATTGTTTTTTATTTCATTTTCGAATTCATCCGCTTTTTTTCTTTTACTTTTCCGGCAAATACGTGTATACTATTAGCCAGAACAGTTCCAGCCGGATTCCGGGGAACCGGCGCTGCATTTCGTTCTGTTCTTTCCTATATTAATTGAAAAATATGTATTGAGAAAATTTCCCCATTTTCAGTGAAAAGACACATTGAAGGAGATACCATGTACGAAGTAGATTTCAGCAAACCAATCCATATACATTTTATTGGCATCGGCGGCATCAGCATGAGCGGCCTTGCCGAGATTCTTTTAAAAGAAAGCTTTACAATTTCCGGTTCCGATGCAAAGGAAAGTGACCTGACCCGCCACCTGACTTCTCTTGGCGCACAGGTTTTCTACGGCCAGAAGGCGGAAAATATCATTCCTGGCATCGACCTTGTCGTTTACACCGCAGCGATCCACCCGGACAACCCGGAATTTGCCGCCGCCAAAGCTGCAGGCATTCCGATGCTGACCCGTGCTGAACTGCTTGGACAGATCATGCGCAACTACAATACGCCGATCGCCGTTTCCGGTACCCACGGAAAGACGACGACAACCTCCATGCTCTCCCACATTCTGATGGCAGCCGACTGTGACCCAACGATTTCTGTCGGCGGTATTCTTCCGTCCATCGGCGGAAATATCCGTGTCGGCCATTCCGAAACTTTCCTGACCGAAGCATGTGAGTACACCAACAGTTTCTTAAGTTTCTTCCCGAAAATCGGCATCATCCTCAATATGGATGCGGATCATCTTGACTTTTTTAAGGATATTGATGATATCCGCCATTCCTTCCGCGAATTTGCCCGTCTGCTCCCGGCCGACGGCATGCTGATTATCAACGCCGATACGCCGAAATACGATTACGTAACCGAAGGCCTTGGCTGCAAAATTGTCACCTACGCGCTGGAGAATCAGGCTGTCGCTGATTATACCGCTGCCAACATCACCTACGATGAGTTCGATCACCCGTCCTTCGACTGCATCTGCCGTGGCGAGCTGCGCGGTCGCTACACGCTGATGGTTCCGGGACTTCACAACGTTTCCAACGCCCTGGCTGCCATTGCACTGGCCGATGAACTGCAGCTGCCGGAAAACGCCATCCATGAAGGCTTTTCCACCTTCCGCGGAACCGACCGCCGTTTCCAGTATAAGGTACATACCACGGAGCAAAGGTGATCGACGATTATGCGCATCATCCAACCGAAATCCGTGCAACGATGGAAGCCGCTGAAAACTGTGCGCACAGAACACTGTGGTGCGTCTTCCAGCCGCATACCTACACCAGAACGAAAGCGCTGCTCGATGATTTCGCCGCCGCTCTTTCCCTGGCAGACCATGTGGTTCTCGCCGATATTTACGCAGCCAGAGAAACCGATACGCTCGGCATCTCCTCCAAAGATATCCAGGAGCGCATTGTAAAACTCGGCACTGCCTGCGAATATTTCCCATCCTTTGCGGAAATCGAAAACTATCTGAACGAAAATCTTGCCGAGGCGACATGCTGATCACCATGGGTGCCGGAGACGTTGTAAAAATCGGTGAGGAGCTTCTTGCTTCCGAAAAATAAAATCATTCTTTCGCTTTACCTGCTCCCTGTGGAAAATGGAGTTTTCCTTTTTCCACAGGGTCTTTTTTGCTCCGAATCCACACAATCTGTCTTTTCGCCAAATAGTTACGCACATTTTTATTCACAGCTATTTTCCTGTATTTTCGCCTGTTTTCAGAGTTATCCACATTGTCCACAATTTTATACACATTTTTACGATCCACACAATGTGGATTCCCTGTGTATAACTTTGTTTACATAACGATATCACCAGAAAGTCCTATACTTCCCTGTTTTCCTCCATTTTTCAACATTTTTGGTAGATAATAATATTTCACAAAATGGATTTCTCCACATTATCCACATTGTCCACAGTCCTTTTTCATCCACCGTGCCTTTTTCCCGGAATGTTTTTTCCGCAAAACACCTATTCACTTGTCGAAAATACTGTGTTATACTTGATTGTGTATGAGAAGGCAAGACGTATAATAAAAAACAGATCGCTAAAAGTAAAAATCTGCCGCACGATAAGAACAGGATGGTGTAATTTTGAGTATGCTGACATTAAACAATGACTGCCTGGCCAGTGTGACTGCTGTGCCGGATCTTTTTCTGGAACAATATATGCCCGCAGCCAACGGAGAATTTGTAAAAGTGTACCTTTATCTGCTGAAGCTGGTCAAAGACCATCAGCAGGATTCCACTCTGTCATCGATGGCAGATTTTTTTTCCTGCACGGAAAACGATATCGTCCGTGCGCTGAAATACTGGGAGAAGCAGGGAATCCTCTCGCTCTCCTACACCGCCGGGGAAAGCGTTCCGACCGGAATCGCCTTTCTGCCGCTTGTCCGGAAGGAAGAAAGCGGAATCCTTCCAACACCGGAATCCTCGATTTCCGGCCCGATTGCGGCTGCACCGGCTGTTTCTGCTGTATCCGTTGAAATCCCGCAGACGGAACAGACCCCGGCTCCATCACCACAGCCGGCCGTTTCTGCCCCATCTGCCTCTTCTCCGGCAGATGATCTTTCCAGTTCCGGTATTTCCGGACAGTCAGCAGAAAAAAAACACGCTCCCGGCAGCCGCGAAGAACTGCAGCACGTTCTTTACGTTGCACAGACGTATTTCGGTCATCTTCTGTCGCCGACGGAAATCGAATGCATCATGTTTTTCTATGATGATCTCCACTTTTCCGCGGATCTTCTGGAATACCTGGTGGAATACTGTGTTTCTAAGGGAAGCACCAGCATCCACTACCTGAAAAAGGTAGGACTCGCCTGGCAGGAAAGCGGAATCCGCGATGTTGCCTCTGCCAAACAGGAGACCACGACATTCAACAAACATTACTACACAATTTTGAAAGCATTCGGCATCCGCAACCGCGCACCGGTGGAAAAAGAAGCCGAGATGATGGACCGCTGGCTGAATACCTACGGTTTTACGATTGATCTTATCACGGAAGCCTGTCAGCGCACCGTTTCCAAAATCGGCCAGCCGAGCTTCCAGTACGCGGAAGGCATTCTCTCCAAATGGAAGGAACAGGCGTCCGCTCCATGGCAGACGTCGAACAGCGCGATGCGGAGCACCAGAAAAGGAAGAAAACCGCATCTGATCAGAATGCGGCACGAAAAACCGCTCCTGCTGCTTCAAGTAACCGCTTCAACAATTTCCATCAGAGAGAATACGACTACCAGAAGTTAGAAGAACAGCTTCTGAAATAACGCCCGGAGGACGAAACAACTATGGCACTGACAAACCCGCAATACGATGCGATTATGCGCATGTACAACGAACGGCAGCTCCGCCACCAGAGAGAACAGCAGGAGCACATCCGCATTGCTTATGAAAAGATTCCGCGCCTTGCGGAAATCGACGCCGAGATTGCATCCCTCTCGGTCCGGAAAGCAAAAGCGATGCTGAACGGAGACGCTTCCATGGATCTCGACCTGAATGCTGCCATCCGTGACCGTTCCCAGGAACGCGCGGCGCTTCTTTCCATGCACGGCTACCCGGCAGACTATCTCGAGCTGACGTATGACTGCCCGCTCTGCCGCGACACCGGCTACATCAACGGCACGCAGAAATGCGCCTGCTTCAAAAAAGCTGCCGTCGATCTTCTGTACCGGCAGTCCAACGTGGAGGAGCTTCTGAAAGCCGAAAATTTCAGCCAGTTCTCCCTGGATTACTACTCGGACAGCCTGACCAGTACCGGAACACCGCTCACTTCCCGCGAGGCCGCTGCTGCCGCGCTCGAAAAAAGCCAGGCGTTCGTCCGCAATTTCGGCTCGTCGTTTGAAAATCTCTTCTTTTACGGCGACACCGGTGTCGGAAAAACGTTTCTTTCGCACTGTATTGCCCGCGAGCTGATCGAGCAGTCGTTCTGTGTGATTTATTTTACTGCATTTGATCTGTTTGACCTGTTTGCACGCTACACCTTTTCCAGTTCAGAAGAAGCAAAAGACGCTCACGCCAATATCTTTGACTGCGATCTTCTGATCATCGATGATTTAGGTACGGAACTGACCAACAGCTTCGTCTCTTCCCAGCTCTTTCTCTGCATCAACGAACGCATCCTGCGGAAGAAATCGACGATCATCTCCACGAACCTGCCCCTTGACCGCTTCATGGAGACGTACTCGGAACGTACCTTTTCACGAATTTCAAGTAACTACACCATCATTAAACTTTTTGGAAACGATATTCGAATCCAGAAAAACTTTTGGGAGGAACCAAAGCATGAGTAAGGGAACTGAAGGACATTTTGACACACTGCCAATCGGAAGACTGGGACTGATCCCGCTGAACAGCAGCGCCGCACTTGGAAAAAAGGTCGACGATTATCTGGTCAGCTGGAGAAAAGGACGCGGCAATGAATTTGCGGAAAAATATGTCGCTGCCTATGAAGGATATGAGCGTGACAGCTACATTATCCAGTCTCAGGTTCCGCGTTTCGGTTCAGGCGAGGCAAAGGGTATCATCAACGAATCTGTCCGCGGTGACGATATCTACATTCTGCTCGATGTCTGCAACTACAGCCTGACCTATTCTCTGTGCGGCTACACCAACCACATGTCTCCGGACGACCACTTCCAGGATCTGAAGCGTGTCATCGCAGCCATCGGTGGAAAAGCCCGCAGAATCAATGTCATTATGCCATTCCTGTATGAGAGCCGCCAGCACAAGAGATCTGGAAGAGAGTCTCTCGACTGCGCACTTGGTCTGCAGGAGCTGACTGCTATGGGCGTAGAAAACATCATCACCTTCGACGCTCACGACCCGCGTGTCCAGAACGCGATTCCGCTGCATGGATTTGAAACCATCCAGCCGGCTTACCAGTTCATCAAAAACATCCTGCGCAATGCACCGGATATGAAGCTCGACAAGGATCATCTGATGGTCATCAGCCGGATGAGGGCGGTATGGGCCGTGCTATCTACATGGCAAACAACCTCGGTGTTGACATGGGTATGTTCTACAAACGCCGCGACTACTCTACCATCATTGACGGACGCAACCCGATCGTTGCCCATGAGTTCCTCGGTGCTGATGTCAAAGGTAAGGATATGATCATCATCGACGATATGATCTCCTCCGGCGAGAGTATGCTGGAAGTTGCCAAACTCTTAAAGGATCGTGAAGCACGCAACATCTACATGTGCTCGACCTTCGGACTGTTCACCAGCGGACTGGAGAAATTCGACAAGGCTTATGAGGAAGGACTCTTCACAAAAGTTCTGACCACCAACGTCGTATACCAGACACCGGAGCTTCTCTCCCGCGAATATTACATCAGCTGCGACCTGAGCAAATATATCGCTCTCATCATCGACAAGCTGAATCACGACGCCTCCATCAGCGGACTGCTGGATCCGGCGGATCGTATTCAGAAAGTTATTAAGAAATTTAAGAATCACGAGAAGATCTGATATTCCAGGTTCAAAGTTCGAAAGCTGTTCGTGCTTGCACGATAAAGCGTTCGAATTTGGAACCCGCCAAACATGAGGAAGCAGCGCCAGCGGATTCCGATGTTTGCAGAATTGCGGAGCAATTCGTGAATATTCACAAACGCCGAAACTGTCACGAAAACGGTTTCGGCGTTTTTTTATATTTTTTAGCAAATTCTTGCTAGTTTTTTCTTTTTTCGGCTGTATAATGAAATTACATTGTACGACGAAGGAGGTATCACACATGCAATTTGGACATTTTGATGATGCGAAAAAAGAGTATGTCATCACAAGCCCGAAGACTCCGCTTCCGTGGATCAACTATCTGGGATCTGAGAACTTCTTTTCTCTGATTTCCAATACCTGCGGCGGATACAGCTTCTACAAGGACGCAAAACTTCTGCGTCTGACCCGTTACCGTTATAACGATACGCCGCTCGATCAGAACGGACGCTACTACTACATCAAGGACGGCGATACCGTCTGGAACCCGGGCTGGCAGCGACCCAGACGCCGCTCGATTCCTACGAGTGCCATCATGGCCTTGGCTACAGCCGCTTTGTTTCTTCCAAAAACTTAGTTGCCGCTGAACTGACTGCTTTTGTTCCGCTGGCAGATTCCTGCGAAGTAAACCGTCTCATGCTGACCAACAACGGCACCGAAGAAAAAACACTGGCTCTGACTTCTTTTGTAGAGTTCTGCTTCTGGAACGCCATGGACGATATGACCAACTTCCAGAGAAACTTCAGCATCGGCGAAGTTGAGATCCAGGGTTCTGAGATTTACCACAAAACTGAGTACCGCGAGCGCCGCAGACATTACGCTGTTTATGCAGTCAACTGCCCGATCGACGGATACGATACCGACCGCGACGCTTTCCTTGGCGCTTACCGCGGAAATGACCGCCCGGAGACCGTTCTGCGCGGCACTGCAGGCAACACCGTTGCCAGCGGATGGGGTGTGATCGGTTCCCACCACATCGACGTTACCTTAAAACCAGGCGAGTCCCGCTCCTTTATCTTCGTTCTCGGCTACTGTGAGAATGCAGCGGATGACAAATGGGAAGCTCCTGGCGTGATCAACAAAAAACCGGCAAAAGAGATGCTCTCCCACTATCAGACCGACGAGCAGGTTGACGCAGCACTTGCAGAGCTTGCTTCCTACTGGGAAGGCCTGCTGGCAAAATATGCGCTCTCCTGTGCAGATGAAAAACTGGGACGCATGGTCAACATCTGGAACCAGTATCAGTGTATGGTTACCTTCAACATGTCCCGTTCCGCATCCTACTTTGAGTCCGGCACCGGCCGTGGCATGGGCTTCCGTGACTCCTGCCAGGATCTGCTCGGCTTCGTTCATCTGATCCCGGACCGCGCAAGAGAGCGTCTGCTCGATATTGCCGCTACCCAGTTTGAAGACGGAAGCGCATACCATCAGTACCAGCCACTGACGAAAAAAGGAAACATGGATATCGGAAGCGGCTTCAACGATGACCCGCTCTGGCTGATTGCCGGATGTGCCGCCTACATCAAAGAGACCGGAGATTTCTCTATTCTCGACGAGCAGGTTGATTTCGACAACGATTCCACCAAGGCGCAGCCTCTGATGGAGCACCTGAAACGTTCCTTCGACTTTACCGTAACCCATCTCGGACCGCACAAACTGCCGCTCATCGGCCGTGCAGACTGGAATGACTGTCTGAACCTGAACTGCTTCTCCGCAGAGCCGGGCGAACCGTTCCAGACGACAGGACCTTCCGAGGGACCGGTTGCTGAGTCCATTTTCATCGCCGCTATGTTTGTGAAATACGGCAAAGAGTACGCAGCCATCTGCCGCCGCAGAGGCAATGAGGAAGAAGCTGTTTACGCAGAAAAAGAAGTCGAAAAAGTTTACCAGGCAGTCCTTGATGCAGGCTGGGACGGCGAATGGTTCCTGCGTGCTTATGATGCAGCAGGCGAAAAAGTCGGCTCCAATGAGTGTGAGGAAGGTAAGATCTACATCGAGCCGCAGGGCTTCTGTGTTCTTGCTGAAATCGGTGTCAAAGAAGGACTGGCAGAAAAAGCCCTGACTTCTGTCCAGAACATTCTGGAAACCAAGTACGGCGTTGTTCTTCTGCAGCCGGCTTACACCAAGTATTACCTGAATCTTGGTGAGGTTTCCTCCTATCCGCCGGGATACAAAGAGAATGCTGGTATCTTCTGCCACAACAACCCATGGATCTCCATCGCTGAGACCGTTGTCGGCCACGGAAACCGCGCATTTGACCTGTACCGCAAGATCTGCCCGGCTTATATTGAGGACATCAGCGAGATCCACCGCACCGAGCCGTACGTCTACTCTCAGATGATCGCCGGAAAAGACGCTGCTCACTTCGGTGAGGCAAAGAACTCCTGGCTGACCGGTACTGCCGCATGGACTTTTGTCAATGTTTCCCAGTACATCCTCGGCATTCAGCCGGATTACGACGGACTGACCTTAAATCCGTGTATTCCGTCCGATATGGAAGAGTTCAAGATCCGCAGATACTTCCGCGGTGCATGGTATAACATCACCTTTAAGAATCCGGAGCACAAAGAGAAGGGCATTTCTTCCCTGACGGTAAACGGAACCGCAGTAGAAGGAAATCTGATTCCGCTCACCGAAGGCTGCACCGAATATGATGTTGTTGCCGTAATGTAATTTTTCAAATTTCAAATCTCCATAAACATAAGGCGAGCCCCGGAAAGCACAACTGCTTTTCCGGGGCTCGTCCCTTTTATTCTTATGTTTTCTTACGGTAACTGCCGTCTCTCTCTGACACCGGAAAGATCTTTGATGACCTCTCCCGCCAGAATCAGTCCTGCTACGGACGGCACAAACGCTACGCTGCCCGGGATATCACGCCGCTCCGTGCATTTTCTTGCAGCTCCCGGAGGCAGATACAGTTTGTCCGGCAGCTGATGCCCATATCCTCGAGCGGACGGAGCGCTTTTTCCTCTGAATAGACAACCTTCAGTTTTTTTACCCCGCGCTTTTTCATCTCGCGCCGCATAACCTTTGCCAGCGGGCACATATTGGTTTTATAGATATCCGCCACACGGAACTTGGTCGGATCCAGCTTGTTTCCGGCCCCCATGCAGCTGATAACCGGCACATTGCATGCCTTGGCACGCATAATAATCTCAATCTTGCTGTTACCGTATCAACCGCGTCTACAACGTACGAATACTTTGAAAAATCGAAATCATTCGCATTTTCCGGCACAGAATAGAAGCATTTATAATACCTCCACCTCCGCTTTCG
>ENA-OQMZ01000697-OQMZ01000697.1-human-gut-metagenome-genome-assembly--contig:-NODE-697-length-13709-cov-2.118245_pt1 | contig 13709 bp, 21 predicted proteins | sample MGYA00242621_ERZ504862 | MGnify/ENA primary metagenome ERZ504862 (study PRJEB26092, sample SAMD00036393) | human gut metagenome | host: Homo sapiens | study: EMG produced TPA metagenomics assembly of... | reverse complement strand
CCTTCGGCTACGGCCTCGAGCTACACCACCTTCGAGTACAGTGATTTGAAGGCAGACGAGAAGGGCGTGACCCTGACTGTCACCAACACCGGCAGCTGTGCCGGTGCCGAGATCGTCCAGCTCTACGTCGCAAAGCAGGACGCAAAAATCTTCCGCCCGGCGCAGGAGCTGAAGGGCTTTGCAAAGGTCTTCCTCGCCCCCGGCGAGAGCAGAACGGTGAGCATCGCTCTGGACGACAAGGCGTTCCGCTACTGGAACGTCAAGACTGACCGCTGGGAAGTCGAAGGCGGAAGCTATCAGCTCCGCGTGGGTGCATCCAGCGCAGACATCCGCCTGACGGTGGAAGTCTCCGTCAAGGGGACCAACGCTCCCGACCCCTACGAGGGTCTCGACCTGCTCCACTACGTCTCCGGTCAGATCACCTATGTGACCGACGCCGAGTTCGAGGCTCTGCTGGGCCATCCGATCCCGGAGGATGTCGTCCGCATCGACCGGAACATGACGCTGGGCGAGATGGACCATGGCCGCAGTCCGCTGGGCTGGGTGGCACAGAAGGTACTGCGCTGCCGTCTGGACAGCAGCTTTGCAAAAGGCACCCCCGACCTGAACACCGTGTTCCAGTATAATATGCCGCTGCGCGCGCTGGCCAAGATGACCAACGGCATGGTGAGCATGGGCATGGTGGACGGCCTCGTCTGGGAGCTGAAAGGCTTCTGGCTCGTGGGCATCCTTCGGGTCATCTATGAGTTCGTCAAGAATCTCATCCTGAACAGCCAGATGGAAAACCGGCTCAAAAACAGCTGAAAGGAATAAGGTCATGAATTTCTGGAATAACTTGCCGCAAAGCATCCGGCCGCGGCCAAATGGGTGCGGGGAGGGTGGACTGTTCGTCATCGTGTCCAACCTCATCACCGTGTTCAAATATCTGCTTCTGCAGTTCCTGCCCAAGCGTTTGCAAGCCTGCCGGTGGTGGATTTCGGCTGGCCGGGCATCGACATCACCCTGTTCGGCGAGACCTTCAAGTGGAACATCCTCGCTACGATGCCGCCCACGGCGGTCTGCCCTACTTCTGCGCCTACATGATCGCCATGGTCATCGGCGAGTGCATCAACTTCCCCATCCAGCGCAATTTTGTGTTCCGCAGCAAGGGCAATCTGGCAAAACAGATCGGCTGGTATGTACTGCCTTCTGCGTCATTACCTGCATCGTCAACTCCATCAACTGCATCTGGGTGGCGGTGGCCGGTCTGCTGGTACCGGACTTCATCTACAACATCGGCACCACCGTGCTCAACGGCGGCATCTCCATGGTCATCTTCTTCTTTGTGAATAAGATCATCTTCCCGGAGCGAAAAAGCCGCCAAATAATAAGACATTCTCCTTCATTTTCTTCTTTTCATCATAAACCAGAAGGGCTGCTCCGTTCTCCGGGGCAGCCTTTTTGGTTTGAAGGAGAGCCACCCCCTCAGCATCGCGCAGCGATGACTGAGGGGGTGCCTGCCGCAGCCATCTTATTTTTGTTTTTCTGCACAAAATGTTCTGCGGGCAGGGTTTTCCTCTTGACAAGCGGGCAAATGTTTCGTACTATATTTAGTAGTATGGAATCAAAGACGCTGTACGCAGGTTTCAGTGTGACCCTGTACCCGTTTCAGGCAAAGCGTGCCTGTTTGATATAAAATGGAACCGTAAAGAGAAAAGCCGTATGCTTTTGCCCGTGCCGCCGGTTTTGGGTGGTGCGTATGGTTTTGGTGTCACTTTTTGCATTGAAAGCTCTTTCTATATCATTGCCCGTATCCTGCTGCGCAGCGTCTCCTGCTTTTAATTTTGCATTGAATTGAAACAAAGGAGAGTGAACGCAATGACCGCGATCGGAGTGATCGTGGCCTTGATCGTTGCTGTTGTCGGTGTGGCTGCGGGCTATTTTATTGGTTACAACAACCGTAAAAAGACTGCCGAAGCCCAGATCGGCAGCGCCGAGGCCGAGGCTACCCGGCTGGTGAACGAGGCGATCAAGACCGCTGACCAGAAGCGCAAGGAAGCGGTTCTGGAAGCAAAGGACGAGGCTTTCCGTCTGAAAGCCGAGGTCGATGCCCAGAAGCAGAGGCCGACAAGGAGATCAAGCAGCGCCGTGCGGAGATCAGCCGTCAGGAGAACCGCATCGACCAGAAGGAGACAGCGCTGGACCGCAAGACCGAGGCGCTGGAAAAGAAGGAAGAAGAGCTGAAAAAGCGCGCTGCCGAGGCCGAGGAGCGTCTGGCAGAGATCGATGCTCTGCGCGCCAAGGAGATGGAGCGTCTGGAAACGCTGGCCGGCCTGAGCCAGGAGGACGCCCGCGAAGTGCTGCTGCACAAGGTGGACGAGGAGCTGACCCACGAAAAGGCCGTGCGCGTTGCCGCCTACGAGACCGACCTGAAGGAAAACTGCGACAACATCGCACGCAACCTGATCGGTCAGGCCGTCAGCCGCTGCGCTGCCGACCACTGCAGCGAGACCACCGTCAGCGTGGTGCCGCTGCCCAGCGATGAAATGAAGGGCCGCATCATCGGCCGCGAGGGCCGCAACATCCGCGCACTGGAGACCGCTACCGGCGTGGATCTGATCATCGACGATACCCCGGAGGCCATTACCCTGTCCTCCTTCGACCAGACCCGCCGCGAGGTGGCCCGCATGACGCTGGAGCGCCTGATCGGCGATGGCCGTATCCACCCTGCCCGCATCGAGGAGACGGTGGAAAAGTGCCGCCACGATCTGGAACTGCAGATGAAGCGCGAGGGCGAGCGCGCGGTGATGGAGCTGGGCATCCACGGCCTGCACCCCGACCTGATCAAGCTGATCGGCCGGCTGAAGTACCGCACCAGCTTTGGCCAGAATGCCCTGACCCACAGCATGGAAGTGGCTTGGGTGGCCGGTCTGCTGGCAGGCGAGATGGGCGTGAACGTCACCATGCGCGCCGCGCCGGTCTGCTGCATGATATCGGCAAGGCACTGGATCACGAGATCGAGGCAGCCACGTCCAGATCGGCGTGGACATCTGCCGCAAGTACAAGGAGAACACCCAGATCATCCACGCCATTGAGGCACACCACGGCGACGTGGAGCCCAAGACCCCGCTGGCTTCATCATTCAGGCTGCCGACGCCATCAGCGCCGCCCGCCCGGGTGCCCGCCGCGAGAACGTGGAAAGCTACGTCAAGCGTCTGGAAAAGCTGGAGGAGATCTCCTCCAGCTTCGAGGGCGTGGAGCAGGCCTTTGCCGTACAGGCAGGCCGCGAGGTGCGCATTCTGGTCAAGACCGACGTCATCAGCGACGATCAGGTCATCCTGCTGGCACGCGCTATCGCCAAAAAGATCGAGGATACGCTGGATTACCCCGGCCAGATCAAGGTCAACGTCATCCGCGAGAGCCGCGCTGTGGAGTACGCAAAATAAAGCTTTTTCCGCAGGCTGCCGTGTTTTTTGCACGGCAGCCTGTTTTTTTGCGCCAAAACGATTGCATTTCCCGCTAAAAAAAGGTATCATGGATGCAGAAGAAAGCAAAAAGCAACGACCCCGGAACAGAAAGGAGCATCGTTCTATGAAAAACTGGAAAAAACTGCTGGCCTGCCTGCTGGTCGGCTGATGGCACTGACCGTGTTCACCGCCTGCGATGCCAGCGTAGGCGCACCGATGAGCCCCAAGTCTTCAGATGCTAACAGCGCAAAGGCGTTGTGCGAACAGTTCGGTAAGACCTACGATAAGGACCTGAGCGATAAGGCCTACACGATCGCAAACTGGGTCGTCAGCTCCTCGGTGTCCTGCAAGGTCTATCCGAACAAGCCGGAACTTTACCGGTATGATAATGTAGATGACGTCGCAAAAACCTACCTGAAGCAGGGTTCCTACGCCTATGCCTTTGACAGCATGGGCATCGGTAAGGGCATCGGCGGCGGTATGGGCGCCAACGACTTTACCCCGGGCTTTGGCATTAAATGCGACGATCTGGACGCCAACGGTACTTCGGACATCACCTTTGTTCTGCCGAAGGACGATCGTGTGACCGAGACTATGAAGTCCGCCGCTGTCGGTAAGAAAAAGTTGGGCGTTGCCTATGTGGTAAAGGACGGCGTAAGCTACGCCGTGGTTCTGTTTGGGTAAATTTCATTACAGCAAAAAGCAGCCGCTGCACGAGAAAGTGCAGCGGCTGCTTTGTTTGTGCTGGGATACGATCAGCCCTTCAGGAAAGCCGGCAGAGGCTTGCCCTCCTTGAGCCACTGGTGATACTCGGCGGTGGCGGCAATTCCACGTCACCGGCAGAGTTCAGCGCAGTTCCACCGAGTCCTGCACCACGCCGATGATGAAGCCCACGCCCACCATCTGCATGGCGATGTCGTTGGAGATGCCGAACAGCGAGCAGGCCATGGGGATCAGCAGCAGGGAGCCGCCGGCCACGCCGGAAGCGCCGCAGGCACCCAGAGCGCTCATGGCGCTCAGCACGATGGCAGCGGGCAGAGACACCTGAATGCCCAAGGTGTTAGCTGCTGCCAGCGTCATGATGGTAATGGTGATGGCGGCACCGTCCATGTTGATGGTAGCGCCCAGCGGGATGGACACGGAGTACATATCCTTGTCCAGATCCAGCTTTTCACACAGGGACATATTCACAGGGATGTTGGCGGCAGAGCTGCGGGTGAAGAAAGCGGTCAGGCCGGATTCCTTCAGGCAGCGGAATACCAGCGGATACGGGTTGCGGCGCAGGTAGATGAACATGATAAAGGGGGAAACGATCAGCGCATGAACAGCATGGTGCCCACCAGCAGCGCCAGCAGCTTGCCGTACTGGGTAAAGATGGCCAGACCGTTGCCGGAAACGTTGGTGTACACCAGACCCATGATGCCGAAGGGGGCCAGATTGATGATCCAGCGCACGATCTGAGAAACGGCATCGGCGGTGTTGGCCAGAAAGATCTTGGTGCTCTCTGCGCCAATCTTCTTCATGCAATGCCGAACATACAGGCCCAGAACAGGATGCCGATGTAGTTGCGTTCATCAGGCGCTGACGGGGTTGGCCACAAAGTTGGTCAGCAGGGTGCTCAGCACCTCACCCAAGCTGCGGGATCACATCGGACTGTGCCGCATCGGCCAGTACCACCTTGACCGGGAACATAAAGCTGGTGATGACCGCAATGCTGCCGCCAGAAAGGTGGTGAGCATATACAGCCAGATCACGGTGCCAAAGCGGCGGTCCAGCTTGGACGAGCCCTGTGCCAGTGCGCTTGCCACAATGACGAACACCAGCACCGGGGCAATGCCCTTCAGCGCACCGACGAACAGGCTGCCCAGCTCGCCGACCCAACCCGCGCCCGGCGCAACAAGCGCCAGCACCGAACCGACTGCCAGGCCGATCAGGATGCGCAGGATCAGGCTGGTCTGGTTGTATTTTGCTACAACCGCTTTCAAGGTTTTCATATCGTAACACTCCTCTTACACTGTACGCCTAGTGCGTACATTTTCCTGTTTCTTGTGCGAGAACAGTTGTCATTATAGCATATACGGCAAAAAAGAGAAAGTGTTTTCAGGCATTTTGACGCCTCAAATCACGTTTTTTGTAAGCTTTTGCAAAATTGCCCTGAAAACTGTACTTGTAGAAAATACAGTTTTGCGGTTTTGACGAGGAACAGAACCCTCTCAGGGAAGTACCCCTTCGGTCTGCATCCCCGGCTCCCCTGCCATACCGAATTTACATATAATGCAACTTTTACTTGCCAAACTATTGTCTTTTACTGGAAAGTATTGTATACTTATCACGTTAGAAGCAAGTATTACTTGCCAAAATGTTCGCATATTTGAAAAGAAACACTTGTCAATACAGACGAGAAAGAGAGGACACCCCTATGAACGAGGCCGTAACCAAGCGTTTCCTGCTTTACTTCCGCCTGATGCTGCTGGTCTGGATCCTGATCGCAAACGCCGTCATCCACCTGACCGGCATGGAGTACAGCTGGCTGATCTTCCTGAGCAATATCATGATGTTCACGCTGGAGGGCGATGTGAAGGATCGCCTTGTCACTGTGGAGCTGGGCGGCCTTGTGGGTCTGGTGCTCACTGTGGCGGCGCTGCTGTCCATTAGTGCCCTGACCCCTGTTCTGGGCGATTTCCTCGGCTTTATCCTGCCGCTGGCCGTGGTGCTGTTCATCCTCATCATCCTGCACCCCTACGCACCCAAGGTGCTGAACAACGTGGGCTTTGCTACCTGACCGTGGCCTGCATTGATATCCCTGCCCTGACTACCCATCTGCCGCAGTTCTTTATCACCTTCATCGTGGGCTCTGTGCTCTTTAACGGTGTCTGCGTGCTGCTGATGAAGCCCGCAAAGGCGCTGGCTGTGCGCAGCGTGGAGAAGCAGGGCGCATAAAAAAGTATATTTCCGCCGTTATCTCTTGATTTTTTTGCTCTGGCGTGCTACAATCAGCGTAGTTTCATCCTGTCCAAAACATTGATGCGGACAAACTGAAGCCCCGCTTTTCATGCCGCAGAGAGGGCTGCCCCGGGTTTCCGGGTGCTGCAAGCAGCCTGCCATGACCCCGGCTTCTACCACCGCAGAGTGCAGAGGCGAACCTCTGCCGGGCGTGCCCGTTACAGCACTGCGAGGGGCGCGTTTCCCCGCCGGGGAGCGCGCAATTCGGGTGGAACCGTGAACGCAGACATTTGATCGGCGCTTCATCCCGTGAGTTTTACGGGGTGAAGCGCTTTTTGTTTTTGTTCAACACCACATTGTCAAAGGAGAATCTACTATGAAGATCATCTACAAGGACGGTCATGTGGACGAGTGCCCGCAGGATCAGGAGCTGCACGTTATCCGTCACACCGCTGCTCACGTTATGGCACAGGCCATCAAGCGCCTGTATCCGCAGGCTGATTTTGCCTTCGGCCCTGCCACCGAGAACGGCTTCTACTACGATGTCGATCTGGGCGACCAGAAGCTGAGCGATGAGGATCTGGCCAACATCGAAAAGAGATGCGCAAGATCGTCAAGGAGAACCTGCCCATCAAGCCCTTCATCCTGCCCCGCGCCGAGGCTGAGAAGCTGATGGAGGAGCGTCAGGAGCACTACAAGATCGAGCACATGGCTGATCTGCCGATGAGACCGAGTTCAGCTTCTTCCAGCAGGGCGAGTACGTGGATATGTGCATCGGACCCCACCTGACCTACACCAAGGCACTGAAGGCCTTCAAGATCACCCAGCAGTCCGGCGCATACTGGAAGAACGACAAGGAAAACAAGATGCTGACCCGTATCAACGGCGTGGCTTTCCGCAATCAGGAGGAGCTGGACGCATGGGAGAAGGAGCAGCAGGAGGCCCGCGAGCGCGATCACCGCAAGATCGGCAAGGAAATGGGCCTGTTCATGACCGATGATCTGGTGGCCGCGGCCTGCCCATGTTCCTGCCCGCAGGCTACACCGTCTGGCAGGAGCTGGAGAACTATATCAAGGAGAAGGAGCGTGCACGCGGCTACCTGCACGTTATGACTCCCTGCATCGGCACTGTGAACCTGTATAAGACCTCCGGTCACTGGGATCACTACCGTGAGAACATGTTCCCCGCCATGGAGATGGAGGGCGAGAGCTATGTTCTGCGCCCGATGAACTGCCCCCATCACATGATGATCTACGCAAATCGTCCCCACTCCTACCGTGACCTGCCCATGCGCATCGGTGAGATCGCCCACGACTTCCGTTACGAGTCCTCCGGCACCCTGAAGGGCATCGAGCGCGGCCGTCACTTCTGCCAGAACGATGCTCACCTGTTCTGCACCCCGGAGCAGATCAAGAGCGAGGTCGCAAACGTGTGCGACCTGATCTTTGAGGTGTACAAGGACTTCAACATTACCGATTACCGCTGCGTGCTGAGCCTGCGTGATCCTGCCGATAAGAAGAAGTACCACGACGATGATGCCATGTGGAACCATGCAGAGCAGGCCCTGCGCGAAGTGCTGACCGAGCTGGGCATCCACTTCACCGAGGAGATCGGCGAGGCTGCCTTCTACGGCCCCAAGCTGGACGTGAACGTCAAGCCCGCCGTGGGTGCCGAGTACACCCTGTCCACCTGCCAGCTGGACTTCTGCCTGCCCGCAAAGTTCCACCTGACCTACGTGGACAAGGACGGCACCGAAAAGACCCCCGTGGTGCTGCACCGCGCCATCCTGGGCTCTCTGGACCGCTTCATGGCTTACCTGATCGAAGAGACCAAGGGCAAGTTCCCCACCTGGCTGGCTCCCACGCAGGTCAAGGTGCTGCCCGTCTCCGAAAAGACGCTGGACTACGCCGAGGGCGTGACCGAAAAGCTGGTGGAAGCCGGTGTCCGTGTTGTGCTGGACGACGACAACCAGAAGATCGGCTACAAGATCCGCGAGGCACAGCAGGTGGACCGTGTGCCTTATATGCTGGTTCTGGGTGCCAAGGAAGCCGAAGCAGGCAACATCTCGGTGCGTGACCGCAAGGGCGAGACCACCACGATGGAGCTGGATGCATTCATCGCAAAGGTGACTGCCGAGATCCGCAACCGCAGCCTGTAAGCAGACACTGCAAAACACAAAGCGCCGCTTTCCCGGCAGGGGAGAGCGGCGCTTTTTTTGCATGGCAACAACGAATGTAAGGATCCGTATGGATGCCGCAAACTGAAAAAAATACCGCCGCCTTGACTTTTTTGCAGGGATGCATATAATAAGGGTAGAGAAAGTTGATAGAGATTGAGTATTACATCGGTCTCACACAAAAGTGAACCCCCTCGGAGTTGCCGCTCCAAGGGGGTTCTTGTGCTTACTTGCCCTTGCGGTGACTATCAACCACTTGCACAGATAGTTTGCCGTTACCTGCGCTGCGACAGCCACGAGAAAGTTGACTAAAATTGAGTTCATCGGTCCTCACCCCCTTCTGATGCCAGAATGGGAAGGGCAGCGCGACCAGTATAGCACAAAAATCGACAGTGTGCAATTTTCGACAAATAACAACACATAAACGAGAAGGCCCTGTTCCGATGGGAACGGGGCCTTCGCTTATGTTATATACTCCGTAAAAGAGTTACGCGTTTTCCTTCTGGACGCTCTTGACGGCCAGAGCCTTGGCGGGCTTCATCAGCAGCACGCACACGCCGTTGAAGAGGATCGAACCCACGATGAAGGTGATGAAGAACTGGGGCAGGTGGGTGGCCAGAGCGGTGGTGTCGATGCAGGCCACAGTCAGGTAGCAAAGCCCACGTTGTTCAGCACCTTGGGTGCGTAGGGGTGCAGGATGATGAGGATGAACAGCACCACGGCCAGCGGGATGAGGAAGCCGAAGAAGCCGCCCAGCACCGGGTTCAGGGCCGTGATGGAAAGCAGAGCGATCACAGTGAGGATCAGCCTACAAGACCACCCAGCTCAACGGTGACGAAGCGATCCTTCACATCGCCTTCCAGCGTGAACATCATGATATTGCTCAGAAAGATCAGCCAGCTGTACTCCAGGCCGGTCACATGGATGATGGCATTGGCGATCAGGATCCACACCAGCAGCATCAGGCGGAAATACAGCAGAAAGCGCTTGGTAACGGCTTCATTCATGATAAAATACCTCTTTCTTGATCGTATTGGAGAGCTTTACTTTCACTAAATGACACTTTTTGACAGGTAAAACCTGTATTGATGCCGCCATTATACAATATTCACATGACAAAAACAATACTTTTGCAAGAATAAATTGCATATTTTGGAAATTTTAACTTGCAGAATGCCTCGGAGGCGGACGGAGTGAGTGGAGCCAATGCCAACATCAACACCCTTGCTCACGCCTGCCAAGAGTAGTATAATAAACGCAAGAATTTCTGCCGCGGCTGCGGCTCAGATACGGGAGGAACCTTATATGAACAAACCGGTACTGGTGGTCATGGCGGCTGGCATGGGCAGCCGCTACGGCGGCATGAAGCAGATCGACCCGGTGGGGCCGAACGGTCAGGTGATCGTGGATTATTCCCTTTACGATGCCCGCCGCGCAGGCTTTGAGACGGTGATCTTTGTTATCAAGCATGAGATCGAGGATGCTTTCAAGGCAGCCATCGGCGAGCGTGTATCCAAGGCCATGAACGTGAAATACGCCTTCCAGCAGCTGGATGAGCTGCCCGCAGGCTTTGCCGTGCCGGAGGGCCGTGTCAAGCCCTGGGGCACCTGCCACGCCGTTCTGGCTGCAAAGGACCTCATCGACGGCCCGTTTGCAGTCATCAATGCCGATGATTATTACGGCCCGGAGCCTTCCGGGTGATGTATGATTACCTGTCCACCCACGAGGACGGCAGCTATTACGACTACTGCATGGTAAGCTATCTGCTCCGGAACACTGTCTCCGAGAATGGCAGCGTGGCCCGCGGCGTATGCGTGACCGAACCCGACGGCACCCTGCACAGTGTGACCGAACGCACCCGCATTGAAACGTACGAAAACGGCGTACACTTCACCGAGGACGGCGGCGCAAGCTGGACCGATCTGCCCGGCGATACCCCGGTGAGCATGAACCTGTGGGGCTTTGGCAAAAGCTTTCTGGATGAGGCTGAGCAGCGCTTTGCGGGCTGGCTGACCGAAAATCTGCCTAAAAACCCGCTCAAGTGTGAGTATTTCCTGCCGCTGGTGGTCACGGAGCTGATCGAAGAGGGCAAGGCAAAAATTCAAGTGCTGCGCAGCACGGATAAATGGTACGGCGTTACCTACCGTGAGGACAAGCCGCTGGTGGTGGAAGCCATCGCCCGCAAAACGGCAGAGGGCCAGTACCCGGAAAATCTGTGGGCCTGACCATTTAAAATGCCCTCCGCTTGGCTCTGGGCACCCGGCACAACTTTTCTGTAAAAACAAAAATCGGAAACGACCGCAGTCGTTTCGATTTTTTAACGTTTAATCACTTATTTGTCTGGGGAGGGGTAAGGGATGCCCTTCATCCGAGAAGATCCAGAGCGTTTCATCGATATGAGAGCCACTCCTGGAGTAGGGTGTCACCTTGACGCGGAAGGTGGTGTCGTCGGTCTTTTTATAGGTGTGCTCCACGATGTCGCCGGTCAGGACCTTGCTGCGGATATAGTTGTAGTCCAGCAGGTCCGCCAGACTCTCGCGGTAGGCGGGCTGCACCTGCGTATCACGGTACTGCTGCAGAACGGCGAGGAAAGAGCCGCCGGAGGTGTCCAGAATTTTCTGGAAATAGTCCGGGACGATCACGCCGCGCATACGGTCGGTCTTCAGATCCACAACGAACACGCTCTTGTACTTGGGGGCAAGGACCCGCAGGAAATGCTCGGCATCCCGCTTTTCGGTCAGGGTCTGCTCCAGCTTCTCGTTCAGGCCCCGCAGCTGGCGCTCCTGGCCGTTGCGGGCATAATAGGCCTGCTTGTCCTGCCGCATGGCAGCTTCGGCTGATTCATGGCATCGTCCAGCCGGTGCAGGTTGTTGGTGCTCTGGATGCCCACCGAGATCTCATATTCCTTCTCGCGCAGGAAAGCACGCATCTTGTCCACAGCCACCCACACGCTGTAGGGCGGCTGGTTCGGGGTGAAGATCACGAATTCGTCACCTCCGATGCGGTAGATGCGGCTGGAAACAAAGAACTTGCGGGCCGCATTGGCAATGAAGCAGAGCATGGCATCGCCGCTGCGGTGGCCCAGATGGTTGTTGATCTCGTGCAGGCCCACCACATCGATGTAGGTGCACACCATGGAGTCGTATTCGCTGGACTGCAGCGTCCGCAGATCGGTCTCGAAGAGGCTGCGGTTCAGCAGGCCAGTCAGGGTGTCGTGGCTGTAGGAGAAGTCCAGCTCCTCGCTGAGATGGTCGGCCTGTGCATCCTCACGCACCACCACGGTGCCCATGGGTTCTGGGCGCAGCAGTTGCGGCAGGGCAGAAATTCCATGGTGATCCACACGAACTGGCCGGACACGTTTTTGCGGAAGCGGTAGGCCTCCGGCTGCTGGGTGCTGAAAACAGCGGAGCGCAGGTCTCCAGATCGGTCTGGTCGGTGAACATCTCCGCGTCGTCCGGGTGGATCACCTTGTTCGTCACCATGCGCTCACAGTAAGCGGCAAAGTCCTCCTCGGTGTCCGAACCGGCACCGGGCAGGCGTGGATCCCGCTTGATGACCCGGTATTCGCCGGTGGAAAGATTCAGCAGGGAAAGCTCCAGCACATTATCCGCAAAGATCTGGTAGGCCTGCAGTGCCAGTGCGGTCTGCTCACTGTCGGAGACGGGGACCCGGCGGTCATGGGCGCATCAGTCGCGGCGCATCAGGTCGCGGCGCATATCCCAGTAATCCTCGCTGTGGGCTGGGCCAGCAGGGCCTCGGCGTTCTCCACCGGCATGGGCTTGTAGAAATAATAGCCCTGCGTATACAGCAGTCGGCGGCCTGCAGCATGGAGACCTGCTCCGGCGTTTCCACGCCCTCGGCGATGATGGGCAGATTCAGGCGGTGGGCCATATCCACCACCGATTCCACGATCTGCACGCCCTTGCTGCGGTTCTGCTGGTTCATGTCGATGAGCTTCATGTCCAGCTTGATGGCATCCACGTTGGTGTCCTTGAGCATATTCAGCGAAGAATAGCCGCTGCCAAAGTCGTCCATCATCACAGAGAAACCTTTGCGGTGCAGGCCCTGGATGGTGTTTTCCACCAGAGAAGCGTTTTCGGCCAGCATGGTCTCGGTGATCTCGGCCAGCAGGAGCTTGGGCTCCAGCTGATACTTTTCCACAAGGTTGGAGAAGATCTGCGGCACGTCCAGATTGACGATATCCACCACAGAAACGTTCACAGATACAGGCACAAGATTGCTGCCGCTCTCCTGCCACTTGTGCAGGGTCTTGCAGACAGACTCCCAGATGTACTGATCCAGCTGGGTCACAAGGCCGGTGCTTTCCAGCAGGGGCATGAACTCAGACGGGGGCACGCAGCCGCGGGTGGGGTGGTTCCAGCGCACCAGTGCTCCATGCCCACGATGGCGCGGGTGATGCTGTTGCACTTGGGCTGCAGAAAGAAGCAGAACTCGTGATTTTTCAGGGCGTGCTCCAGCTCGCTCAGCAGCTGACGCTGCTTCTTGAGACGGCCGAGCATGGCCGGAGTAAAGCGGTGCACACCGCCTACGGCCGGGCTGGGGTCTACCGATGCGATCTGCGCAAGTGCATCGGGTTGCGGTGCGCCGACATTTTCATTCGACTTCAGTTCTTCGGACATGATAAATCCCTCGCTGTTGGATGTTTTCGACAAAATATGGCATTTTAGAAAACAGTATAGCACGATTTTAAACCTTTGAAAATAGATATTTAAAACATTGCGACATTGCGGCAAAAAAGAACGGAATGCCAGACGGGTCCGGAAGGCGGGGCATAAAAAGACCGCTGCATTCCTGTGCAGCGGTCTTTTGGGCAGCGGTCTCAGGCATCCTTGCGGGTGTCGGAGCCGTTTTTCTTCGGTTCTTCTTCGGGGCTTTCCCGGCGGGCAAGACCAAGGCGCAGGGCCTTGAGGGTGGTCTTTTTTTACGCCATGCTTCAGGCCGGGGAAGGCGCGCAGCATGCGGCGCGGGCCAACGATGCGGGGGGTGCGCAGCAGCTGGGCCTGCATTTCATCGCTGCGGGCCTGCAGCTCCTCGGCCAGCTGTTCCAGACGCAGCAGCTCGGCAGCGCGCTCCATCGTGCCTTGGCGGCCAGCTGTGCGCTTGGCGGCTTCGGCCGTGTTGAG
>ENA-OQMZ01000695-OQMZ01000695.1-human-gut-metagenome-genome-assembly--contig:-NODE-695-length-13817-cov-3.490139_pt1 | contig 13817 bp, 18 predicted proteins | sample MGYA00242621_ERZ504862 | MGnify/ENA primary metagenome ERZ504862 (study PRJEB26092, sample SAMD00036393) | human gut metagenome | host: Homo sapiens | study: EMG produced TPA metagenomics assembly of... | reverse complement strand
GAGTTCCAACGCCTCGCGGCGGAACCCGTCGTCGTAATGTCTCCTCCGATCCTCGCGCATATGAGAGAACCGCACCTCCGATCATCGAATCTGAATTTCTTCAGTCCAACAATCGGGGTGCGGTTCAGATTCGTCACGGGGCTTTGTGTATCAGGTGAGATTAGCTAGGCAGTCTCAGCGAGGGTTCAAGCTTACTTCACGGTGAAGCCCTGATCCTTGCCGTAATCCTGCAGTGCCTTCTGCCAAGCGGCGATACCGTCAGTCAGCTTCTGGTCGCCGGTGTAGGACTTGCCAAGGTAGTCGCCGAAGATGGTGCGGGCCTTGACCTCGTAGGGCAGGAACTGGTAGTCGGAGGACACGTTCTCAGCAGCCTGAGCCAGAACCTCGTTGTACTTCTGACCACCGAAGTAGTCAACGTCCTCGCCATCGGCGTTCTTCACAGTGGTGGTGTTCTTGAAGGAGTCGGACTCCATGGAGCCTTGTCAGCCGGGAATGCACCGCCGGCCACACGGGTGGCCACGCCGTCGCCGTGGTTGGCGTACTCGATGAACTGGTAAGCAGCGTCAGCCTTCTTGGTGGAGGCGAGCACAGCCAGCGAAGAACCACCGTTCTCGGAGTTGGTGGTGGAGCCGTCAGCGGTCGGCATCTGGGTCACACGCCACTTGCCAGCGCCGCCAGCAGCGGAGTTGGCCAGGTTGGCAGGCATCCAAGCGCCAGTGAACAGGGAGGCGATGGTGCCGTCGACCATGCCCTTGAACCAGTCCTCAGACCAGCCAGCGGTCTTGGTGTCGAGCAGGCCCTCGTCCAGCAGCTTCTGCCAGAAGTCGGTGAAGGTCTTGACGCCCTTGTCCTCGGTCAGGTTGACGGTGACTTCGGAACCATCGGAAGAGGTCTGGAACGGCTTTGCACCGGCCAGCCAGGTCATGGAGTCGAAGAAGCCGGCGTCACCGGTGTCGGAGGTGATGTAGTAGTTGTCGCCCAGAGCGTGAATCTTCTTGGCGGCGTCGTAGTACTGATCCCAGGTCTTGATCTGCTCGGCGTCAACACCGGCCTTGTCGAAGACCTCCTTGTTGTAGAAGAAGGCCATTGGGCCGGAATCCATCGGCAGGCCGTAGACCTTGCCGGCGAACTGCACGGAAGCCCACGGGCCAGGGGTGTAGAAGTCGGAGTAGCCGGAGGTCTTGTCGGTGATGTCCAGCAGGTTGCCTTGATGGCGTACTGCGGGATGGCGTAGTACTCAACCTGAGCGACGTCCGGAGCACCGGAGCCAGCTCGATGGCGTTATCAAGCTGGGTGTATTCCTTGGTGTTGGTGCCGACGTTCTTGAGATCGACCTTGATGCCGGTCTTCTTGGTGAAGTCCTTGGCAACCTGGGTCAGCGTGGGCTCCCAAGCCCACACGGTGATTTCGGTAACGTCCTTATCTTGAGCCGGCTTGCCACTGGCGGTGTCGGAACCGCAGGCGGCAACGGAACCCAGCATGGCAACCGCACCGGTAAGTGCAATGGCCTTCTTAGCAACGGTGAACTTCATCGTTCTGTTCTCCTTCCTTGGATCGCCTTTCGGCGGTCTGCAGTGATTGTCACCACAACAGCATGGCAACTCTCCTCGTCGTCATGCTATCGTGAACCATCACTCTATGGTTCAGTAGTCACAAAACGGCTTTGTTTCGCCACTTTGTAGCTATGGTTGCGATAACATCTTTTATTATACACATTCTTCGGCAACACGCCATCTTGGTATCGCAATCCGCGCGCACTGCTCCCATGGCATAAGAAAATCGGGCGCTCCGAAGAGTGCCCGATCCTGTTATCGCAACCTCCCGCTACAGAAACCACAGGAGGAAGTCTGCTGTGATTGCCGTTACTTCACCTGGTAGCCCTGCTGCTTGGCGTAATCCTGCAGGTCCTTCTGCCAGGAAGCCACGGCATCGGAGAGCGTGGTCTTGCCGGTGTAGGCATCGCCGGCGTAGTCGCCGAACTTGCCGCGAGCGTAGACCTCGAAGGGCAGGAACTTGTAGCCGGTGGACACATTGGCTGCGGCCTTGGCCAGCTCCTCGTTGAACTTCTGACCGCCGAAGTACTCGTGGGCCTTGCCGTCGGAGTCGGTCAGGGAGGTCATATTGAGGAAGTCGTTGGACTTGAGGGTGTCGTTGTCGGCCGGGAAGGCACCGCCGTCAACACGGGTCTTAATGCCCTCGGCGTCGTGGCAGGCGTATTCCATGAACTTGTAGGCGGCGGCGACCTTGGCCTTGTCGTCGGACTTCACGATGGCCAGCGAGGAACCACCGTTCTCGGAGTTGGTCTCGGAGCCATCTGCGGTCGGCATCTGGGCGATGCGCCACTTGCCGTCACCGTTCGGAGCGCCGGAAAGCAGGTTGTACGGCATCCAAGCGCCGGTCAGCAGGGATGCGATGGAGGCCGTCATCCAGACCCTTGTTCCAATCGTCGGTCCAGCCGACGGTCTTGGTGTCGATGAGGTCTTCGTCGATCATCTTCTGCCAGAAGTCGGTGAAGGTCTTGACGTTCTTGTCACCGGTCAGGTTGATGGTCACGGTCTCGCCGTCCTTGGAGGTCTCGAACGGGGTCGCGCCGGCCAGCCAGGTCATGGAGTCGAAGAAGCCGGCGTCACCGGAATCGGAGGTGATGTAGGAGTCCACGGCGCGAATCTTCTTGGCAGCCTCGTAGAAGTCGTCCCACGTGCGCACCTGGGTCGGATCGACGCCGGCCTTGTCGAAGACGTCCTTGTTGTAGAACCAGGCCATCGGGCCGGAATCCATCGGCAGGGCGTAGACGCCGTCATTGATGCTCACCGAGGACCACGTGCCGGGGTGTAGAAGTCCTTGAAATCGGAGGCGCCGAGATCGGAGAGGTTCTCGAGGTGGCCGCGAATCACGTATTCGGGCAGTGCGTAGTATTCGATCTGGCGATGTCCGGAGCACCGGAGCCGGCCTCGATGGCGTTGGACAGTGCGTTGTACTCGTCCTTGTTGGTGCCGGCGTTGGTCACCTTCACCTTAATGTTCGGGTTCTTGGCCTCGAATCCCTTGACCGTACGAGGCAGTGTGGAATCCCAGGACCACACGGTCAGCTCGATCTTCTTATCAGAGGAGCCGGTGCTTCCGCCATCCCCGGCAGAGGTGGAACCGCAGGCAGCTACAGAGGAGAGCATGGCCACAGCACCAATCAGGGCAATTGTCTTCTTGCCGAACTTCATCGTTCTTTCCTTCCTTGTTATGGGAAACGACGGGACTTGGCGTTTTGTTCCAAGTATTGTATCGTTTTAAGAAACGGTACCACATGTTTTATGTTTACGCAAACACGACACGTCGCACCATGGTGACTAACCGCAAACCGAAGGAGATGCATCCCGCTCATGACCACTCACAACAGCCAGTATTCCGCCGAAACCACCCATCCCGACAAGCAGGAAAGCAGCCCGGCGCCGACCGCCGCCGGCACCACGGCCAGTAACGTCTCCACAACCGGCAACGCAACCACGCCGGACGCCAGCATCGCCCTCAACGCCGACGCCACTCCGGTAGCCGACGTTCCCCCGCGTCTGTTCGGCTCATTCGTAGAACATCTGGGCCGCTGCGTCTACGGCGGCATCTACGAGCCAGCCATCCCACCGCCGACGAAAACGGCTTCCGCCAAGACGTGCTTGACCTGGTCAAGGAGCTGGGCGTCACCTGCGTGCGCTACCCCGGCGGCAATTTCGTATCCAACTACAACTGGGAAGACGGCATCGGTCCACGCGAGAATCGCCCCGTGCGCCGCGACCTGGCCTGGCATTGCACCGAAACCAATGAAATGGGCATCGACGACTTCTACCGCTGGAGCCAGAAAGCCGGCACCGAAATCATGCTTGCCGTCAACATGGGCACCCGGGGGCTGAAAGCCGCGCTCGACGAGCTCGAGTATGTCAACGGCGCGCCCGGCACTGCTTGGGCGGATCAGCGCGTGGCCAACGGCATCGAGGAGCCGATGGATATCAAGATGTGGTGCATCGGCAACGAAATGGACGGCCCGTGGCAGGTGGGCCACATGAGCCCGGAAGAATATGCCGCGCGGTGGATAAGGTGGCCCACGCCATGAAGCTCGCCGAGTCCGGTCTCGAACTCGTGGCCTGCGGTTCCTCGGGTGCCTATATGCCGACCTTCGGCACGTGGGAGAAGACCGTGCTCACCAAGCTTACGAGAATCTCACTTCGTCTCCTGCCATGCCTACTACTTCGACCGCGGCCATAAAACCCGGACCGCCGCCTCCATGCAGGACTTCCTGGCCTCTTCCGAAGACATGACCAAGTTCATCGCCACCGTCTCGGACGCGGCCGATCAGGCGCGAGAAGCCAACAACGGCACCAAAGACATCGCCCTGTCCTTCGACGAATGGGGCGTATGGTATTCGGACAAGTGGAACGAGCAGGAAGACCAGTGGAAGGCGGAGGCCGCGCAGGGTTTGCACCACGAGCCATGGCCCAAGTCTCCACATTTGCTGGAAGACATCTACACCGCGGCCGACGCGGTGGTCGAAGGTTCCCTGATGATCACCCTGCTCAAGCACTGCGATCGCGTGCGTTCCGCCTCGCGCGCCCAGCTGGTCAACGTCATCGCCCCATCAGGCCGAGGAACACGGCCCGGCATGGCGGCAGACCACGTTCTACCCGTTCGCCGAAGCCGCCCTTCACGCGCGCGGCCAGGCCTACGCTCCGGCCATCAGCTCCCCCACCATCCATACCGAGGCATATGGCGACGTGCCGGCCATCGACGCGGTAGTCACGTGGGATGAACAGGCCCGCACCGGTCTGCTGCTTGCCGTCAACCGCGACGCCAACACCCCACACACGCTCACCATCGACCTTTCCGGGCTGCCCGGCCTGCCCGGTCTCGGCACGCTCGCGCTCAACAAGGCGCAACTGTTGCATGAGGACGATCCGTACCGCACCAACACCGCCGAAGCGCCCGAAGCCGTCACGCCGCAACCGCTCGACATTGCGATGAACGCCACCGGCACCTGCACGGCAACGCTTCCCGCCATCTCCTGGATCAGCGTGGAATTCCACGGCTAAAAGACGGAGAGTCACGCCCGTACCAAGTACAGTCAAGTCCAATACGACCAGGGCCCGTCAATCACCATACGATTGACGGGCCTTGTCATTCACTTCGGATATTTCGAACCATGGATTCATCAGGCGCAGGCCAACGCGGCGAGGACTCGCGCAGGGAGAGGCTATAGGGGGCCTCGATGGTTTGGGCAGGAGCGCGACTGCGGATTCGACCTGTTGGATGATGGATTCGACGGCCAGTCGGGCGATGGCTTCCCTGCCGGGGTTAACGGTGGAAAGAGACGGCACCATGTAGGCCGATTCCTCCACGTCATCGAAGCCGATGACGCGAACATCATCCGGCACGGCAACGCCGCGTTCGCGCAGTTCACGCAGCACGCCCCACGCCAGCAAGTCATTCAAAGCGAACACGGCATCGAATTGCAGGCCACTCTCCAGCATGGTGTCCACCGCGGCCAAACCGTCGGCGCTCCCCCAGCCTTGGGTTTCGATAAGCAGACTGTCATCACAGGGGATGTCGCGCGCGGCCAGCGCCTCACGATATCCGTGGGTGCGGATGGAGCCCGACGAGAAATCGTGCTCGGGGTGGGGCACGGCACCGACTACGGCGATGCGGCGGCAACCGGCATCAAGCAGGTGATAAGTCGCGGCGGCGGCCCCTTCGCGATTGCGAATCACCACGTGCGGCGCGTTGACGCCGAACAAACGTTCACCCAACAGCACGAGCGGGTAATCGCCATCCAAAGCCGCGATATCGTCAACCGTCATCATCAGAGGCTTAAGATGAGCCGTCCGCGCTGTGCGTGCCCATCGATGCGATGCTTTCCAGCTCGCGGGCACGATTGTTGGTGGTGGATTCCACGATGACGCCGTAGCCATGTTGCCGGGCCTCGGCCAGAATATCCTCGGCGAGTTCGGAGAAATACACCTGCCGCAGATCGGGAATGACCAGCTTGAGCAACCGGGTACGCCCGGAACGCAGGTTTCTGGCCGACGAGTTGACTTTGTATCCGAGCCGGTCGATGGCTTCCGCAATACGCGCGGCCATCGCCTCGCTCATATATGGCTGTTTGTTCAGAAAATTAGACACCGAGGCTACCGAAACACCGGCCTCATGGGCCACGTCCGCCATCGTCACTCTGTTTTTGCCTCGCACGGTGACCACCCTACCCGACTTTGCTGGAGATACGAAAACGACTCTCCTGCTGCGATGAGCAGCAAGAGAGCCGTTGAGTAATTAGGCGCTATGCGCGGTTTTACAGCTTGACGACGAGTACGCCGTTGGGCTGGATGGCGGCCGTGCGCTCGGACTCGTTGACCTGGGCCAGCGAGGCGACCAACGGTTCACCTTCCACGTCCACGACCGCAACATCGTGGGTGCGGTTGAACAGGAACACGAAGTGGTTCTCGCCAGTTTCGTCCGCACGCTCGACGCGCAGCACTTCACCGCGATCGTCCTCAGCCGAAGTCTCGATGCCGAGTTCCTCCAGCAGCGCGGGCAGCTCTTGGCCAAACCCTCACGGCCGAGACGGGCACCGACGTATGCGCCTTGCCGTCGCCGAAGTCGTTGACGGTGATGGCGGGAGCGCCGTCGAAACCGGTCCACTTATCTGCCTTGAAGGAGGCGACCACGTGAGCGGTATCGGCCACGGAGGTGATCACGTCGGCGAAATCGTGCGCCACGGTTCCGTTGTCCAAGTCAAGGTGGTCCATGGCACCGGGGAAGTCGTTGCCCATCGGGGCGAATTCCTCAACGCGCACACCCACCACGTCACGGATGGAACCGGGGTAGCCACCCAGCCAGACGTGATCCTTGTCGTCCACCAGACCGGTGTAGTAGGTCACGAACAGCTTGCCGCCGTTCGCCACATACTCGCGCACGCGGCGCGTGGTCTCTTCGGACAGGATGGTCAGGCTCGGCAGCACGACGGCTTCGTACTCGTCCCAAGGGCCGCGAACCGGCACCACGTCTGCGGTCAGACCGTTGTCCGCCAGCGCGCGGAACCACGCGAGCGGCTCGGTCCAATGGCGTACCTCCTGAGTAGGCGTGGCGGTGTGTTCCGTAGCCCACTGGGACTCGTAATCGAAGACGACGGCGACCTTGGACTTGACCAGCTTGGTGCTCAGCAGGCCCTCGTCAGCAAGCTTGTTGAGGTCGGCACCCAGCTCGCACACATCGCGGAAGATCTGGGAGTCGGGGCCCGCGTGAGGAACCATCGAAGAGTGCCACTTCTCGGCACCGGCCTTGGACTGGCGCCACTGGAAGTAGCAGATGGCGTCGGAGCCCATGGCCAAGTGGGCCAGGGAGTCGCGCACCAATTCGCCGGGCTCGACGCGATAGTTGATCGGGCGCCAATTGACGGCGGAGCTGGAGTGCTCCATGAGGAACCACGGATTCTTGCGGGCGATGCCGTCACATAGGGAGGCCGAGTAAGCCAGCTCGTCGAAGTGAGCTTCGCCAGGCGTGAAGTAGTGATCGTTGGACACGAAGTCCACGTCGTAACCCCACTTGTCGTAATCGATGCCGGCACCGCCGGCGGAGACCATGAAGTTGGTGGTCTGCGGCTTGGGGGCGATCTCGAGCAGGGCGTCGCGCTCGGCCTTGTAAAAGTCGAGCAGGGCGTCGGAGCTGAAGCGCTTCCAGTCAAGCAGCTTGCCCGGGTTCATGAAGTTGCCGTCGCCGATGAAGCGCGGCGGGATGATCTCGGAAAAATTGTTCATGCGCTGCGCCCAGAATGCGGTGCCCCAAGCGTCGTTGACGGCGTCGATGGTGCCGTACTTCTTCTCGCACCACTTCTGGAAGGCGCGCTCGGCGTCTTCGGAATAGTCGAAGCGGTTGTGGCAGCCGTACTCGTTGCTCACATGCCAAGAGACCACATAGGGGTTGTCCTTGTAGTGCTCGGCCATCTTGCGGCACAAGCTGAGCGCGTAGTCAAGGAAGACCGGGCTGGTGGCGCGCCAGTGCTGGCGGGCACCGGGCTGGCAGACGTCGCCGCGGTAGTCGACCCAGAGGATCTCCGGGTGGGCCTGGGTCATCCACATCGGCGGGGATGCGGGTGCCGGAGGCGGAGGATCGACGGCGATGCCGGCCTTACCAAGCTTGTCGATGACGCGGTCGAGCCAATCGAAGTCGTACACGCCTTCTTCGGGCTCAAGCTTGGCCCAGGAGAAGATGGCCACGGAGACGAGGTTGACGCCGGCCTGCTGCATGAGCTACATCTTCGTCCCACACTTCCTCAGGCCATTGGTCGGGGTTGTAATCGCCGCCGTACCAGATGCGGGGCTTGTTGCCCGCAAGCGGCTGCGGCCACTTGAACTCTTTACGTTCCATGATGATTCAGCTCCTTTATTGAATTTTATCGATAATCTGCGTCCGCGGGAATAAACAGCCCACAGGGCTGTTTGCCTAACGGCTCAGCTCGTCAGAGAGGGGCTTGGCACTATTACCTCCCTCTGATGAGGAAGGTTGTCTCGGCGGAGCCGGGACGGAGGGAGAGACCCCGCCGCGAGGCGGTGAAGACACCGCGTCGGCGGAGCCGACTCCATCACTCCTTGACGGCGCCTGCGGCGAGTCCGGACTGCCAGTACTTCTGCAGGCACAGGAACGCGATCACCAGGGGGATGATCGTGATCAGGGAGCCCGTGATCACCAGGTTCTGGATCGCCTGGCCGCCCGCGGTCGAGGCCTGGTCCTTCCACTGGTTCAGGCCGATGGTCAGCGGGTACCAGTCCGCGTCCTTGAGCATGATCAACGGCAGGAAGTAGTTGTTCCACGTCGCCACGATCGTGAACAGGGCCGTCGTCACGATGCCCGGAGCCAACAGGGGCAAGGAAATCTGCCAGAACGTGCGGAACTCGGACGCGCCGTCCACGCGCGCCGCCTCCAGGCAGCTCCTGGGGCACGGCCTGCTCGCTGAAGATCCACATCAGGTACAAACCGAACGGCTGATCAGCGACGGGATGATCATGGCCCACGGGGTGTTCGTCAGGCCCAATTTGGCGAACAGGAGGAACTGGGGAACCGCCAAAGCGATGCCCGGCACGCTGATCGCGCCGATGATGACCGCGAACACCGCTTTGCGCCCCGGGAAGCGGAACTTGGCCAGAGCGTAGCCGCCCATGATGGCCAGCAGTGTCGCGCCGCCGGCGCCGACCACCACGTACAGGAGCGTGTTGAGCAGCCAGCGCCCGAAGATACCGTCCTGATAGGAGAACACCGTCGCGATGTTGTCGAACAGGGCGAACGTCTTGCCGAAGCCCAGGCCGAACGTACTGGTGAAGTCGGCCTGCGTCTTCGTCGCGTTGATCAAAAGGTAGACGAACGGGAACAGGCAGTACACGGCGAAGACCGCGCACAGGACGGTCAACAACGTGGAACGCCTCGGGTTGTTCACGTTCGCGAACCCGGCCTTCGCGCTGCGCTTGCGTTCGGCGGCCTCGTCGGCGGCGATCCTCTTCTGGCGGGCCTTCTCCGCCTTCCTGGCGGCCTTCTCCCGGGCCTTGAGCTCGCCGTCGGTCAGGCGACCGGCGGCCGAAGTCGTTGCTGCACTCATCACATACGCTCCTTCACGATCATCATCGATTCCTCAACACGAACAGCAGTAGTCGTCGTCACTTCATCTGCTCCTTGAGGCTGTTGAGCTGGACGATGTAGGCGATGGCCATGGTGATCACGGCCATCACGATCGCCAACGCGGCCGCGTAGTTCGACTGGTTGCCGGAGAAGCTCAGGTTGTACGCGTACATGTTCGGCGTGTAATACGTCGTGATCGCATTACCAGGAACCATGTTCTGCAAAATGCTCGGCTCGTTGAACAGCTGGAACGAGCCGATGATGCTGAAGATCACCGTGATCGCCAGGCTGCCGCGCAATTCGGGAAGCTTGATGCTCTTCACGATCTGCCACTCCGACGCGCCGTCGATGCTGGCCGCCTCGTACAGGGAATGCGGGATGGTCGACAGCGAGCTGTAGAAGATGAGCATGTTGTAGCCCGTGAACTCCCACGTCACGATGTTCCCGATACTGGCCAACAACACGCTGGGGGCGAGCACGTCGATGTCCGTGCCCAGGAAATCGTTCAACGAACCCACCAGGCCGTACTTCGCGCCATACACGAAACCCCAGATCAACGTCGACACCACCGCCGGCACCGCGTAGGGCAGGAACGTCGAGATACGGAAGAACCTCGTGCCATGCAGCTTCATCGAATCCAACGCCAGGGCCATCAAAGCCGACAGGCACAGCATGATCGGCACCTGCACGCACGTGAACAGGGCCACACGACCAACACTGCTCCAGAACTGGCCATCACCCAACAGGCGCGCGTAGTTCTCGAAGCCGACGAACTTGGTGCCGCCGATCATCTGCTTCTTGAAGAACGAAATATAAACGGCGTACACGATCGGCACGATGAACACGAACACGAACACCACCGCAAAAGGCCACATGAATTTCCATCCACGCCAATCGGCCTTGTGCTTATTCACACGAGCCTTGCCCGAATGCACGGGCGCAGCTGCGATATCGGCTGAAGCCATTCCCAACCCCTCTCCTTCGAAGGTTGACCAAAATGTTTGCGTTATCATCATAACACCATTTGTAACATTGTCCAATCGTGTTGAGTACCGTGTTGAATTAAGGGTTTCTCAGTCACTCTGCTACAATGGTCACGAAGACAACGATGTTATCGTTACCGTAAGCGGCCCTAAGATAAGCGCTGCAAACGAAACACCGACATTAATGAGTCAAGCGAGGGTGAAATGTCGAGGCCAACACAGGTGTCCATGCAAGACATAGCGAAAGCCGCCGGCGTTTCGCCACAGACAGTGTCCCGCGTGGCGAATGGCAGCGATGCGGTGAAACCCGAAACACGCCAGCGTGTCGAAGCCGCAATGGAACGCCTTGGGTATCGTCCGAATTATGCGGCCCGAGCCCTAAAGCACGGCCGCTTCCAGGATATCGGCGTGGTGATGTTCAACACCGCCACGTTCGGCAACGCCCGCATCCTTGATTCTATTGTGGCCAACGCGGCCGATGACGATTATTCAGTCACCATCCAGACCATGCGCCACGGTGCGGAACGCACGCTTTCCGCCGCCATCGATCGCATGCAGCGTCAGCCGGTGGATGGTGTCATCGTAGTGCTGGAGGAACGCATCTCCGATTTCGTCGGATACAAGCCTCCGCGAGAATTTCCAGTCGTGCTCATCTGCGAATCCGCCGCCGACCACTGCCCCACCGTTGACGCCGACCAGTATGGCTGCTCGACCGCTATCGTCGATTACCTGATGAGCAAGGGGCACAAGACCGTCTACCACATTGCCGGACCGTCCACCTCGCGCGCCGCCGAAAGCCGCGCCCGCGGTTGGCGAGAAGCGTTGGAACAAATGGGAGCACGCGTACCGAGCATGTACATCGGCGATTGGTGCGCGGATTCAGGCTACCAGGCCGGCGTGGCGTTGGCCCACGACCCCGACTGCACGGCCATCTACGCCGCCAACGACCAAATGGCATACGGCGCAATGCTCGGGTTGCAGTCAGCGGGCAAGCGCGTGCCCGAGGATGTCAGCATCGTGGCGTCGATGATTCGCTGGTCGATATGGTTCCGCGCTTGAACCTGACGACCATGAAGCTGCGCTTTGACGACATTGGCGCCACCGCCTTCTCCATGGTCCGCCGTCAATGCGAAGGCGAGAAGATACCGGTCGGCGTCAAAACCGTAATCCCGCCGGAACTGATCGAACGCGGTTCCGTGCGCGACATCAGCTGACGAGCGGCATGTGCTGGCATCCACTGGTACCTGTCAGTGATTCACCTGCCAGTGATCCATAGGCAATTCCGCACCGACCAATCGACTCGGTTGTGCAATATTCTGCACATTTCCAACTATGTGCAGAATATTGCACACTTTACTATACTGTGATATATTTTGCACATGATTGTCATGGATATCGCCGAATACGCGCGGCTTATCAAGGATGAAAGGCAACGCCAGGGCATCAGTCAGACCGACATGGCCCAACGGCTGGGCGTGTCACGTCGCTGGCTGATCGAATTTGAACACGCCCGAGTCCCCAATCCCGGATTCTCCACCATTCTCAGCGCTCTGACTGAGCTTGGCTTGTCGCTGGATGTCCGCAAAACCCCGCAGCCCGCCGAACTCTATGAATGGTGACACCATGAGCGAAAACACTCTCAATGCATTTCTCGGCGAAACACCCATCGGCCAGTTTCGAAGAACAAACGATGGCAGCATTATTTTCCAATATCACGATTCCTATCGTTGGTCGCAATCACCCACACCAATATCGCTTTCCATGCCCATTACCGCAGCCGAATATTCAGGCGACATCCCGCGTAATTTCCTTGAGGCCCTGGTCCCGGAATCCCCTCAGGCCCGAGATGAAGCCATGCGATTGCATCATGCCCGATCGACAAGCGCATTTGATCTGTTGCAAGCCATCGGATTCGATGCCACCGGCGCATTACGGCTGTCCGCCGACCCGCACTTGCCCATAGATGACGATTCGCTTATTCCAATCAGCGATTCGCAGATCGCGAATCGACTACGCGCAGCCGCCCCCACAGGCATCCAGTCCGCAAGCGTAGACGAGCATTGGTCGGTCGCGGGACAGCAGGGCAAGATCGCACTGAGGAACCGCAATGGATCATGGTTCTCCACCACTGGAATCGCGCGGACGACTCATATCATCAAGCCCGGCATACCGACCCTTCCACACCAAGCATTCAACGAACACATCACCATGCGCATTGTGGAGGCGATGGGAATACCCGTGGCCCACACCTCTTTTCACATCTTTGATGGGGTCCCAGCCATCATCAGCGAGCGGTATGACCGTATAGTGTCCGCCAATGGTACGGTGACGGCCCTGCACCAAGAAGACTTTACCCAAGCGCTGGCATTCCCTCATCGCTGAAATACGAGGAACACAACGGCCCAACGTCCAATGCATATGCGGAAATGTTGCGCAAGCACGGTCTGCCCGGTCAGGCCGAAAGCAATATCCGAGCCTTCACCGACGGCATCCTCGCCAGTTATCTCGTCGGGGCAACAGACAGCCACGCCAAGAACTACTCGCTATTGCTCGATGGCGCGTCCGTGCGGCTTGCCCCGCTCTATGACCTTGCTTCGGTGTTCCCTTATTTGGGGCATGGCAAGCAGATCATAAATGCCACTTTGGCGATGAACATCGGCGGACGCCGAGATCTTCTTCAATTGCGCCGCAAACATCTGGAACGATTCGCACAGCGGATGGGATTAGATGAGGAATCCGTGATTTTACGATTCCACACCTTGGTGGATAGGCTGCCGGAGGCATTCGACAGCACCGTGCAACCCGCTCACGACGTTATCGCGAGCATTGGTGCGCAGGAATTCATCGATAGCTATCGCAAGCGCATCATGATGGTGTACGACGATGCAATGAGCTGGATGGCCAGTCGAAAGGGACAGTGATTCGGACGGGCGGGGATTGGTCTCGCCACCCCCCCTAAGAAATCAGATCTTAAGCGGCACACGGGAAACGAATTCGCGCTTCTCGCCTGTTATTGGATCGGTGAATCGTAGCACACGCGCCACTAATTGCAGCGGCTGGCTGAAATCGTCGTAGGGGCGTGTCTGGATGCGCGGGTAGAAGTCGTCGCCCACGATGGGCAGGCCGAGCGAATTCATGTGGACGCGCATTGGTGGGTTTTGCCGGTGCGCGGGTGGAGTGTGTAGCGGCAGATGGG
>ENA-OQMZ01000694-OQMZ01000694.1-human-gut-metagenome-genome-assembly--contig:-NODE-694-length-13818-cov-1.547732_pt1 | contig 13818 bp, 20 predicted proteins | sample MGYA00242621_ERZ504862 | MGnify/ENA primary metagenome ERZ504862 (study PRJEB26092, sample SAMD00036393) | human gut metagenome | host: Homo sapiens | study: EMG produced TPA metagenomics assembly of... | reverse complement strand
ACCCCAAAAAGGCAGCATCAAAACCAAAGTCCATGTAATAGTAGTTGACTTTCCCATTTAATGTTCTCATTATGGTATCTTGGCAGTCTTCATACCAATCTGTTTGCTATCACCGAAATAGTAACTGCCACTAGCCGCCAATGTAGCCGCATAAGCATAGTTACCAATTTCCTGATTACCCAATTTACCCCAGCTACCACGCAATTTCAATGAGTGGAGGAACTTCACATTCTCCATAAATTTCTCATTTGTCATGATCCATGCACCGAAAATGAAGGGAAGGTAGCATAACGATGTGCCTTGGGCATACGTGACGAACCATCGTGACGGACATTCATCTCTAACAGATAACGGCCTCCGTAATTATAATTCAAGCGTCCGAAGAATGACTGCAAGGAACTCTCTTCCGCTGATCCGGTCACATGGTCATTCATAGTACCTCCATCCATTTCATAAATATTATCGGTAGCGAATCCCTGCTTGGACGCCTCATTCTTGTCCCAACGGGTAGCCTGGATAGAATGGCCTGCCAACAGATTGAACGAATGTTTTCCTACAGAAAAATCATAGGTCAGAATATTTTCATTAATATAAGTCGTTTCCAGATAATGATAATCTGTCAGTTTATTGGTACCGACTGTGGTCAGCGCATTTCCTTCAGCATCGTATCTTATATTATTCTTCGGATTGAAAGTAGTCACATCGTTCATATAATATTTATAAGCCAGACTTGAACGGAACTTCAATCCTTTTATGATATCAATTTCACCAAAGAATTTACCATCAAAACGATAATGCTTGTTATCTTTATAGCCCATATTCAAAGCTTCAATCGGATTTTTGAATACGGATTGGGAAATATTGGGATTTCCATCCAAAAATCATAATGTCCGTTAGAATAACGCACAGGAACAGTAGGACGGGTAAACCAAGTAAGGTAGCGCATCAAACCTTCACCGGTAACACTGGTAGTAGGCTCATCAATGTTCTGACGGCTTCCCGAAAGATTCAGACCTAATTTTACAATACCCAATTGTGCATCCAGATTGGAACGGAAATTAAAACGTTGATTGGCCGTTTCACGCAAGATACCATCCTGCTGGAAATACTGAGTGGAAATCATGTAATGTACCGCTTTACTACCACCGTTCACAGACAAATGGTGTTGGTGCATGGCTGCTGTACGAAACATTTCCTTAGCCCAATCGGTATTGGCAAAATGATCGGGGTCTGATCCGTTTTGCAACTTTTGTAACATTTCATCCGTGTATGCTTTGGAAGGCCAGCATTCGTTATACATCTTCGCCCATTCATAAGAATTCACATAATCGGGCAGCACGGTAGCTTCTTGCAAAGCGATACTACCGGAATATGTAATGGTAGGTTTCTGCTCACCGCCCCGTTTGGTAGTCACCAGAATAACCCCGTTGGCAGCACGTACACCATAAATAGAAGCCGAAGCCGCATCCTTCAATACGGAAACACTTTCAATATCATCTGCAGGGATTTCCGCAATCTGGCTTACCGAGCTTTCCACTCCATCGATCAAGACCATCGGATCATTGTGTTCAAAAGTTCCTACACCACGGATACGGATTTCGGGACTGTCATGACCGGCCTGGGCACCATTGTTGGTCAACATAACACCCGGCAAACGACCCTGAAGCATATTGCAGTATTCGCTACCGGCATAGAAGCTACATCCTTGAAATTTACAGCAGCAACAGAACCCGTCAGATTTTCCTTCTTCTGCACGCCATAACCGACTACTACCACTTCGTCAATCATTTCCGTATCTTCCTTCAGATTTACATTCAGCACCGTATTGTCTTTCGAAATACGATATTCCTGATCGGAATATCCTATAAAAGAAATGACAATAGTAGAATTAGAAGCCACCGTGAGATTGAAATTACCATCCAAATCAGTCACCGTTCCATTGGTTGTTCCTTTTTCAACCACACTGGCACCGATGACCGGTTCGCCTGTGGCATCTTTTACAATACCGGAAACTTTAAACTTGTCTGCTTGCAGACTGGAAGCGCTCACATTCATCGCAGGGATGAAGAAGCAGAGACACAGCAATAGACTCAGTACCCGGAATGTACTGGTTTCTGTCAGAGTTTTCATGTTCATAATACTTTTTTTTAAAGGTCTAACAAATAAAGATAATTCGTTTTATTTGCCAGCAAAAGTAAGAGGAACAGAAAAGAAACAGGGAGAATTATTACCGGAAAAAGGCTGTTTATTCCCTATAGAGCCTATTTCGGTAATAATCAGCCATCATACTTCATCATATACTCTGTAGGAGAAAGTCCGAATTTCTTCTTAAAGCAGGAACTGAAATATTTAGGGTCGTTGAAACCTACGGCATACGCCAAATCGGCTATACGGATTTTCTTTTTCTCGTCTATCAGCCGACAAGCCGCTTGCAAACGGACATTGCTGATAAATGCAGAGGGAGTAAGTCCGGTCAACAGTTTCAATTTATCTGCTAGTGTAGTCCGGGCCATACCCATCTCCGCCATAAACTGTGCATGTTCAAAATCACAATCACTCAAATGGGCATTCACACAATCCACCGCTTTCCGAATGAAAGCTTCGTCCATCGAGGTGTAATTTAATTCTTTGGCTTCAAAGACCAACTGCTTACGAAAATCCACCCCCATACGTTTGCGCCGTTTCAACAAGTTATCTATCTTGGCAAACAAGACAGAGAGGCGGAGCGGTTTACAGATATAACCATCGGCCCCAGACTCATACCCTTCCACATGGTCTTCATCACTAGTCTTGGCCGTTAACAAAATCAATGGAATATGGCAGGTCTCAAATTGAGTCTTCACCCGGCGGCACAATTCCATACCGTCCATTTCGGGCATCATAACATCGGAAACAATTAAATCCACTTCCTGTTTGGCAAGGATCTCCAAAGCTTCCGTTCCATTAGCGGCCTTCAGAATATGGTATTTGCCATGCAACAGACGAACCATCAAAGCCAATAATTCCTCATTATCCTCCACTAACAAAATAGTCGATGCTGCCGGTTTCTCTTCCAACATATCAATCTCCGAGACATTCTCCATTTCATCTGCCGATAAAACAGCATAGTCCACATTTTCAGTATTCTCGTCTACCTCATCTTCAGCAAAAGCCTCACGTCCTATAGGAATTTCAACCACAAAAGTATTCCCTTCCTCCTTATCGCTAAATACCTGTATCGTTCCATGATGCAACAATACCAAATCTTTAGTCAGCGACAAACCGATACCCGTCCCTATGGTATGGAATTTACGATACTCCCCTTCATAGAATCTCTCGAACATATGATCCAATTTCTCTTTTGGAATCAACTCGCCGGGATTGTTCACACTCAATTTAAAAGTCCTCTTTTCCTCATCATGAGCCTGCGACACCACAATAGTTCCTCCTTCAGGATATATTTAGCGGCATTGGAAAGCAGATTGTACACCACTTTATCCAATTTATCCACATCAAAATATCCCGAATATTCTTCAGACAAATCAAATTGTATGGACAATTTCTGCTTTTTAACCAAAGGAGCGAAAGCCGACACTGATTTTTTCAAGAACATACTGACATTTCCATGCGAAACTTTTAGCCGCAACTTGCCATTCTCCACTTTCCTGAACTCTAAGATTTGCTGAATCAACCGGATTAACCGCACAGTATTATCAGCTATTACAGAACAAACCGACGAACTTGCCGGTACTTCTTGTTTCAGTTCATCCACCGAAGCGATATAATAGAAAGCGGAGTCAGCAACTCATGAGTGATATTGGTAAAGAACTGTAATTTAGCATGATTGATTTCCTCCATTTTCTGCCGTTCTATCTTCCCCATCTCTATGGCCTGTTTCATCCGGATACGGTTTCTGACAATCCGATAAGTATACCATGCCAATGAAACGAACAACAAGACATAAAGGCAATAAGCCACCACGATAACCAAGGCGGCGGAAGAATAGTTATACGCAGACATTTCATATCCGGAGACCAGATTCCATTCTGATTGGCTCCCTTTACACAAAAAGTATAAGTACCTGCCGGAAGATTGTTATAATAGGCAAACCGACGTCCAGCCTCAACGGACAACCATTCCTTGTCATATCCCTCCAACCGATATAAATAACGGTTCAACTCAGGATTGATATAGTTCAATATTGAAAAATCAAGACTGAAATTATTCTCCCGGTATCCTAATACAATTTTATCAATAAAATCAATAGCTCTGTTTGCAGCAATCCCCTCTCTGACGGAAAGAGGATAGGTACGTACCGATACATTATGTACCTTTATATCTGTAATTACTACCGGAGAATAGGCAGTATCCTGAACTATTTTATCAGATAAAAACTGTTCAATCCACGGAATCCTCCGAAGAAAAGTTTCCCATCCGCCCCCTTGAAGCAAGAATTCCGGTTAAACATATGGTCTTGCAAACCATCATCTACCGTATAGGTATGTATTTCGGTGCAGCACGTCCAAAGGTATATCAATGTGATACATTTCCGCATTGGTAGTAAGCCATAAAGTATGCTCATCATCCTCCAGCATGCTGAAAACAACATCTCCATTCCGGAAATAATCATTCAAGACTGAAACAAAACGATCATTCTTCCGGTCATACAAATCGAGTCCGTTACCATTCGACCCCACCCATACTCTGTTGTATCCATCCACACAAACACTCATCGCCCCGACAGTGGATAATGTACCATCCGAGGCGTATAAAACTTAACCTTATATGTTTCTCCGGATGTATCTATCCGCCATACCCCTTCATTACTAGTCGCTATCCAGATAAAGCCATCTTGATCTTCCGCCATTTTGAAAATAGAAATTTGGGGCAATGCCTGATTTGTCAAAGTCACCAGTCATTCAAAGAATGAAGTCTTGATTCCGTATCCAAGATAAACACTCCCGAACGTGTCCCCAACCACAGATTCCCTTTCGAATCTTCCAACAAAGAATAAATACAAATATCACTCAGCTCCGGATTGGTAACGGTATTTATCACGTGTGCTTTCCCGGCTTTGACATTATAGAACCACACTCCATCATCCCAAGTGGCAAAACACAATTCATTTGTCCTTTTACGATAAATAATATCATTGACCGTCGATGTATATCCCATATTCTTCAATATAGGATGAGAGCGGTAAGGAACAATGGTATGCTGTTTCATATCATAAAATACCAGACCGAATCCCATGATTCCCATCCACAGATTCCCATTATCCTCCTGATAGACACTGCGGACAGAGCTGGTAGGGCAATGCTCACGCAAAGCCTCCAAAGAATCATAATTAAACCGGAACTTATTTGTATTTACAGTACAAACACCTCCTCCAACATACCCAGCCACATCAGCCCGTCTTTACTGCACAACAGAGAGTTCACCTCATTAAAAGGTAAATCTCCTTGAAGGTTGCCCGGAACAATATTGGTAAAATTCCCGTCTCCCGATTCATCTTCCAAAATACTGACCCCACTGCGTGAACCGATCCAGAGCTTCCCGGAATTTTTATCCTGAGCAATGGCGTAGATAATATTATCCAACAGAGAATGAGAATTTCCCTTGATGTTCCGGAATGTTTTAAATGAGAAATGTTCCGAATCATACGGATTAATGAGTTTCACCAGTCCATACCGCCAGGTACCGATCCAAATATTCCCGGCTTCATCCTGAAATATGACATGCGCCGAATTACCAGGGTTAATCCCGTCGTAAGTATAATACAATTCCTCTTGAGGACTATAACGCAGCAGCCCCTGTTCCCAAGTACCAATCCATATTTGACCTTTCCGGTCTTCGACAACAGACTTTATATCCATGTTTTTTTCACAATCGAAAGTACGGCTGCCGGCTTTTCTGCGAAACAATCCCTTGTTGCTTCCCACCCATAAATCTCCGTTACTTGCATAAAGGATACTTTCTACATTGCTTACCTGTAACAAAGGACTGATTATTTTCTCTATCTCATCCGTTTCTTTATGCAACACGTATAATCCATTGTGCGTACCTATCCACAAATTATTCTCCTTGTCTTCGGCCACCATATTCACAAAACTATCAATGGAACGTCCATGATTCACTCCATCGGGTTTATATACAACAATAGAATAACCATCGTAACGCAAGAGACCATTGTAGGTCGAAATCCATATATACCCCTGGCTATCCTGAAATAACTTCCTGACTTCATTGGTAGGGAAGTTCACCGAAGTGGAAATGGATTTAAAATGATAAGTATTCACCTTATTATCAGCCCAAAGCAAAACAGGAAAAACAAAAAGAATATATTACTCCAAGAATATATTCGCAGTTACGGTGTGCCAAGTGCATAGATTCAACTTTAAGATTTGATGCAATATTCGCAAAAAAAAGCATTTTAAGCAAATATTCCATAAGATTTGTTCTAAATTTCCCCCATTTGCATACATAAGAAACTAAAATTATACTTCCAGAAACACTTAGAACAAAAAGGTTAGAGGCTGTTAAGATAAAAATTGTATATTTGCCGATAAGTGTGACCTAATTTTAAAACAGAGAAACATGCATTACAACGACCAAGGCGCTGATTTTAAATACCTAATTGTCAATGAGCGTGACAAGCGTTTCGGCTTGTCGGTGACTACCGTCGGATTCCAGCTATCAGGCCGGAAGCGTTTATCCACCACGCAACCACCCGGACGCCTATTATTTCACAGCCCAGAAAGGACGTGTGCTGCATGAATATCAGTTGGTATATATCACTAAAGGACGAGGAACTTTCGCCAGCGACACAACCCCTCTGTCGACATATCCAAAGGGCAGATACTTTTCCTGTTTCCCGGACAGTGGCATACCTATGCGCCGCTGCAAAAGACAGGATGGAACGAATATTACATCGGTTTTGAAGGCCCGATTATAGACAATCTGGTAAAAAACAGCTTTATCTCAAAAGAAAGCCAGATTCTGGATATCGGTATCAATGAAGAACTGGCCAGTCTTTTTGCCCGTGCACTGGAAGTAGCGGAAGCAGACAAGACCGCAGCGCAACAATATTTGTCCGGCATCGTTTTACACATTATGGGAGCCGTACTTGCTATCTCGCAGAACAAACGCTATGAGGTGGACAATGCGGCACAAAAAATAGAAAGTGCCAAAATCATCATGCACGAAAATGTGTACAAGGATATAGACCCGGAAGAACTGGCCATGAAATTGGGAATCAGTTATTCCTGGTTCCGCAAAGTATTCAAAGAATACACCGGTTATGCGCCCGCCAAGTATTTCCAAGAGCTGAAACTGCGCAAAGCGAAGCAGCTGTTGATTGAAAGTTCCATGTCAGTGAAAGAGATATGTTATGAATTGAATTATACCTCTACTGAACACTTTTTTCTCGGTATTTAAAAAGCGTACCAATTCACCCCTACCGAATATCGTAACTTCGGACGGGGCGGAAAAGAAAAAGAGAATGAAAACGAATAAAGAAAAAATGAGAAAAATAACCATCAATCTGGCTGCTGTGGCAGCCTTTTGCATTGTAGTTGCATCACCGGCCTTAGTAAGCAGCAGTTGCGCTACTCCAAAAACGGAGCAGGAAGATACCACTATCATACGGGAAGATTCAGGTATTACGGCATTGAAATACAGTAGTCCCGAAGTTCCCGCCAGTATTGAGTTCTGTGGCAAAACCATTGATTTGAGCCGCTTTGACCGCCACGAGCGTATGGACCGTGAACTATTGGCATTCACCTATATGCACAGTACTTCCTTGCAAATGCTGAAAAAGCCAACCGCTATTTCCCCATTGTAGAACCCATACTGAAAGAAAACGGAATACCTGATGATTTTAAGTACCTGATGGTAATAGAAAGTAATATGAATCCCACCGCCCGTTCTTCTGCCGGAGCTGCCGGACTATGGCAATTCATGCAAGGTACGGGACGGGATTACGGATTGGAGGTAAACAACAATGTGGACGAGCGTTACCATATTGAGAAAGCGACCCGTGCCGCCTGCCGCTATCTGAAAGACGCGTATGCAAAATATAAGGACTGGGTGCTGTCGCCGCCTCTTACAATGCCGGTCAGGCACGCATTGCCAGCCAACTGGCCAAACAGGATGTGGACGACTCGTTGGATTTGCAACTGGTAGAAGAGACTGCCCGGTATGTGTACCGCATTCTTGCCGCCAAACAATTATTCAATGCCCCCACTACTTTCGGTTTCCGCCTGCGTGCATCGGATTTGTATCCGCCTATTCCTTATACGGAAATCACTGTGACGAAAGGAATTGCAGACTTGGCACGTTTCGCACGCAGCAAAGGAATCAATCTGGCCATATTAAAGAATATGAATCCCTGGTTACGGGAAACGATCCTTGTCCAACCACAGCGGGCGGACTTACGTGATAAAAATCCCTACCAAAGAAGGAATGACTTATGATCCGAAAAAGACGGTGGCGCATGATAAGCGATGGGTGATAGAATAACTTTCTATCATACAGCATTCCATAATCAATTTACCAGTTTTCCTCCACAGTATTTACAATAAGCAGCCCCGTCCTCATGTCCGTCCTTACCACAATGCGGACATTTCAGGGCCACCCTGCGTCTATGTTCCTGGATCATAGACGCAGAAACAATTCCTGTGGGGACTGCAATGATGGTATAGCCCAGTAACATTACAATGGCCGAAAGGAAGCGCCCTAGCGGAGTTTCCGGAGTGATATCCCCATAACCTACCGTTGTCATCGTCACTATCGCCCAATAAATACTATTCGGAATATTATTGAAAGAAGTGCCCGGACGCTGTCCCTCAATCATATACATCAATGTACCGATCGAAGTCACCAATATCAGTACAAACAAGAAAAAAACAATAATCTTCCGACTGCTGAACACCAAGGAACGCAACAAGAAATTACCTTCATTCAGATAATTGAAAAGTTTAAAGATACGGAACACACGAATCAACCGGAAAGTGCGGATCACCAGCAGATAACGTGCCGTGCCGAAAAGCCAGCCTATATATAGAGGTAAGGTAGCCAGCAAATCCACTATACCGAAAAAACTCAGAGCATACTTCCGCGGTTGGGGAGAACAATAAAGCCTCAACACATACTCTAACGTAAAAAAGAAAGTAAAAACATACTCCGACACCCGCAGATAAGGCCCGATAACGGTATCCCAACTCTTGATACTCTCGGCAATAACCACCAGAATACTCAAGACAATGAACCCTATCAACGCCACATCGAATAACTTTCCCATCGGTGTGTCGCTTTCAAAAATAATCACATATATTTTATGCTTTAATTTCTCATCATGCAGTAAATTCTGCCATTTACTCCAAATACGCCTCAGAAATGCCATAATTTTTTAGGATAGAACACAAATCATTCACAATTATAACAAATATTGCCCGATTTATGTCCCATCGGTAACTATTATTTTCACTATATTTGCACAAAACCAATAAAATAATAGCATGAAGAAACAACTTATGACAGGTCTGTTCACAGTCCTCGCCCTTACAGCAGGCGCACAGACCTTCCAAGAATGGCGCAACCCGGAAATAAATGCGGTAAACCGTGCGCCGATGCACACGAACTACTTTGCTTTTGAGAATGCAGATGCAGCTAAGAAAGCAGACAAAAAACAATCAACTAACTACATGACTTTGAACGGAACCTGGAAGTTCAACTGGGTAAAGGATGCAGACTCCCGTCCGACTGATTTCTGGAAAACCGGCTTCAACGACAAAGGCTGGGATGACCTGCAAGTTCCCGCCGTATGGGAGCTGAACGGATACGGTGATCCTATTTATGTGAACGTAGGCTATGCCTGGCGTAACCAGTTCCAGAACAACCCTCCCGAAGTGCGACAGAGAATAACCATGTAGGTTCTTACCGCCGTGAAATTGTAGTTCCCGCCTCATGGAAGGGAAAAGATATTATCGCCCATTTCGGTTCGGTTACCTCCAATATGTATTTGTGGGTGAACGGACGTTATGTAGGCTACAGCGAGGACAGCAAACTGGAAGCCGAATTTGACCTGACTCCATATTTAAAACCGGGTCAGAAAAACCTGATCGCCTTCCAAGTATTCCGCTGGTGCGACGGTACCTATCTGGAAGATCAGGATTTCTTCCGGTATAGCGGCGTGGGACGTGACTGCTATCTATATGCCCGCAACAAAAAACGCATTCAAGATATCCGTGTAACTCCCGACTTGGACGCAGCTTACCAAAACGGCAGCCTGGCTGTCAATCTGGATTTGAAAGGCAGTGGTAAAGTCGATTTGGAACTGGTAGATGCACAAGGCAAGCAAGTGGCAACCGCTACCGCCAACAAATCCGGTCTGGTGACCATGAACGTAGAGAACCCCAAAAAGTGGAGTGCCGAAACACCTTATTTATATACCTTGCGTGCCAGCATGCAGGGCAGCAATGAAGTGATTCCTGTCAAAGTAGGTTTCCGCAAGATTGAATTGAAAGGTGACCAGATCTTGGTTAACGGTAAGGCAGTCCTGTTCAAGGGAGCCGACCGCCACGAAATGGATCCGGACGGAGGCTATGTAGTATCTCCCGAACGTATGCTACAGGATATCCAGATAATGAAGCAATTCAACCTGAACGCTGTACGTACCTGCCACTACCCGGATGACAACTTATGGTACGATTTATGTGACCAATATGGTATTTACGTCGTGGCCGAAGCAATATAGAATCTCACGGTATGGGCTACGGCGACAAGACGCTGGCCAAGAACCCCTCTTATAAGAAAGCCCATCTGGAACGTAACCAGCGCAATGTACAACGCGGATTCAACCATCCGAGCATCATCTTCTGGTCATTGGGTAATGAAGCCGGTGACGGCCCCAACTTCGAACAATGCTATAAATGGATTAAAGCAGAAGACCCCAGCCGTGCCTGCCAATATGAACAAGCACGCCAGAAAGAACATACCGATATCTTCTGTCCGATGTACTATGATTATAACGGCATGGAAAATATGGTCAACGTACCGAATGCTACCAAACCATTGATTCAGTGTGAATATGCCATGCAATGGGTAACTCGCAGGGTGGTTTCAAAGAATATTGGGATTTGATCCGTAAATATCCGAATCTGCAAGGTGGATTTATCTGGGATTTCGTTGACCAGTCCTGCCGCTGGAAAGGAAAAGACGGCGTGATGATCTATGCTTACGGAGGAGATTTCAACCGTTTTGACGCTTCTGACAATAACTTCTGTGACAATGGTTTGATCAGCCCCGACCGTGTTCCTAATCCGCACATGTATGAAGTAGGTCACTTTTACCAAAATATCTGGACTACTCCCGCCGATTTAAGCAAAGGGAAGTAAATGTATTCAATGAGAACTTCTTCCGTGATCTGTCCGCCTACTATATGGAATGGCAAGTACTGAAAGATGGAAAAGTAATCCGCACCGGACGCGTGGATGATTTAAAAGTCGCTCCTCAGGAAACAGCCAAGATTACGTTGAATATCGGCAAGACCTGCACCTGCAAGGAATGGTTGCTGAACGTTTCCTACAAACTGAAAAACCGCGAAGGTTTGCTGCCCGCAGGTTTCACCGTCGCCAAGAATCAGTTGACACTGAATGATTACAAAGCACCGTCTATGGATTTGAAGAACGTGGAAACGACCAATGTAGCCACCGTTGTTCCGCAAATCATCGACAACCAATATCATTATCTGATCGTAAAAGGCAATAACTTCGTAGCCGAGTTCAACAAACAGAACGGTTACTTAAGCAAATATGCAGTGGACGGAACGGAAATGCTGAAAGAAGGCGCAGCCTGACCCCTAACTTCTGGCGTGCCCCGACAGACAATGATATGGGAGCCGGCCTGCAAAACAGATATGCCGCATGGAAAAACCCGGGATTGAAACTGGTTTCCTTGAATTCCAAAACAGAAAATGACCAGATAGTAGTGAATGCGGAATATGACATGAAGAATGTTTCCGCCAAATTATATCTGACTTATGTCATCAACAACGAAGGAGCCATCAAAGTGACCCAAAAGATGACAGCCGACAAGAATGCCAAAGTATCTCCGATGTTCCGCTTCGGTATGCAAATGCAGATGCCTAAATGTTTGAAACCGTAGAATATTATGGTCGTGGTCCGGTAGAAAACTACAGTGACCGCAACCACAGCACAGACTTGGGTATTTATCGCCAGAGTGTGGATGAACAATTCTACTCCTATATCCGTCCGCAGGAAACAGGAACCAAGACCGATATCCGCTGGTGGAAGCAACTGAATGCCGGCGGTAACGGACTGAAGGTAGTAGGTGATGCTCCATTCTCTGCATCCGCTTTGCATTATACCATCTGTTCACTGGATGATGACGAACAAAAAGACCAGCGTCACTCGCCCGAAGTACAGAAAGCAGACCTGACCAACCTGATCATCGACAAGGCTCAGATGGGGTTGGGTTGTGTAAACAGCTGGGGAGCTCTGCCGTTGCCTCAATATATGTTGCCCTACGGTGATTATGAATTTACTTTCATCCTGACTCCGGTAAAACATAGCGTCGAGATAGAATAAAACACAGGTTAAACAATAAAAACAAGGTGGCTGAATTTGTTTTCAGCCACCTTGTTTTTATTCCCTCTGTTCTTCATAGCTACTGCCATCTACAATTTTCATAAAACAAGTATCACACAAGTATCTGCCCCAACCATCTCTTCAAAACACATTTTCCACCTTTTTTCCTTCAAATTCTTCATACGCGGGCAAGACTTTGAACCTCAAGCCATTACAATGAACCATTCTTATTCCAATCCTTCATAAATTCTTCATAAAGTTATATCCGTTCCCTTCGCATGAACCAACCACGGGAATCCATTCCGACAACCCATCGAATCTTTTTCCTTATTTTACCGTACCCGATTACAAACCTCGGTTGTATTACTCATAAAGAACAATTAAACACTAGTAAAATGAGACCAGACGGCTATTTGAAAACAGCGTGGATCATGACCGTATTATTCAGCATCATCCTTCCGCTTCATTCACAAACACCCCGGCAATTCTCTATAGAATTAAAGGACAAACCACTTCCCGCCGCCCTTAAACTAATCGAAAAGGAACGGCGGAAAGAATATTATCTTCTCCTATAACGAAACAGAAAGCTACCGGGTTACAGCTCCATCCGGCAAAAGACCGAACTTGAAGCATCGGCACTGTCCTGAACGGCATTCCTTTCATTTGTAAAGAACGGGAAGAATACTTCGCCATACAGAAAAAGGGAAGAGACATACGCATTACCGAAATACGAGGACAAGTAACCAATGAAAAGAATGAACCGCTGCCCTACTCCAATGTACTCTTATTGACTCCCGGCGACTCCACCTTTGTAAACGGATGTGTCACCCGTGAAGACGGAAGTTTCCTGATGATAGCGGAAGAAGGGATACCTTACTTGATACGGGTTTCTTATATAGGCTATAAGACGGAAGTGCAACCTTGCCACCCTACTCTTACGTTTCACCTGCTTCCCGACACCCAACTGATGCAGGAAGTAACCATCAGCGCCCGACGCCCCATGATAGAAGTGGGTCCCAACGGACTAAAAGCCAACGTGGCAGGAACTTCCCTAGCCCGAATGGGGTCTGCCGCAGAAATGTTGCCCCATCTTCCTTTCGTCACCGGCCATAACGGCGAATACAATGTAATGGGATGCGGTTCTCCTGTAATCTATATAAATAATAAGAAAGTACGTGACATGACAGAACTGGACCGTATCCGGGCCAACGAAATCTTATCCGCAGAACGT
>ENA-OQMZ01000692-OQMZ01000692.1-human-gut-metagenome-genome-assembly--contig:-NODE-692-length-13843-cov-1.703777_pt1 | contig 13843 bp, 18 predicted proteins | sample MGYA00242621_ERZ504862 | MGnify/ENA primary metagenome ERZ504862 (study PRJEB26092, sample SAMD00036393) | human gut metagenome | host: Homo sapiens | study: EMG produced TPA metagenomics assembly of... | reverse complement strand
TGAATATTATTGTTGCAGCAGATAAAAACTGGGGAATCGGAAGAAATAATGAACTTCTGGTAAGTATTCCGGCAGATATGAAGATGTTCCGTGAGGAAACTACAGGAAAAGTGGTTGTTATGGGAAGAAAAACACTGGAGTCTTTTCCAAACGGACTTCCTCTGAAAAACAGAACCAACATTGTGATCACCGGCAACAGGGATTATCAGGTAAAAGGTGCGGTGATCGTTCACAGCATCGAGGAAGCACTGAAGGAAGTGGAGAAATATCCGGCAGAGGATGTGTACTGTATCGGCGGAGACAGTATTTACAAACAGATGCTCCCGTACTGTGATACAGCTCATGTGACAAAAATCGATTTTGCATATGAAGCGGATGCGTATTTCCCAAACCTGGATGAGGACCGGACTGGGAGATCACAGCGGAGAGTGAAGAACAGACATACTTTGATCTGGAATATGCGTTTGTGAAATACGAGAGAAAAGATAGATAATGTGAGCACAGATCATAAAGCAGAATGAGAATGCCCGCTTTGTACAGAAAAACAATGAAGAAATAATAAAAAAACAGACCACCGAAAAAAATACGGAGGTCTGTTTTTTGGTGCTTAATGTTATGTATAATGACGAAAATCCGGTAATTACTCGATTACGTGGATCCATCCTTTCGGTGCTTCGATGCGTCCCATCTGAATACCGGTCAGTGTGTCGTACAGCTTCTGGATGACCGGTCCCATCTTCTCCATTCCGCTTGGGAAGCAGATTTCTTTGCCGTGATCATTGATCTTTCCGACAGGAGAGATAACTGCAGCAGTACCGCAAAGACCACACTCTGCAAAATCTTTAACCTCATCAAAGTAGACCTCACGCTCTTCAGCTTCCAGTCCAAGGTACTCCTTTGCAACGTAGATCAGAGAACGACGTGTGATGGAAGGAAGGATGCTGTCAGACTTCGGTGTTACAACCTTGCCGTCTTTAGTAACGAAGATGAAGTTTGCTCCGCCTGTCTCCTCAACTTTTGTACGAGTCTTGGGATCAAGGTACATGTTCTCATCAAAGCCCTGTTTGTGAGCATCTACGATAGCATGAAGGCTCATTGCGTAGTTCAGGCCAGCCTTGATGTTACCGGTTCCGCAAGGTGCGGCACGGTCATAGTCGCTGACACGGATCGTGATCGGTTTGGCGCCGCCTTTAAAGTACGGACCAACCGGTGTTGTAAGGATACGGAACTGATATTCGTCAGCCGGTTTAACACCGATCACGGCGTTGGAACCAAACATGTACGGGCGAAGATAAAGTGTTGCGCCGGAACCATATGGCGGAACCCATGCAGCATTTGCCTTAACAACCTGCTCAACAGCGTCGATAAATCTTTCCTTCGGGAATACCGGCATTTCAAGTCTTGCCGCAGATGCAGCGATACGCTCTGCGTTCAGGTCAGGACGGAAAGTAACGATATGTCCGTCTTCTGTTGTGTATGCCTTCAGACCCTCGAATACACTCTGAGAATACTGAAGCACACCAGCACACTCGTTGAGTACGATATTAGGGTCTGTGCTTAAAGTACCCTCATCCCATTTTCCATCTTTAAAATTAGACACGTATCTGTAGTCGGTTGGCATGTAAGCGAATCCGATGCTGGACCAGTCAATGTTCTTTTTTTCCATAACGATTCCTCCGTTTACAATTTTTACTTTTTACCATTGTAAAACTTTTACGTGATGACTTTCAATAGTTTTTTGTTCCTTTTTTTCATTTGCTTGTAATTTTAATATGATTTCGATATAATAAAAATTATCTATGGACTGGAGGGAAAAATGGACAATCACGAATTTGAAGACCTTGGAAAAAAAGATTCAGGATATTGTAGATAATGCAGTGAATTCAAACAGCTATCACGAATTAAGCCATACGATCAACCAGACAGTAAATAAGGCCATTGATTCCGGAAGCGAAGCGCTGAAAAATGCGCTGAATTCCGTGTTTGATCCGGGTGCTGATCCGGAATTCCGTAAGAAAAGCTATACATACCAGAGCCCTTATTACGGAAGAAGCAGAAAAGCAAAGCAGCAGGCTGCAAGGAAACAGTCGGAATTGCTCTACGGAAAGACTACCGGTGAAAATCTCAAAGGCATGATGATGGCAGTTTCCGGTGGGATACTTTTAAGTGGCATGGGGCTTGGAGCCATGGTGCTTCTGATCTGGATGGGCATTGGACACAGCGGTGCACTTGCTGCAGGTGTGCTTGGAGTGATGTGTGCAGGCGCAGCAGGTGGCGGTGCTCTTTTGGGAGCAGGAACAAGCCGTCTCGGAAGACTGGGACGTTTCCAGAAATATATCCGTGCGCTGGGAGACCACACCTACTGTAATTTTCAGAAGCTTGCCCAGGCAGCAGGAAAGAACGAGAAATTTGTAAAAAAAGATATCGGCAGAATGATCCAGAAGGGCTGGTTTCTGGAAGGCCATGTGGATGAGCAGGGAACCTGTCTGATCACCAGTAATGAGACCTATCAGCAGTATCTGGAAACACAGAAGCAGCTGGAGCTTCGTAAACAGGAAGCAGATCCTAAGGTTCAGCTGGAGGAGAATATGAGTCCGGAAGCCCAGGAAGTCCTGAGAAAAGGAAATGAATTTCTGGTAAAGATCCGTGAGAGCAATGACGCCATTCCCGGGGAAGAAATTTCCGCAAAGATTTCCAGGATGGAAATGATCGTTCAGAAAATTTTTGAGCGTGCAGGAGAGCATCCGGAGGTGATTACGGATCTTAAGAAAATGATGGATTACTATCTGCCATGACTGTGAAGCTTCTGGATGCTTATGAGGATATGGATGGACAGCCTGTACAGGGCGAGAATATCACGGCTTCCAAGAAAGAAATTGAAGAAACTATTGATACACTGAATATTGCTTTTGAGAAACTTCTGGATTCCATATTCCGGGATATCGCATGGGATGTATCCACCGATATTTCTGTGCTGCATACAGTTCTGGCACAGGAAGGGCTGACAGAGGATGATTTCGAAAAAATGAAACAGAATGCGGAAATGAAATAAGTACAACGAGCAGATCAGAAGCTGGAATACAGACATCTGCCGGAAGGTACAGCTGATCAAGGAGAATGCTTATGGGAGAAGAATTTAAAGACTTTGAGGTAGAAGCACCGGTGCTGACTTTGGAACCGGATCTCACGGAAGAAAAAGAAGAAATTGCAAAAAAAGAACCGGAGAAACCCCAGGAGCCTGCAGTAGAGGAACCGGTGTTATCTCCACAGGAACAGAAAATCGTAGAAGATTTGCAGCAAAGATCGATATTGAAAATACAAACCAGATCCTGCAGTACGGAGCCGGCACTCAGAAGAAGATGGCAGATTTTTCTGATGCAGCGCTGGTAAATGTGAAGACACAGGATCTTGGGGAGGCAGGAGAGCTTCTTGCAAATGTGGTAGGAGAATTGAAGGATTTTGATGCCACAGAGGAAAAGGGATTTTTCGGCTTTTTCAAAAAACAGACAGCGAAGGTGGAAACTCTGAAAAACCGTTACACAAAGGCCGAGGGAAATGTGACGAAGATTACGGAAGCTCTGGAGCAGCACCAGATGCGTCTGATGAAAGATTCTGCCGTGCTGGATAAAATGTATGAGCAGAACCTTGCATACTTTAAAGAACTTTCCATGTACATTCTTGCAGGTAAAAAGAAGCTTAGGGAAGTCAGAGAAGGCAAGCTCAACGAATTGCATCAGAAGGCAGCGGCAAGCGGACTTCCGGAAGATGCACAGGCTGCCAATGATCTGGAAAGCAAATGTGACCGCTTTGAGAAAAAGCTTCATGATCTGGAGCTTACCAGAACCATTTCTATGCAGACTGCACCGCAGATCCGCATGATCCAGAACAATGATACGACGATGATCGAGAAGATCCAGACAACCATTGTAAATACCATTCCTCTCTGGAAAAGCCAGATGGTGCTGGCTCTAGGGATCGCGCACTCCACAGAAGCCGCACAGGCACAACGGCAGGTTACGGATTTTACCAATGAACTTCTGAAGAAAAAATGCGGAAACGCTTCACCTGGCATCTGTGGAAACTGCAAAGGAATCCCAGCGTGGTATTGTAGATATTGAAACTCTGAAAAAAACCAATCAGGAACTGATCCAGACACTGGATGATGTGATGAAGATCCAGCAGGAAGGCCGTGAAAAACGTCAGGCAGCAGAGGCAGATATGAGACGTATGGAAAACGAACTGAAAACAAAGCTGCTGGAGATCCGACGTTAGGAGTAAGAGTAAAAAGATAGTTCGGAAAGGAAAGGCAGGGCGTTTGAAGACACCTGCCTTTCAGGATTCATAAAGGAGATTTTTATGTACAGAGATCATACAAAAGTAATAAAAATTGGAAATCGTGTTATCGGAGGAGGAAATCCGATCCTTATCCAGTCCATGACCAATACGAAAACTGAAGATGTAGAAGCAACGGTTGCGCAGATCCTTTCACTGGAAAAAGCAGGCTGTGATATTATCCGCTGCGCAGTTCCTACTATGGAAGCTGCGAAGGCTTTATCCCAGATCAAAAAACAGATCCATATTCCGCTGGTTGCGGACATCCATTTTGATTATCGCCTTGCCATTGCAGCCATGGAGAACGGTGCGGACAAGATCCGTATCAATCCGGGAAATATCGGTTCCAAAGAGAGGATCCAGGCAGTTGTGGATACAGCAAAGGAACGGAATATCCCTATTCGTGTAGGAGTAAACAGCGGTTCCCTTGAAAAAGAACTGGTAGAAAAATATCACGGTGTTACAGCCGAAGGACTTGTGGAGAGTGCTCTTGATAAGGTGCACATCATTGAAGAGATGGGATATGACAATCTTGTGATCAGCATCAAATCTTCTGATGTTCTCATGTGCGCCAGAGCCCATGAACTGATCGCAGAAAAAACACAGTATCCTCTTCATGTGGGAATTACAGAAGCAGGAACTCTGTATTCGGGAAATATCAAATCAGCTATCGGACTTGGGATCATCCTGTATCAGGGAATCGGAGATACCATCCGTGTTTCTCTGACAGGCGCGCCGCTGGAAGAAGTGAAATCAGCCAAAAGGATCCTGAAAACGCTGGGACTTCGCAAAGGAGGCGTGGAGGTTGTTTCCTGTCCGACCTGCGGAAGAACAAAAATCGATCTGATCGGCCTTGCAAACCAGGTAGAGACCATGGTACAGGATATTCCTCTTGATATCAAGGTTGCGGTTATGGGCTGTGTGGTAAACGGACCGGGAGAGGCAAAGGAAGCAGATCTCGGAATTGCAGGAGGCGATGGTGTTGGTCTTCTGATCCGGCATGGAGAGGTTGTAAAAAAAGTACCGGAAACGGATCTTTTGGATACACTTCGTCAGGAACTTCTTACCTGGAATGAGCAGGAGTCATAATGGAGAAAGATTTTTTTGATGTATTTCCGCATCTTAAAGTGAAGAAAGAGCTGGAAGAACTTCTGGACATGGTATTTGTGACAAAGGTTTCCATGAACCCGGAAGAACTCATCTGAGGGTTTATATCGAAAGCAGCCGCTGGATACACAAGAAGAATATTTTTGCGCTGGAGGATGAGATCGAACGGCAGTGCTTTCCGGGGATTCCCATGACTGTAACAGTTGTGGAAAAATTTCATCTTTCCGAGCAGTATACACCGGAGAACTTTCTGGAAAGCTACCGTTCCAGTATGGAGATGGAGCTGCGCAACTATAACATGCTGGAGTACAATCTGTTCCGTAGATCAAAAATCATTTTTACAGGAAAAGATACCTTGCGTATGGAGCTTCCGGATACGGTTATTTCCAGACAGAAAAGCGAAATACTTGTTGAATATTTTCATAAGGTTTTCTGTGAACGCTGCGGTATGGATCTGAAAGTGGAACTGGATTTTGTGGAAGTGAAAGAGAGTAAATACCGGAAAAATGCTGCACTTCAGATCAAACAGGAAGTGGAAAATGTCCTGAAGCATGCCAAACTCAGCGGGGATCAGGAAAGCGAACCGAAGCAGGAGGATACAGCCAGGGAAGAGACAAAGAAAACCTCTGGAGATAAGAGCGGCGAAAAGACAAACGAGAAGAAATCCGTTGACAAAAAACAGCAGAAGGTTCAGAAGGGGGATTTCCGCGGCAGCTTCGGATTCCGCAGGGACAGCAATCCGGATGTGGTTTACGGCAGAGATTTTGATGGAGAAACGATTCCGCTGGAGAGCATTACCGGTGAGATGGGTGAGGTTATCATCCGATGTCAGGTTATGGATGTGGAAGCTCGTGAGATCCGAAATGAGAAAACGATCCTGATCTTCCCTGTGACCGATTTTACGGACAGTATTGTTGTGAAGATGTTTCTGCGTAACGAGCAGGTTCCGGAAGTGACGGAAAGTGTAAAAAAAGGCGCATTCCTGAAGCTGAAGGGAGTTACCACCATTGACCGTTTTGACAGTGAGCTTACTATTGGAAATATTACAGGTATCAAGAAAATCGCCAATTTTACCAGCACAAGAATGGATACCAGTCCTCAGAAGCGTGTGGAGCTTCACTGTCACACCAAGATGAGCGATATGGATGGTGTCAGCGATGCAAAGGCATTGGTAAAACGTGCCTATGAGTGGGGACATAAGGCTATCGCTATCACGGATCATGGCGTGGTGCAGTCCTTCCCGGAGGCAAATCACTGCTTTGATGCCTGGGGCGGTTGTGTTCCAAAGGAGTCTGATTTTAAGGTGCTCTATGGAATGGAAGCGTATCTGGTAGACGATCTGAAGGGTATGGTCACCAATTCCAAAGGGCAGCGTCTGGATGGAGATTTTGTTGTTTTTGATATTGAGACTACGGGATTCTCAGCACTAACCTGCAGGATCATTGAGATTGGCGCGGTAAAAGTGGAAAAAGGACAGATCACAGATCGTTTTTCCACCTTTGTAAACCCGGAAGTGCCCATTCCGTTCCGTATTGAGCAGCTGACAAGCATCAATGATTCCATGGTCCTGGATGCACCTGTGATAGAGGAAGTACTGCCGAAATTCCTGGAATTCTGTGAGGGCTGCGTGATGGTGGCCCATAATGCGGACTTTGATATGAGCTTTATTATTGAAAACTGTAAACGGCAGGGGATTTCGGATGATTTTACTTATGTGGATACCGTTGGTATGGCTAGATTCCTTCTTCCTGCCCTGAACCGTTTTAAACTGGATACGGTAGCCAAGGCAGTAGGTGTTTCTCTTGATCATCACCACAGAGCTGTGATGATGCGGCATGTACCGCAGAGATTTTTGTGCGGTTTGTAAAGATGCTGGAAGAAAGAGATATTTTTGATGTGGATGAGATGAACAGGCAGGGTGCGGTTTCACCGGATACCATCCGAAAGCTGCCCACATACCATGCTATTGTTTTTGCAAGAAATGAGACCGGAAGGATCAATCTGTACAAGCTGGTAAGCCAGTCCCATTTAAAGTACTATCACAGAAGACCAAGGGTTCCCAAAAGTGTGCTGGAAAAATACAGGGAAGGCCTTCTGGTGGGAAGTGCCTGCGAGGCAGGAGAGCTTTATCAGGCACTTCTTCGCAATGCACCGGATCAGGAGATCGCCAGACTGGTAAATTTTTATGACTATCTGGAAATCCAGCCTCTTGGGAACAATGCGTTTATGCTTGCGGATGAAAAACATGATATGATCAATTCTGAGGAAGACTTAAAAGAGATAAACCGGAAGATCGTAAAACTTGGAGAACAGTTCAAAAAACCGGTGGTTGCCACCTGTGATGTGCATTTTATGGATCCTCAGGACGAGGTTTACCGACGGATCATCATGGCAGGAAACGGATTTTCTGATGCAGATAACCAGGCCCCGCTTTATCTTCGTACAACGGAGGAAATGCTGGAGGAATTTTCCTATCTGGGAAGTGAAAAGGCGGAAGAGGTGGTGATCACCAATACCAATAAGATCGCGGATATGATCGAGAAGATATCACCGATCCATCCGGATAAATTTCCACCGGTCATTGAGAACTCCGAGCAGGATCTTAAGAATATCTGTTTTACGAAGGCCCACGAAATGTACGGAGATCCGTTGCCGAAGATCGTGGAGGACCGTCTGGACAGGGAGCTGAATTCTATTATCTCCAATGGTTATGCGGTAATGTATATCATTGCACAGAAGCTTGTGTGGAAATCCAATGAGGACGGCTATCTGGTTGGATCCCGTGGTTCTGTAGGTTCTTCTCTGGCAGCGACCATGTCCGGTATCACGGAGGTAAACCCTCTGCCGCCTCATTATCTCTGTCCGAATCCAGACTGTAAATACAGTGATTTTGATTCCCCTGAGGTGAAAAAATACGCGGGTATGGCAGGATGTGATATGCCGGATAAGATCTGTCCGAAATGCGGTGCCAGGATGAACAAGGAAGGCTTTGATATTCCTTTTGAGACATTCCTTGGTTTTAAAGGTGATAAGGAGCCGGATATCGACCTGAACTTTTCCGGTGAATATCAGGCCAATGCTCACCGGTATACAGAGGTTATCTTCGGAAAAGGGCAGACCTTTAAGGCGGGAACCATTGGTACCCTTGCGGAAAAAACCGCATTTGGTTATGTGAAGAACTATTATGAGGAACGGGGGCAGCACAAGCGTTACTGTGAGATCAACCGTATCGTGAAGGGCTGTACCGGTGTCCGCCGTACCACTGGCCAGCATCCGGGAGGTATCATCGTACTGCCTATGGGTGAGGAGATTGAGAAATTTACACCTGTGCAGCACCCGGCCAATGATGTGAACAGTGATATCATCACCACACATTTTGATTACCATTCCATTGACGGAAATCTTCTGAAACTTGATATACTTGGACACGATGATCCGACCATGATCCGTATGCTGGAGGATCTGACCGGCATCAGTGCAAGAACAGTTCCGCTGGACCAGAGAGATGTCATGTCCCTGTTTGCGGGAACGCAGGCTCTGGGGATCAGCCCGGAGGATATCGGCGGCTGCAGGCTGGGATGCCTCGGGATCCCGGAGTTTGGTACAGACTTTGCCATGCAGATGTTGATCGATACCAAGCCGAAATATTTTTCCGACCTGGTACGTATTGCTGGACTTTCCCACGGCACGGATGTATGGCTTGGAAATGCCCAGGTATTGATCCAGAATGGTACAGCTACCATTTCCACAGCAATCTGTACGCGAGATGATATTATGATCTATCTCATCGGAAAAGGAGTGGAAAGTGGTCTGGCGTTTACCATCATGGAGAGTGTCCGTAAGGGAAAGGGGCTTCGTGAGGAATGGATCCAGACTATGAAAGAGCATGATGTTCCGGACTGGTATATCTGGTCCTGTAAGCTGATCAAGTACATGTTCCCGAAAGCCCATGCGGCAGCTTAATGTTATGATGGCGTATCGTATCGCCTGGTATAAAGTGTTTCATCCACTGGCTTATTATGCAGCATTTTTCAGTATCCGTGCCACATCCTTTTCCTATGAACTGATGTGCATGGGAAAAGAACGTCTGGAATATTATATGGCGGAGATCCGGAAAAGGTGATGAGGCATCCAAGAAGGAACAGGATACACTGAAGGATATGAGGATCGTACAGGAAATGTACGCCAGAGGTTTTGATTTTGTGCCGATCGATCTTTATAAGGCAAAGGCACACCGGTTCCAGATCATCGGAGATAAACTGATGCCTGCTCTGGATACCATAGAGGGTCTTGGAGATAAGGCAGCAGAGGCAGTTGTGGATGCTGCCGCAAAAGGCAGATTCCTTTCCAAGGATGATTTCCGTGATCGTACCAAGGTCAGCAAGACCGTTATCGATCTGATGGATGATATGGATCTTTTCGGAGATATCCCGCAGTCCAATCAGATGTCACTGTTTGATTTTACGGGTTGATATATGATACCGGAAGGGCTTACAATAAATAAAAAATACTGCCGTTTATCCTGAAGGCTGATCTGGCAGTGAGAACTCCCAGGAGGATACCAGATACTATGAAAAAAGAAGAATTAAGATACCTGCAGCGACTTGCGGAGCTGTATCCTACTATAGCAAAGGCTTCAACAGAGATCATCAATCTGCAGTCTATATTAAACCTTCCGAAAGGTACCGAGCATTTCATGTCGGACATTCATGGAGAATACGATGCGTTTTCCCATGTTCTTCGGAATGGATCAGGGGCTGTACGAAAAAAGATCGATGATGTATTCGGACATACCTTAAGCAACAGCGACAAACGTTCTCTTGCCACACTGATCTATTATCCGAAGGAAAAGATGGAGGTTGTAAAAAAACAGGAAGAAGACATGGAGAACTGGTACAAGATCACACTTTATCGTCTGAATCGAAGTATGCAAGACAACGGCATCCAAATATACCCGTTCCAAGGTCCGTAAGGCACTTCCTGCAGACTATGCATATGTGATCGAGGAGCTGATCACAGAGAAAGCGGAAGTTCTGGACAAAGAAGCATATTACGATGCCATCGTCAATACGATCATTGAGATCGGCCGGGCAGAGAATTTTATCATTGCCCTGGCAGAACTGATCCAGCGTCTTGTTGTGGATCATCTTCATGTGCTGGGAGATATTTATGACAGAGGTCCGGCCCGCATTTCGATCATGGATCGTTTGATGAAATATCATTCGGCTGGATATCCAGTGGGGGAAATCATGATGTGGTCTGGATGGGAGCTGCTACAGGACAGAAGCCTGCATTGCAACGGTGATCCGGAACAGCATCCGTTACCGAAATATGGATATTCTTGAGGATGGATATGGAATCAATCTCATGCCTCTGGCAACCTTGCAATGGAGGCTTATAAGGATGATCCATGTACTGCTTTTGAGATGAAGGGAGATGCCAATAACTATAGTATTCTGGAAGAAGAGCTTGGACGGAAAATGCACAAGGCTATTGCCATTATCCAGTTTAAGCTGGAGGGGCAGCTGATCCGCCGGCACAAAGAATTCCATATGGAAAATCGTTGTTTGCTTCATAGGATCGATCCGAAAAAGGGAATGATCACACTTCCGGACGGAAAAGAATATCCGCTGACCGATACATATTTTCCTACTATTGACTGGAAAAAGCCATATGAACTTACTACAGAGGAAAAGGATGTAATGGAACGCTTGGATTCCGCGTTCCGAAACTGCGAGAAACTGCAGAATCATGTCCGGCTTCTTCTGGACAAGGGAGGCCTTTATAAAACTTATAATGGAAATCTTCTGTTCCATGGAAGTATTCCACTTAATGAGGATGGAAGTCTGAAAGAAGTCCAGATTTATGGAAAAACCTACAAAGGAAAAGAACTGTACGATGTTCTTGAGACTTATGTGCGCAGGGCGTTTTTTTTCTGTAAATGAGGATGAAAAGCGTAAAGGCAGGGATATTATGTGGTATATCTGGGCAGCTCCGAATTCACCGCTGTTCGGAAAAGACAAGATGACCACCTTTGAACGTTATTTTGTTAAAGATAAGGAAACACATAAAGAAACTAAAAATGCCTACTATCATCTTCTGGAAAATGAGAATGTTGTAGATGATCTGCTTCGTGAATTTGAACTGGATCCGGAAAAAGGTCACATCATCAACGGGCATGTGCCGGTTCACCAGAGTGAGGGAGAGAGTCCTGTAAAATGCAATGGCAAAGTTCTTGTGATCGACGGCGGTTTTTCCAGACCATATCAGAAGGTTACGGGGATTGCCGGTTATACACTGGTTTATAACTCCTACGGGCTGATCCTGTCTGCTCATGAGCCTTTTACTTCTGCGGAAGAAGCGGTAGCCAAGGAGCAGGATATTGTTTCCAACAGGGTGGCGGTTCACTACAATAACAAACGTACACTGGTCGGTGATACCGATACCGGAACTGCTCTGAAGGAAAGGATCAGTGAGCTGATCCAGCTTCTGGAAGCTTACAGAAAAGGTATCATCAAAGAGAAAAAATAAGCAGAATTGAGAAATACAAGAAGGGTTTCCTGTATGCTATAGTAAACAGAGGTAATGCAGATGAGAAAAAACAAAGAAAAGAAAAAACAGGCTGAGAGCGGTTCTGGTCCTGTTGATCATTCTGTTTATTCTGGCAGGACTTGGAGGGATGCTGTATGTTCCCACAGGGATAAGGTGGAAAAAGAACAACGAAGAGAGGCCGCATTGGCTGCATTGGACAGTATTCCGGAGGTGACAGCAACTCCGGCAGCAACAGCAACACCGGTTCCGACAGCGACACCGACACCGTCATTGACACCGGTCCCGACAATCCTTCCGGCATTTGAACCGGAAAAATTATAAAGGGATCTGGTACAGCGAAGACGGGCTGACAACGATCGATATTTATGATATCAGTCTGAAATCTGTTTCCTTTACCTATAAGAGAGTGAATGGAAAAGATCCTTCCATGACCGCAGAAGCAGATGTGACTGCAGAGGTAGCAGGAAATGCCACACAGTTCCGTTTTAAGGATTCCGAAGGGAATAAGGCAAAGGGAGAGTTTGTTTTCGATAAAAGTGGTGAGCTTTATGTGAAGGTAAAAACATATGAACGGGGAGAGGGATCTCTGACCTATCCGAAAACAGAGTCTATTATGACCCGGCAGGAGCCATCCCTGGAAGTATCCGAAAATTCCGAAGAAGATGCTTCCTATAATGAAAGCAACGAAAGTTCCTATGAACAGGAATCCTACAGCGAAAGCAGTGAAGATTCTTCTGATGAGAATACAGAAGAATATGAGATTCCCTACGGAGAAGAAGAAACCTATTATACGGAATGATCAAAAAAATAAAACACGGTAAAATAAAGAATCCCCGGATTTTGGCAATCAGGGAATCCCGATACAGGAATTCCCGAAACTGTTCCACATTTCCGGGGATCTCTTTATTTGATCATTTTTTTGCGGTCTGTGCGGCCGACGAGATAATCGATGCTGGTGTCGTAATAATTTGCCAGCCGGATAAGCATTTCGATAGGAATATTACGGGATCCGTTTCATAATGGGAATAAGAACGCTGACTGATATGAAGAATCTCACTTAATTCTCTCTGGGACAGATCCGCGTCTGTACGTAAATCCTGAATACGCTGAAATTTCATTGTGCTCACCTCTTCTTTCTATTGAAAGTATAAAACAGAACGAAATGCACCCTTGCAAAAGAGAGCAAAATGGACTATACTAAATTTATTATCTTCTAAAATTCAGAAAATGTCTATCTGAAAATTCCCTTGTTTTTAACCAATGCGGAATTTCGAATATCCGCCTGACCTGAAAAGACGAAAAGATGGAAGATCGGGATCCGTTTTTTTTCGCAGAAAGGAATGTATTTGTTTGCGAGTGTTTTATCAGCAGCGATCTACGGAATGGAAGTACGTGAGATCCAGGTTGAGGCAGATGTCAGTGATGGTCTGCCTTCTTTTGCTATGGTAGGATTTCCCTCTGCCCAGGTGAGAGAGGCCCAGGAAAGAGTCCGGACTGCATTTAAGAACAACCGGCTTTGTCTGCCACCAAAAAAAGTAACTGTAAATTTTGCACCTGCCGATATGAAAAAGGAAGGAGCCGGTTTTGATCTGCCTGTGGCGGCTGCAGTACTTGCGGCTGCCGGAATTCTGGAACCGGATCTTCTGGAAGGAGTTATGATCGTAGGAGAGATCAGTCTGAATGGAGAGATCCATGGGGTTGCCGGAGTTTTGCCTCGGGTGATCCGCGCAAGAGAGCTGGGCTTACGCTTTTGCGTTATTCCGGAGGAAAACATCCGGGAGGGGAATCTGGTGAAGGATATGCCGGTGTTTGGAGTAAAAAGTCTGAAGTGACATGATCCGGTGTCTGAGAG
>ENA-OQMZ01000690-OQMZ01000690.1-human-gut-metagenome-genome-assembly--contig:-NODE-690-length-13887-cov-1.357631_pt1 | contig 13887 bp, 18 predicted proteins | sample MGYA00242621_ERZ504862 | MGnify/ENA primary metagenome ERZ504862 (study PRJEB26092, sample SAMD00036393) | human gut metagenome | host: Homo sapiens | study: EMG produced TPA metagenomics assembly of... | reverse complement strand
CTTTTTGCCCTGCGTTTGTATCTTGTGTGCTGGATATGTTCTTATCCGATCCTGCATTCCTTTGTTGCAGTAAAAGTACAGCCTTGTTATGGAATGGAGGCATTGTTCTATTATCTGATGTTTGCCGGTGTTATGCTGGTACAACAGAAGATCCTGGGAGGTGAGGAAAGGATTCCGGAAATTCTTGCAGGTGTGGCTGCAGCAGCCGGAGTGATGGTTTTTGTGGCAGAAATGCTGTGCAGCAGAGCCCAGTCTGCAACAGGGCTGTATCTGATCTCTAAGCTTACAGAGATTTTGAAGTGGGCAGCAGCCGGTTATCTGCTTTTCAGAAGTGTAAAGGAGATAAAACAGAAGTACAGTAATGTACTTTTAGTGGGAATTGTTGTTTATGCAGCGTCTCTGGCAGCAGACCGGATATGGAGATTATATGAGCCGATCATTGGCGGGTGGTTTATGGAAATTGGTGCAGCAGTGCTTGTAGCCAGTGTGGGACTGACTCTGTGGATGGAGCTTGCCAATGCTTACAGATTTCAGCTTACCTATGGAGAATACAGCCGTCAGATGGAACAGAAACTGCAGATACAGAAACAGAATTATGAGGAACTTACAGAAAAGATGGATGAGATCAGCAGGATGCGCCATGATATGAGACACCATCTGCGCACCATCATGTCTTACACCAGGCAAGGGAAAATATCAGGAGATGATGGAATATCTGCAGGAGTATGCATCCGTTATAACAGAAGAGGAAAAGCTAATCTGTTATTGCAGAAACATGGCCGTAGATGCAGTGATCCATTTTTATGCAGGAGAACTGAGGAAGAAAGGGATTCCTTTTGAATGTGATATGATGCTGCCACAGAATATTGGCATTTCAGATACAGATCTGTGCAAAATATATGGAAATCTTCTGGAAAATGCCGTAGATGCAGTAAAAGATCTGCTGCCGGAAAATAAGCCTTATGTAAAGATGCTTACAAAGGTTAAGAACAGGAAGCTTCTGATAGAGATTTCAAATCCATATTCCAATGGAATCCAGCGAAGGGAAAAAGTTTTTTATTCAACAAAGCATGAAGGCTTTGGAATCGGAACAGCGTCTGTGGCAGAAGTGGTACAACGAATGGGCGGATATGTAGTTTTTAATACAGAAGAGGGTATTTTTAAAGTAAATATCTTTCTGCCGGTGAAAACAGTACAGTAAATAAATAGTTACTGCCCGGAGGGGAAGAGGCATATCGGAAATACTTATTTATCAGAGTCTGAAGAGAATAAGTATTCCAGATATGTTTTTTTATTGCGTTGGAGCCACGCTTGCGTACAGTAACAAGCTCCTGATTGTCCATAACAAAGCCTTCATCTGTGGATTTCTCGATGTGATCCATATTTACGATACAGCCTCTGTAACAGGAGAGAAAACATTTCATTCCCTCCAGAAGCTCTTCGAATTTCTGGAAGGTTATGTAGGAGCGTATAATGCCTGCATCTGTGGTATGTACCTGAACTGCATTGCGGTAGGTATCCACGTACAGGATGCTCCTGACAGGAATCTTTACAGGGGTACGGTCGGAGATCAGCTCTATATATCTGGAATTCTGCGACTGCCTGAACTGGATTGTTGAGAGGATCCGGCAAAGCTTCTCCGGGTCAAAGGGCTTCAGCAGATAGTAGGATGCCTGTACATCATAGCTTTCCACAGCAAAGGAATCACTGCTTGAAATAAAAATCAGAGCAGCTGTATCCCTGGCTTCGCGGAGCTTTCTGGCTGCATCCATACCGGTCATACTGCCCATATAAATATCCATAATGATCAGGTCGTAAAATCCGGGTATGTATTTAGTAAAAAAAGCTTCTGCGCTGGAATACAAATGGATGTCTGCGGATGTGTTCTGGGATTCATAATAAGAAGAAATGACAGATTTTACCTGACGCAGATCTTCCTTTGAATCGTCAAGGATTGCAATATTCAAAAGGAGTACCTCCTAAATTAACTTAAACATAATTTGTATTTTAGCGTATTTTCATGAGTTATTCAAGTACGGATTCCTTACTGAAAGCAAGTAATACCATAAGTATTTATTCATTTTTCCATATTTCATGAAAAATGTCATTTAATCCCATGTATCTTGAAAATAAGACTGAAATTTTTTTTATAGTAAGAACATAGAAATTCAGTTTAGAAATATGTACACACATTTTAAGAAAGGATGGTAAAAAATAATGAAAAACTGGAAAAAAATAATGGCAGGTCTTTGTGCTGCTGCAATGGTAAGCTCTATGGTTGTTCCGGTATGGGCAGCAGAGGAGACTACAGAAGAAGCAGCAGATGACGGAGATGTCGCGGATGTATCAGAGGCAATGTTAGGACTCTGGAAGGACAGCGCAGGAGATATCTACGGATTCTACAAAGATAATTCGTTTTTTGGTCAGTGGAAGGATGAAGAGCAGGATGTTCTTGGTGTATATGCCCTGAGTTCAGACGGAGAATATACAGCTCTGGTAATGCAGTTCGCAAATGACGACGGCACGTATGATGATGAAAATATGGTAACTTATCTGGTGCAGGCAAATGAGGAAGAGAATCTTCTGGAACTTTATGATCCGGACAGTCTGGACCTGACTGCAACCCTGGAGCCTTATGAGGCAGACGGTGATGAGTCGGATTACAATCAGACTTATCAGGATATGGGTGATATCCTGACAGAGTGTTATTCCGGTGAGACAGAAGCAGGTGAGACTTTTATTTATGCAGCTAATGAGGATGGAACTTTCTGCTCAGTACTTGTGATCGATCAGGATGATAACTATGTAAGCTTTGTTGGCGAAGGTACTTTTGATGAAGAGAATGGTACTGTGACGATTACTGATGAAGTTTCTGAGATGGCACTTACTTTTGGTGTGGCAGTGAATGATGATGATACACTGACACTGGATATGGGTGATCTTGGAAGCGCTACTGTAGAGGAAGCTACGCTGGCGGTTGCCGTTCAGGGACTGAAGTATGCAGTTGAGAATGGAACTGAGATGAACTAAGCAATTCTTTTTCAGGAACAAAAATATGTGATTTTGAGGATACTCCTCTTCGGATAGATTTATTCGGAGGGGAGTGTTTTTTCTGTGCCGGGGGTTTTAGAATGGCTGGAAGATGGTATAATGAGGAGCGAATTCTATAGTTTTTGTGGAAGTGTTACAGATGAGCAGAAACAGACAGGAAGCGAAAATTACGAGAGAGGTTTGAATTTATGAATATTCTGAATATAGAGCATGTTTCCAAGGTGTTTGGTGAGAAGGTGGTGCTGGATGATGTTTCCTACGGGGTGCATCAGGGAGATAAGATTGGGATCATCGGGATTAATGGGACCGGGAAGTCTACGATTCTGAAGATCATCGGCGGTCTGGAGGAGCCGGATGAGGGACAGGTGATCACTCAAAATGGCCTGAGAATCACGTATCTTCCGCAGATGCCGGAGTTTCCGCAGGGAGCTTCTGTCTTGGATTATGTGGCAGAAGGAAAGTGGCAGAAGGACTGGAGTACTGAGAGCGAGGCAAGGAATGTTCTAAATAAGCTGGGAATTACAGACCATGAGGAGAAAATCGATCATTTATCCGGGGGACAGAAGAAAAGGGTGGCACTGGCAAGGACTCTGGTGAATCCCTGTGATGTGCTGCTTCTGGACGAGCCTACCAACCATCTGGATAATGAGATGGTGACCTGGCTGGAGGACTTTCTGAGAAGTTTTAAGGGCGTTGTGATCATGGTTACTCATGACAGATATTTCCTCGACAGGTTACTAATAAGATTCTGGAGATTTCCCATGGCGGCCTTTATGCTTATGAGGCTAATTACTCGAAGTTTCTGGAACTGAAGGCAGAGCGTGAGGAGATGGAGCTTGCCAGTGAGAGGAAAAGACAGAGCGTACTCCGCATGGAACTGGAGTGGGCAAAGCGTGGATGCAGAGCCAGAAGTACCAAGCAGCGGGCACGTCTGGAACGCCTGGAGGCACTGAAGAACGGAAAGGCTCCGGTGCGTGATGCGAATGTGGAGCTGGATTCTGTTGAGACACGTATGGGAAAGAAGACGATCGAACTTCACCATATCAGCAAGAGTTTTGGTGAGAAGACGATCCTGGATGATTTTAATTATATTGTGCTGCGCAATCAGCGTCTTGGGATTATTGGTCCTAATGGGTGCGGAAAGTCAACACTCATCAAGATTATTGATGGGATGATACAGCCGGATGCAGGAGAAGTGGAAATTGGAGAAACCATTCGCATAGGGTATTTTGCACAGGAAGTGCCGGATATGGATACCAATCAGCGTGTGATCGATTATATCCGTGACGTGGCAGAGTATATTCCGACCAGAGACGGGAAGATTTCCGCAACAATGATGCTGGAGAGGTTTCTCTTTGATTCTGCCATGCAGTATGCACCATTGCCAAATTGTCAGGTGGTGAGAAGAGGCGTCTGTATCTGCTGAAGGTTCTGATGGAGGCGCCGAATGTGCTTCTTCTGGATGAGCCAAGTAATGATCTGGATATTCCTACACTGACCATTCTGGAGGATTATCTGGATTCTTTTGCAGGGATTGTGATCGCAGTGTCTCATGACAGGTATTTTCTGGATAATATTGTGGACAGGATTTTTGCTTTTGAGGGGAATGGACATCTGACCCAGTATGAGGGCGGATATACGGATTATACAGAGGCGCTGGCGAGAAAAGGCGGGGCAGTAGCTGAAGGACAGAGCACTGCAGTTGGTGCGGAAAAGAAGAAGTCGGCACAGGCAGACTGGAAGCAGAATCGTCCCCAGAAGCTGAAATTTACCTATAAAGAGCAGAGGGAATTTGAAACTATCGATGATGATATTGCAGCGCTGGAGGAACTGCTGGAGAAGCTGGATAAGGATATGGAGCCAATGCCACCAATTCTGTGAAGCTTCGTGAGATCATGGAGCAGAAGGAGAAGGCACAGGCAGATCTGGATGAGAAGATGGACAGGTGGGTTTATCTGAATGATCTGGCGGAGCGAATCGAGGCACAAAAAAGTGAAAAGTGATTTTTTTCAGATGCTATTGACTTTGCAGAGGGTTCTTTAGTATGATACAGATTATGGAAGATTGCAGGAGCTGCTTTGCAGCGGGGCAATTTGCGGATGCCGGGTCAGTAATAGAAAATATCTTTTGATTCTGACATCTGTGAGTGAACAGTAAGTGAACAGGAGATATAAAAATATGGCAGAACAGGTCAGAGTTGTAGTGGACGCAATGGGCGGGGATAATGCCCCGGCGAGAATGTCAGGGCTGCAGTGGAAGCTGTAACAGAGAGACAGGACATAAAAGTAATTCTTACAGGAAACAGGAAGTGATAGATAAGGAACTGGCGAAATATTCCGGATATCCGAAGAACCAGATCCAGGTTGTCAATGCATCCCAGGTGATCGAGACAGCAGAACCCCCTGTTTTTGCGATCCGTAAGAAAAAAGATTCATCAATCGTAGTAGGTTTGAATATGGTTAAGAAACAGGAGCAGATGCCTTTGTTTCATCAGGAAGTACAGGAGCTGTTCTTGTTGGCGGACAGGTACTGGTAGGCAGAAGTAAAGGTGTGGAGAGGCCGCCTCTTGCACCGTTGATCCCTACCACGAAGGGTGTTTCCCTTCTGATCGACTGTGGTGCCAATGTGGATGCACGTCCATCGCATCTGGTGCAGTTTGCGAAGATGGGCTCTATTTATATGGAGAACGTAGTCGGTATTAAAAATCCAAAAGTTGCCATTGTAAATAACGGGGCGGAAGAGGAGAAGGGAAATGCACTTGTAAAAGAAACTTTCCCCCTTCTGAAAGAATGCAAAAGCATTAATTTCATCGGAAGTATAGAAGCCAGAGATATCCCGGCAGGATATGCGGATGTGGTCGTATGCGAAGCATTTGTGGGAAATGTGATCCTTAAATTATATGAGGGAGTTGGTTCTGCCCTGGTCCAGAAGATCAAAGAAGGAATGATGACCAGCACAAGAAGTAAGATCGGTGCACTTCTGGTAAAGCCTGCACTGAAAGAAACTCTGAAATCCTTTGATGCAACGGAATATGGCGGAGCACCGCTTCTGGGGCTTAAAGGACTTGTGGTAAAGACGCATGGAAGTGCCAAAGCCATTGAGATCAAACATGGTATTTTCCAGTGTGTACAGTTTAAACAGGAGAAGATCAACGAGAAGATCGCAGAGCGTATCCTGGAGGATCAGGAAGTACTGAAGTCCGGAGCAGAATAGAGCAGGACAGGAACAGAAACAGGAAGGAGGGTTGAAGATGGAACTGGAGAAAATAAAAGCTATCATAGCAGAGGTTCTGAATATTGATGCAGATTCGATCACAGAAGACACTACATTTGTAGATGATCTTGGTGCAGACTCTCTTGATATTTTTCAGATTATTATGGGGATTGAAGAGGAGTATGACATTGAGCTGGATAATGAATCTGTCGAACAGATTCAGACAGTCGGTGATGCTGTTGAAGCAATTCGGACAATTAAATAAAAATGTAACTGTCCGGCAGTCTGAAATTTGACAGGAGCATAATACAGGTGCACTGAGCAGTTGCAAAAAATGATGTCGCAGGGTTGTCAGATGACAGCCCTGCGCATATGGAGAGGGTTAGAGGAATGAATAGAAAGACAGAAGAATTAGAAGAAATCATAGGATATCATTTTAAAAATAAACATTATCTTACACAGGCACTGACTCACAGTTCCTATGCAAATGAGAAGAAGCTGGGGAAGCTGGGCAGCAATGAGAGACTGGAGTTTCTTGGAGATGCTGTGCTGGAGCTGATCAGCAGTGATTATCTGTATGCAAGATTTACCCAGATACCGGAGGGAGAGCTGACAAAGAAGAGAGCCAGCCTGGTGTGTGAGCCAAGCCTTGCCTATTGTGCAAGAGAATTCGGACTGCCGCAGTTTCTGTTGCTTGGAAAGGGCGAGGATATGACAGGCGGAAGAAACAGGGATTCTATCGTCTCTGATGCAACAGAGGCTTTACTGGGAGCTATCTATCTGGATGGTGGTTTTGCTAATGCAAAGGAGTTTGTGCTGAATTTTATCTTGAATGATATTGAACATAAACAGCTCTTTTATGATAGCAAGACCATCCTGCAGGAAATCGTGCAGGAAAACGGAACACAGCCGGTGGAATATATTCTGACAAAAGAAGAAGGCCCGGATCATAACAAAAACTTTACTGTGGAGGCAAGAGTAAACGGAAAAGTGATGGGACAGGGAAGCGGTCATACAAAGAAAGCAGCAGAACAGGCCGCAGCATACCAGGCGATTCGTGTACTCAGAAAATAAACAGGAGAATTATGTATTTAAAGAATATAGAGGTACAGGGATTTAAGTCTTTCGCCCAGAAGATCAATTTTGAATTTCATAACGGGATCACCGGTATTGTAGGTCCGAACGGAAGTGGAAAGAGCAATGTCGGTGATGCGGTGAGATGGGTGCTGGGTGAACAGAGTGCCAGATCTCTGCGAGGGGGAAATATGCAGGATGTCATTTTCTCCGGTACAGAGACAAGAAAACCCCTGGGTTATGCATCGGTGGCGATCACACTGGATAATTCAGACCATAAGCTTCCGGTTGATTTTAACGAGGTTACGGTTACCAGAAGGCTTTACCGTTCAGGAGAGAGTGAATATAAGATCAACGGAAGTGCCTGCAGACTGAAAGATATCAATGAGATGTTTTATGATACAGGTATCGGTAAAGAAGGATATTCCATTATCGGACAGGGACAGATCGACAGGATCCTAAGCGGTAAACCGGAAGAGAGAAGAGAGCTTTTTGATGAGGCAGCAGGTATTGTTAAATTTAAGAGAAGAAAGAATACCACTATCAAAAAACTGGAGGAAGAACGCCAGAACCTGGTCAGAGTGACAGATATCCTCTCGGAGCTTACCAGACAGCTGGAACCACTGGAGAAACAGTCAGAGACAGCAAGAGTTTATCTTCCAAAAGAGAGACTCTTAAGGAACTGGATGTGAATATGTTCCTGATGGAGTATGCTGCTGCAGCCAAAGAACTCAAGGAACTGGAAGAGAAGAACATAATTGCGCAGAATCAGCTGAAGGATACCCAGAGTTCCTATGACCGGACCAAGGTGGAATATGAACGTCTGGAACAGGAGCTGGAAGATTAAATTCCAAAATGGATGCACTTCGCAATTTCCGGTCAGGAGCAGGCAATCCGTAAACAACAGCTGGAAGCCAGATCAATGTATTAAATGAGCAGATACTGGCAGGGGCACAGAATGAAGAGCATTATAAGGGACGTATCCAGACTATTGAGGCTGAACTTTCAGTAAGAACAGATTCAAAGAAGAAACTTGAAGAAGAAAAAACGGATATTTATGCACAGTTAAAGGCTGTCCGTAAGAAACTTTCTGAGGAAGAAGAGAAATTAAGGACAGCGCAGGAGAATATGGAAGCCTGTACTCTCGAAGTGGAGAATGGCAAAAATGAGATCATTGAAATTCTGAACAGCCGCGCCAATGTCAAGGGTAAAGCCCAGAGATTTGATGCAATGATGGAACAGGCAGAAATCCGTAAGGCAGAAATCAGCCAGCGTATTCTCAGACTGAAGAGTGAAGAGGAAGAACAGCAGACCATTCTGACAACAGCCCGGAAACAGTATGATGAGATTACATCCCAGATTGAAAATGCCAATGAGGAATGTGAACATCTGAATCTGAGTGTGATGAAGATTCAGGAAAAGCTGAAGGAACAGAACATAAAGCTGGAAGCAGAACAGACAGCCTATCACAGAGAGGCATCCCGGTTGGATTCTCTCAGAAATATCGCGGAGCGCTATGATGGATACGGAAACAGTATCCGGAGAGTTATGGAACAAAAAGAACGTGTCCCGGGAATCCAGGGTGTTGTCGCAGATCTGATCCAGGTAAACAAAGATTATGAGATCGCTATCGAGACAGCTCTTGGTGGGAGCATTCAGAATATTGTTACAGATAATGAGCAGACTGCCAAAACCATGATCGAATTTCTGAAAAAGAATCGTTATGGACGTGGCGACCTTTCTTCCCATGAGCAGCATAAGTCCCAGAGGTGAGTTTACACCGAAGAAGCACTGAAAGAGCCGGGCGTTGTGGGGATTGCCAGCGAACTGGTGTCCGTAGCTTCTCAGTATCAGCAGATCACGAAATTCCTTCTTGGAAGAGTGCTGGTAGTTGATAACATTGATCATGCCATTGCAATAGGAAAAAATACAGACACAGTCTGAGAATGGTCACAACAGAGGGTGAATCCTTAAGCCCGGGAGGTTCCATGACCGGCGGTGCCTTCAGAAACAACAGCAATCTGCTTGGAAGACGGCGTGAAATAGAGGAACTGGAAACAAAAGTAAATCAGCTGAAGCAGAATCTGACCGAAATGCAGAATGCTGTTGAGGAAAATAAAAATCAGAGAAACAGGCTTCGTGATGCCATTGCAGGATTTCAGGAAAAACTTCGTCAGAAATATATAGAACAGAATACTGCCAGAATGAATATCAAACAGCAGGAAAAGAAAGCTGAGGAGATCCGAAGCGGATATGCGCAGATCAACAGAGATCAGGCAGAGCTCAAACGCCAGGTCATGGAAATCCGGCAGGATCATGACCGGATTGCCAGGGAACTGGAGAATTCAAAGCAGGATGAGAAAGAACTGGAGAGTTTATTGAGGCAAAGCAGTCAGAACTGGATGAATGGAAAGAAGAAGAGAAGAAAATCACCCGGGAGTTAGAAGAAATCCGTCTTCAGTCATCCGCTCTTGAACAGAAAGAGAAATTTGACCAGGAAAACCTGAGCCGTCTGAAAGCAGAAATCACAGCTTTTATGACTGAGAAAGAGGATATTTATCAGTCTCTTGCTCACAGCAGTGAAGAGATGGAAAAGAAGCAGAAGATGATCACCCAGCTGAAAAAAGAGTCGGAAGAGTCTGTCCTTCATGAAGAACAGGCACAGATGCAGCTGAAAAATCTGCAGAAGGAGAAAGAGAGCAGAACTTCTCAGCATAAAGATTTTTTTGAGAAAAGAGATTATCTGTCCGGTCAGATCGGACTTCTGGATAAGGAATGTTACCGTCTGCAGGGACAGATGGACAAGCTGGAGGAGAACAGGGAAGAGCGGATTGCCTATATGTGGTCCGAGTATGAGATTACTCCCAATAATGCCGTTTCCTACAGAAAGAGGAACTTACTGATCTTTCGCAGATGAAGCGACAGGCAGCTCAGATTAAAGATGATATCAGAAAGCTGGGACCTGTAAATGTAAATGCTATTGAGGATTATAAGGAACTTCTGGAAAGACACACCTTTCTGTCCGGCCAGTATGAAGGATTTGGTCAACAGCGGAGAAAACTCTGGAACAGATCGATTCAGGGAAGCTTGGAATGAGGGAATGCGGAAACAGTTTCTGAGAAATTCGGCGAGATCCAGAAGGAATTTGACAAGCATTTAAGGAATTGTTCGGAGGCGGAAAAGGAACTCTGGAGCTGGATGAAGAGGCAGATATCCTGGAGGCAGGAATTAAGATTATTTCCCAGCCGCCGGGAAAGAAACTGCAGAATATGATGCAGCTTTCCGGCGGGGAAAAAGCTCTGACAGCTATCGCACTTCTTTTCGCGATCCAGAATCTGAAGCCGTCACCGTTCTGTCTGCTGGATGAGATCGAGGCAGCGCTGGACGATTCCAATGTTGGGCGATTTGCCGGATATTTACAGAAGTTGACGAAAAACACACAATTTATTATAATAACCCATAGACGTGGAACTATGAACGCCGCAGACCGGCTTTATGGTATTACCATGCAGGAAAAAGGGTATCCACACTGGTTTCCGTCGATCTGGTGGAGAATCAGCTTACCCAGTAACAGGAGGAGTTTCACATGGCAGAAGAAAAGAAAGGTTTTTTTAAACGATTAGTCAGTGGACTGGCAAAGACCAGAGACAATATCGTAGCCGGATTTGACAGTATTTTCAGTGGTTTTTCCAGTATTGATGAAGATTTTTATGAAGAGCTGGAAGAGATTCTGATCATGGGTGATATCGGGATCAATGCGACCACTTCTATTATTGAGAATTTAAAGAAAGAGGTTTCCGAACGTCATATTAAGGAACCGATGGAATGTAAACAGCTTCTGATCAATGAGATCAAGGATCAGATGCGTGTGGACAGCACAGAGTATGAATTTGAGAACCGCAGATCCGTAGTTTTGGTGATCGGTGTCAATGGTGTCGGAAAAACCACTTCAGTAGGAAAGCTTGCAGGAAAATTAAAAGACCAGGGCAAGAAGGTTATCCTTGCAGCAGCCGATACTTTCCGCGCAGCAGCAGGAGAGCAGCTTACTGAGTGGGCGAACCGTGCAGGTGTGGAGATCATCGGCGGACAGGCGGGAGCAGATCCTGCATCTGTTATCTATGATGCGGTGGCTGCAGCCAAAGCAAGAAATGCAGACGTACTTCTCTGCGATACAGCAGGACGTCTTCATAATAAAAAGAACCTTATGGAAGAACTCCGCAAGATTTACAGGATCCTGGAGAGGGAGTATCCGGATGCATATCTGGAGACACTGGTAGTGCTGGATGGTACCACCGGACAGAATGCCCTTGCACAGGCGAGACAATTTGCGGAGGTCGCAAATGTCAGCGGTATTATCCTTACCAAGCTGGACGGAACTGCCAAGGGAGGTATTGCAGTTGCCATCCAGTCTGAACTGGATATTCCGGTGAAGTACATTGGCGTAGGAGAAAGTATTGACGATCTTCAGAAATTCGATGCAGATGCATTTGTAAATGCGTTGTTTGATGTAGACCATAAAGAAAACCCGGACGCTTAAGATTAGGATGTACTTTCGGAGTCAAATTAAGTACAAAAAGATTCCGGGAGTACATTCAGGACAAAATGGAGGAAAAAACAATGCTTACTTTAGAGAGTTTTGAACAGGCATCAGAGATCGTAAAACAGGTCACACAGGAAACAAAGCTGATCAAGAGCAGCTATTTCAGTGAACTTACAGGAAATAAGGTTTATTTAAAACCGGAGAATATGCAGCGTACAGGTGCATATAAGGTTCGTGGTGCTTATTATAAGATCAGCACTCTTTCCGATGAAGAGAGAAATAAAGGTCTGATCACAGCATCTGCCGGAAATCATGCACAGGGTGTTGCCTATGCTGCGCATAAATATGGTGTGAAGGCAGTGATCGTTATGCCCACTACAACTCCGCTGATCAAGGTTGAGAGAACAAAGAGTTACGGTGCAGAGGTTATCCTGCATGGTGATGTATATGATGAGGCATGTGCACATGCACTGGAACTTGCTGAGAAAGAGGATATACCTTTATCCATCCTTTCGATGATCCGGCAGTTGCCACAGGACAGGGTACCATTGCAATGGAGATCGTTCAGGAGCTTCCGCTTGTTGATTATATTCTGGTTCCGATCGGTGGAGGCGGACTTGCAACAGGTGTTTCCACACTTGCGAAGCTGTTAAATCCACATATCAAAGTCATTGGTGTGGAACCGGCAGGGGCTGCCTGCATGAAGGCTTCTCTGAAGAAGGGTGAGGTTGTGACTCTTCCGCACGTAAATACGATTGCTGACGGTACTGCCGTACAGACACCCGGAAAGAAAATCTTCCCGTATATCCAGAAGAATCTGGACGATATCATCACTATCGAGGATGATGAACTGATCGTTGCTTTCCTTGACATGGTTGAGAACCATAAGATGATCGTAGAGAATTCCGGTCTTCTGACAGTGGCAGCGCTTCGTCATCTGGATGTGAAGGGAAAGAAGATTGTTTCTATCTTAAGCGGTGGAAACATGGATGTTATTACCATGTCTTCTGTTGTTCAGCATGGTCTGATCCAGAGAGACAGAATCTTCACAGTATCTGTGCTCATTCCGGATAAGCCGGGTGAACTGGTACGTGTGGCAAGCGTGATCGCCAGGGCGCAGGGCAATGTTATCAAGCTGGATCATAACCAGTTTGTAAGCACGAACAGAAATGCGGCAGTGGAACTTAAGATCACACTGGAGGCTTTTGGCACAGATCATAAGAATGAGATTGTTAAAGCTCTTGAAGATGCAGGATGCAGACCAAAGGTGATCCGCCCAAAGTTTGTGATTGTCTCAGAGTAGCATCTGCCATGTAAATAAATGAAATGGGAGCCCTGGTGTTCAGTATATGGATGCCGGGCTTTTTTGCCGAGATTTTTAAGAAGTGTATCGGAAAAAATAAATTTGTGCTGTCAAGAGAAAATGCTTGATGTCGTTTTTGAAAGAACGCAGTAAATATAAGGGTTTGCAGACACGGAAAGCGGTTTTTTGTGAACAATCCTGTGACAAAAATTGTTAAATTGTTGTGAATGTGCAAAAATCCCCAGTCCGGTTCTGATCAGAATACGGTTGGGGATTTTCCAAAATACGTTTGACAAATATTTTGACAGTTTATATAATATACTTAACAAGACAACTGGAACGATAGCTGAAACCTATCCGTTTCTGGTGCAATAAGACTAAAGAAATAGCATCCTACTTTACCAGAGCGGGGATGCTATTTCTTTATTTTTCTAGATTCGAAGAATCGCTACGATCAGAAGCCCTGCATTCAGGATAATCATAAATTCTTCATATGTACTCATAAGCCCCACTCCTTTCTGCAAGACTCAGAAACGGAGTGGTACCACATCCTCCAGTTGCCTGGGTAAGTATATTATATTGTCAACGAATCATGAAGCTTATCTCAGCCTATAATGAAATAGGATACTGACTCCACTACTTTTTTCACTTCTCTTTTTGCCTTACAATAGTCTTAGGCAGGATTAAGTTATTGCACCTTGGAGGA
>ENA-OQMZ01000689-OQMZ01000689.1-human-gut-metagenome-genome-assembly--contig:-NODE-689-length-13900-cov-2.119582_pt1 | contig 13900 bp, 17 predicted proteins | sample MGYA00242621_ERZ504862 | MGnify/ENA primary metagenome ERZ504862 (study PRJEB26092, sample SAMD00036393) | human gut metagenome | host: Homo sapiens | study: EMG produced TPA metagenomics assembly of... | reverse complement strand
CATTTGTCAGGGGCTGTAGGTAACTCTTAGTGCTACGGGAATTTGCGTTATGAGGCGGGCTGCATTCACTGTCTGAGCGAAGTTTGCAACGGAGCGAGTTTGACAAGCCGCTCATGCCTTTAGCAATTCACGAACACTTAGAGTTAGTAAGCCCCGAAACCGCGTTCAAAACCAAATAATTTCCGGAGCGTCCCCTTTTCTCTAACTTACGGACACATCGGCACCTGCAGCAGTCCCTCAGCCTCCTTAAATCCAAACATCAGATTCATATTCTGCACAGCCTGTCCCGCAGCACCTTTAACCAGATTATCCATAGCCCCCATCATAATAACTCTGTGAGTTCTCTGATCAATCTTAAAATTCACATCCACATAATTACTTCCTTCCACACACTTCGTCTGCGGACAAACATCCTTATCCAGCACACGAACGAAAGTCTCATTCTCATAATACCTATCATAAACTGCCTTCACCTCTTCATAAGAAACATCCTTAGTCAGAGAAGCATAAGCAGTCACAAGAATACCACGATTCATAGGAATCAGATGAGGTGTAAAATTGATCAGCACTTCCTTACCACACGCATAACCAAGCTGATCCTCAATCTCAGGTGTATGTCTGTGAGTAGCAACACCATAAGCCTTAATATTCTCATTTACTTCACAGAACAGATTGGCAACCTTCGCTCCACGTCCTGCTCCTGAAGTACCGGACTTCGCATCAATAATAATGGTAGACGGATCGATCAGTCCCTCTTTAATCAGCGGATAAATAGAAAGTGTGGAACATGTAGGATAACATCCCGGATTCGCAATCAGTCTTGCCTTCTTAATCTCCTCACGATTAATCTCACACAAACCATAAACCGCCTCATCAATAAACTGCGGAGCTTTATGCTCAATTCCGTACCATTTCTCATATTTCTTCACATCTTTAATACGGAAATCCGCACTCAGATCAATAACTTTCGCCTTAGAAAGAATTCCTTCATTAATTAAAGAAGCACACAGTCCCTGAGGAGTAGCTGTAAAGATCACATCCACTTCATCAGCTAATGCTTCCATATTATCATCCATACATTTCGCATCTACCAGCTTAAAAAAGTTCTGATAAACATCTGCATATTTCTGGTCAATATAACTTCTTGAACCATACCACGCAACTTCCACATCTTTATGTCCCAGAAGCAGTCTCACGATCTCGTTACCTGCATATCCTGTGGCACCGATAATTCCTGCTTTAATCATAATAATTTCCTCCATCTTCGCCTCATCCGGCGGTCTTCATTTCATAGTAAAACTTTACTCTATCAGAGTGCTGGACTAATTATACATCTTACCTGCATAATATGCAATAGTCATTTTTCAATGTTTTTACATGGATTTTATTTCAGTTCACGGATTTCCCCCTGTCTTTTCCTATATTATGTTGCATATTTATGCAAAACAGATAAAACTTTTTTGCATTTTTCTATTGCATATTTATAAAAAAAAGGTGTATATTATCACTTGTTAAGCGGAATCACACGAAATCATCTTGTTCCGCATTGAATATTTATTCAAAAATTTCAATCAGAAATTACCGCATTTATTCAAAAATAATGCGCTGAACTCCCGACCTATTCATTTACTTTCGGCAAACGGATATCTCAGGAAATTTTTACAAATCAGGAAAATAATAAAATCCAATTTCAGGAGGAATACAATCATGAAAGAAAAAGTCGTTTTAGCATACTCAGGCGGTCTTGATACCACAGCCTTAATCCCATGGTTAAAAGAAACATTTGATTACGATGTTGTCTGCTGCTGCGTAAACTGCGGTCAGGGAAACGAACTGGACGGACTGGATGAAAGAGCAAAGCTTTCCGGTGCTTCCAAATTATATATCGAAGATATCGTAGATGAATTCTGTGATGACTTCATCGTTCCATGTGTACAGGCAGGTGCTGTATACGAACACAAATATCTCCTTGGTACATCCATGGCCCGTCCGGCAATCGCTAAGAAATTAGTTGAGATTGCACGTAAAGAAGGCGCAGTTGCTATCTGCCACGGTGCTACAGGTAAAGGTAATGACCAGATCCGTTTCGAACTCGGCATCAAGGCTCTTGCTCCTGACATCAAGATCATGCTCCATGGCGTATGACAGACAAATGGACCATGCAGTCACGTGAAGATGAGATCGCATTCTGTAAAGCTCACGGAATCGACCTTCCATTCGATGCAAGCCACAGCTACAGCCGTGACAGAAACTTATGGCATATCAGCCATGAAGGTCTGGAACTGGAAGATCCTTCACAGGCTCCAAATTATGACAATATGCTTGTTTTAGGTGTTACACCTGAGAAAGCCCCTGATAAAGAAACAGAAGTTACCATGACATTCGAGCAGGGTGTTCCGAAAACATTAAACGGCAAAGAAATGAAAGTTTCCGAGATCATCACAGAGCTCAACAAATTAGGCGGCGAGAACGGTATCGGTATCGTTGACATCGTTGAAAACCGTGTTGTTGGTATGAAATCCCGTGGTGTATATGAGACTCCTGGCGGAACAATCCTTATGGCAGCTCATGAACAGCTCGAAGAACTGACACTCGACCGCGAGACAATGGAAACCAAGAAGAAACTCGGCAGCCAGTTTGCTCAGGTTGTATACGAAGGAAAATGGTACACACCGCTTCGTGAAGCAATTCAGGCATTCGTTGAGTCCACACAGAAATATGTAACAGGTGAAGTTAAATTCAAACTGTACAAAGGCAACATCATCAAAGCCGGTACAACTTCTCCATACAGCCTGTACAATGAATCTCTTGCATCTTTCACAACAGGTGACCTCTATGACCACCACGATGCAGATGGATTCATCACACTGTTCGGACTTCCACTGAAAGTTCGCGCTATGATGTTAAAAGAAGTTGAGCAGAACAAGAAATAATTAATTGATAACAGATTCAGCCAGATGGACACTTTATTCATCTGGCTGTTTTTATTACCTGATACAGTATTGCAATTCTGTAAAAAATGGCACAAAAAAGACACAGCCAGATGGCCATGTCCGTTTTTATCTGCTATGTTTATGATTATCTGCTTTCCAGTTCCGCACGTTTCTTATCGATAAGCTCCTGAAGTTTTTCCAGCTCTTCCACTGTAATCCCATCAGATTCCAGAAGCGCATTCATCATTTCCACCGGATTAATCTTTCTGCTTTTGGCATTTCCCTTTAAATAATCCTCTCTTGAAAGAAGAGGGGTATAATTTCTTGCATACACCTTGCCGTTCATTGAAGTTCCCGCAACCTGGATCAGGTTCTCTTTCAAAAGAAGCTCCAGGCATCTTCTTACTGTCGGCATTTTCAGTTCCGGTGCAATGTCATTGATCTCAAAAGCAGACAATGGTCTTCCCTCTTCCCAAAGCACATTCATAATATCATAACGTTTACCTTTTAAGATGTCCATCTTAAGATCTCCTTCCATTTTTAACCAGATATCACTATAATACAGAAATATCGAATTAATTACAATTACAGAGACCTTACACTGATTTACAGTCCTTTTACAAATTTGTTACCAAGTTTATCCGGACAATAATACATCTTTCTACACATCACGAATCATTTCGTCATAAAACAAGCTGTTTTTTCTCAAGACGGGCATATACCCACTCTCTGAAAAGTGTATAGATGACAGATACTGTCGGAATGAAGATCAGCATTCCCGCAATTCCCATCAGACTGCCGCCAAGTGTTACAGCTACCAGTACCCAGATGGATGGAAGCCCGACAGAACCACCTACCACATGAGGATAGATCAGGTTTCCTTCTATCTGCTGCAGGATAAGGAAAAGTCCCAGAAACAGAACTGCTTTTACAGGACTTATCATAAGAATCAGAAAAAATGCTACCCAGCATCCGATAATTCCGCCAAACAGCGGGATCAATGCTGTAAATGAAATCAGGACACCCACCAGCATTGCATATGGAAAATGCAGGATTGTCATGGATACAAAGAACATACTTCCAAGAATCACAGCTTCGATACACTGTCCGGTAATAAAGCTGGAAAAAATCCTGTTTGCCAGATTCCATACATGTGCCAGATATCTGACCGGTTTTTCCGGGAACATTGCGTACATTGCTTTTTTTACCTGCTGCATAAGTTTTTCTTTCTGCAAAAGGACGTAGCAGGCAAAGACAAAGCCGATGGATACATTCATTGCAGTAGTCAGAAGTCCCATGGTGATGGACACTGTGGAGGAAACAATGTTATTGACTCCGTTCTTCAGTACGCCGAGTACAGAATCGATTATTTTTCCCGGCTCAATGTCAAGAGACTGCGCCCATTTCACAACTTCCGGATTGTTTCCGAATACATTGTCGATCCATTTCTGGAAGACCGGAATGTTTTCTTCTATCTTTTTCGCTATATTTACGAATGTTGCCCCCAGTTCCGGTACTACTACCAGCATAACGATCACGATTATACAAATCACAAAGCAGATAGAAAGCACCAGGCTGACCGGCCTTGCCAGTTTTTGTGCTGTTTTTTTCTCTTGTTTCAAGGCTTTTCCGAACAGATGATGTTCTATGAATTTCATTGGAATATTGAGGATAAAAGCGATTCCAAAGCCAATGATGAACGGAAAGAGAAAGCCAAGCAGAACTCTGACAGTGCTGATGACTATGTGCAGGTTCTGGACACCCAGGTATAAGAGAATTGCGAATGCGATGAGCCATCGGATTTTTTTCATGTTTTCTTTGTCTAGCTGCATGTTTGTTTTTCCTTTCTTTTTGATATTGGAGAGTATTATATCATATTTTCCCAAAAAACGGACGCTTAGAAAAATATTTTATCTGCTATGCGGTTTCGGCATCTAAGAGATTCTAAGTCATCTGAAATCTGCTAAAAGCATGAGAAGAAAAGTCTATGATTGCTCGCTAGTGCTCAGGCAATGGACTTTTCTTCTCATAACGCAGATTTAAGAGGACTAAGAATCTCTAAGATGCCTGCAAATGCATAGCAGATAAAATATTTTTCTAAGCTGGTAATTGGAAGGTGGAAAATATCGTATCAATCGCATGTTAAAAGCCTACATGAATAAGAAAGACTTTAAATATGAAAGAGATTGTATAAGTTCACATGGGATATCATATACTTTATATAAATTCTGCCTGTAAAATGCTTTATAGACTATGAATTATCAAATAGCAATGCAAAAAGAATATTAAATTAAATTGCAGAAAGGAATTGACAGTTAACTACAAATATTTTATAATCATTTTATAAACAATATAAGTAAACTTATATATGTCCATAATCGGTTGGACGTTTCTACCAACTACCGTAATAGTTGTCTATAAGTTCTCTCCCCAGGGAGAAAGAATGAGGTAAAGGCAGCATCGGTAGATTTTTTTTTGCCTTTCCTTAACCACAAAAAGGAGGTATGGTTATGAACGAACGGACTTTTGTTTTAAAGGGAACAATTTGCTACAGTAATTCTCTGACAGAACTTTCCATCACTGAAAATGGATATTTAGTATGTGAAGATGGGCGATGTGCAGGGGTGTTTGATGAGCTTCCTGAGAAATTTGCAGGAATCTCATGTACAGATTTTGGCGATGAGCTGATCATTCCGGGACTGACTGATCTGCATCTTCATGCTCCGCAGTATACGTTTCGTGCCTCGGGTATGGATCTTGAGCTGCTGGACTGGCTGAATACTTATACTTTTCCGCAGGAAGCACGTTATGAAGATACAGAGTTTGCAAAAGAGGCTTATTCTATTTTCACTGAGGATATGAAGAAGAGCCCGAATACAAGAGCATGTATTTTCGGAACTCTGCATGTCCCTGCTACCGAGATCCTGATGGAACAGCTGGATAAAACCGGAATAAAGGCTATGGTCGGCAAGGTAAATATGGACCGTAATGGTTCTCCGCAGTTGCAGGAAGAGAGTGCTCAGGCTTCTGCTGATGCTACGGTTCAGTGGATTAAGGATACGCTTGATAAATTTGAAAATGTAAAGCCGATCCTTACTCCGAGATTTACTCCGTCCTGTTCTGATGCACTGATGGAGAAGCTTTCGGAGATTCAGAAAAAGTATCACCTGCCGATGCAGTCTCACCTTTCTGAGAATTTCGGTGAAATTGCCTGGGTGAAGGAGCTTTGCCCGAATACACATTTTTATGGAGAAGCATATAGCCAGTTTGATCTTTTCGGCGGTGACTGTCCGACGATCATGGCTCATTGTGTTCATTCTTCGGATGAAGAAATTGCCTTATGAAAAAGCAGGGCGTTTATATTGCTCATTGTCCGCAGTCTAACACAAATCTCGCCTCAGGTATCTCTCCTGTGAGACGTTATCTGGACGAAGGTTTACACATCGGACTGGGATCTGACATTGCAGGTGGAACTTCCGTTTCTATTCTGCGTGCTATGGCTGATGCTATTCAGGTTTCCAAGCTGTACTGGCGGTTGGTTGATTCTTCCATGAAGCCGCTTACTGTTGAAGAGGCCTTTTATATGGGAACAGAAGGAGGCGGTTCCTTCTTTGGAAAGGTTGGAAGCTTTAAGGAGGGGTATGAATTTGATGCGGTTGTGCTTAATGACAGCACTATTCCAACTCCACTGAAGCTCTCTCCGAGGGACAGACTTGAAAGACTGATCTACCTTTCCGATGACCGTAATATTACCGCTAAATATGTAGCCGGAAGAAAGATTCTGTAACTGCAGGAAATACAGATTCTGATGGTGTTTTTCCGGCATATCGTTAACAAAACGATATGCCGGGACGATTGATTCCAGGAGTTTCACCCTGTTTTTCGGATGATTATCTGAGGCACCACAAAACGGCCGGCAATTTTTAAAATCAAAAGGGGGAAAGATTATGAATCTTGACAAATTATTCCATCTCAAAGAGAACCACACAGATGTAAAGACCGAAGTTATGGCAGGTATTACCACATTCATGACAATGGCATACATTCTGGCTGTAAACCCAAACATTCTGGAAGCATCCGGCATGGACAGAGGAGCTGTTTTTACAGCGACCGCACTGTCATCCTTTATTGCCACCTGTCTGATGGCTGCGCTTTCTAATTATCCATTCGTTCTTGCACCTGGCATGGGCCTGAATGCCTACTTTGCCTACACTGTTGTTCTTGGCATGGGTTACAGCTGGCAGCAGGCACTGGCAGCTGTATTTGTAGAGGGTATTATTTTTATCCTGTTATCTCTGACCAATGTGCGTGAGGCAATTTTCAATGCGATCCCAATGAACCTGAAACATGCAGTATCTGTTGGTATCGGACTGTTTATTGCTTTCATCGGACTGCAGAATGCTAAGATCGTAGTTAACAACGACTCCACTCTGGTAAGTGTATTTTCCTTTAAATCCTCCGTTTCCGGCGGAACCTTCAATACAGAAGGAATTACAGTTCTTCTGGCGCTGATCGGACTTCTCATCACCGCCATCCTTCTTGTTAAGAGTGTAAAAGGAAACATTCTCTGGGGTATCCTGATCACATGGGGACTTGGCATTATCTGTCAATTGACAGGACTTTACAAACCTGATCCTGCAGCCGGCTGGTTCAGCCTCCTGCCTGATTTTTCAAACGGAATCTCCATCCCAAGCATGGCTCCCACATTTATGAAAATGGACTTCTCCATTGTCTTCACACTTGATTTCGTAGTCATTATGTTTGCATTCCTGTTTGTAGATATGTTCGATACACTTGGAACACTGATCGGCGTTGCTTCCAAAGCTGATATGCTTGACAAAGAAGGCAAACTTCCAAACATCAAAGGTGCTCTTCTTTCTGACGCAGTAGGAACTACAGTAGGTGCTATGTGTGGTACTTCCACAGTTACTACTTTCGTAGAGAGTGCTTCCGGTGTTGCTGAAGGCGGACGTACAGGACTTACTTCCCTGATAGCAGCCATCCTCTTCGGATTATCACTGCTGTTATCCCCGATTTTCCTGGCAATCCCGTCCTTTGCCACAGCACCGGCTCTGATCATCGTTGGATTCCTGATGCTCACATCAGTAACCAAGATTGACTTCAACGACATGACTGAAGCAATCCCGCATTTATCGCGATTATCGCAATGCCGTTCCTGTACAGCATTTCTGAAGGTATCTCCATGGGTGTTATCTCCTATGTGATCATCAACGTTGTTACAGGTAAAGCAAAAGAAAAGAAGATCAGTGTACTGATGTATGTGCTCGCTGTATTGTTTATTTTGAATATATCTTTATCTGATATAAATATCAGATACACATTTACAAAAAGAAAGTCTCCTGCAGAGGCTTCTTTTTATTTCTATAATCTTCTTTCTCTTTTTATATCTATGATGTATAATTATGAAAGTGTTTATTCATTTTCAGATCAATAAGGCACCGGCACTCTTAAAATATATTTGAAATATTTTATAATATGAGGGCACTGAACAGTTACAAAATTCCAGTGCCTCTGTCCACACTGAATGAATAAATATTTTGTTTTATCCACATTTTATACATTCTATTTACACTTTATTATTTTACACATTAATATAAGGAAGGATTACACACATCATGCAAAAACAACAGATCCCTTTAAAAAATTCCCTGCTCCTGCTTCTCGCAGCGATTATCTGGGGTATCGCTTTTGTGGCTCAAAGCGTAGGAATGAAATACGTAGGAGCTTTACTTTTAATGCCGTCCGTTCCCTTATCGGAGCAGTCGTTCTGATTCCACTGATTTTTATTCTGAAAAAGAGAAACTCTCCTTCAGATTCTGCTTCCAAAGCATCTGGCAGATCTGACACCTCAAGTAATACTGTATCCAATATGCAGGAGAAAAAAACTCTGATTATCGGCGGTATCGCCTGCGGTATCTGCCTCTGTCTGGCAAGCAATTTCCAACAGTTCGGCATCAAGTATACAACCGTCGGAAAAGCCGGCTTTATCACTGCCTGTTATATTGTGATCGTCCCTGTCATCGGACTATTCCTTGGCAAAAAATGCACAAAATTTATCTGGGCTGCCGTTGCAATGGCTCTGATCGGACTTTATCTCCTGTGCATCACAGATGGATTTTCTATCGGAAAAGGAGATCTGCTCGTACTGGTATGCGCATTTCTATTTTCACTGCACATACTGGTCATCGACTACTTTTCTCCAAAAGTAGACGGAGTAAAGCTCTCCTGCATTCAGTTCCTGACATGTGGTATCCTTTCCGGCATTCCCGCTCTGCTCCTTGAGCATCCGGAACTCTCATCCATCTTGGCAGCATGGCAGCCAATCCTCTACGCAGGTGTCATGTCATGCGGAGTAGCTTACACCTTGCAGATTATCGGTCAGAAAACATGAACCCAACTGTAGCATCCCTGATACTCAGCCTGGAATCCTGCATCTCTGTCCTAGCCGGATGGATCATCCTCAGACAGCAACTAAGTACTAAAGAAATCCTTGGATGTGTCATCATGTTTGCTGCTATCATCCTTGCACAGCTTCCACAGAAGCAGACAGAATAATATGCAGAGTAGGTCAGAGGGTCTATTCCCTCTTTCCTCTCATCAAACTGCATGTGAGTTTCTCCTTCATACGACTATACGGCTTTCCAGCATTCTTCTTTCTACAGCATTGTACCACACCACCATTCGTTGTAAGCCTTTTTTCGTAATCCTTATTCTGCTCCATGGATATTTCAAACAGAAGGTGGAAAAGAAAAAGTTATTGCTATAGACGGGCATGGAAGCTATGTAACAGAAATAGTAGATGACTAACTTAAAAATAAACTCCCACTTCGTCAGAAATTCATCCGACGGGGGGAGTTTATTTTATCCGCTATTCAACTTCCCCAATCACCTTGTGGAAGTGCTCCTTTATCCTAGTAAAACTCTCATCGCTCAGGTCATGCTCTAACTTACACGCATCTTCTTTTGCAACTTCCGGCTTACGCCGAGACGTTCCAACATCTTACTCAACACTGTATGGCGTTCATAAATATGCATTGCAATCTGAGCCCCTTTATCCAGAAGCGTCACCGTACCATAACGATCCATCGCGATATAGCCATCCTCACGTAACAGCTTCATCGCATGACTCACACTCGGTTTCGATACCCCAAGCATCGTCGCAATATCAATAGAACGAACACCGCCCCCCTGTTTAGACAACACCAAAATTGCCTCCAAATAATCCTCCGCCGATTTTCTAATTTGCATTCAAAATACCTCCCATATTGTTTTGATATTAACACAATATGAGAAATTTTTCAATTCGCTCTTCTGAGAACAGTCGTCATTAACCCTTAAATTCCTAAAGCAATCTCCATCATCCTGTTAAACGAAGTCTGCCTGGCCTCCGCAGAAATTGCCTCATCCCTGAAAACATGATCCGAAATCGTAAGAATCCCCAGTGCCTCCTTACCGGCTCTCGCAGCATTCATAAACAGCGCCGCACACTCCATCTCCACACAGAGAACCCCCATCTTTCTCCATGCCTTCGAACTCTCCGGATTATCTCCATAGAACGCATCTGAAGATACAACAGAACCCACACGAACCGGTGTACCCTGCTCTTTCGCAACCTCTACAGCCCTTGCAACCAGTTCATAACTTGCTGTAGGAGCAAAAGTCCCCGGCAGCTGATACTGGCTTGCATAATTTGAATCCGTACATGCACTCATGGCGATCACAACGTCCATTACGCTTACATCATCCTGCAGCGCACCTGCAGAGCCAATACGAATGATCTTCTCTACATCATAAAAATTATAAAGCTCATAACTGTAAATACCCATAGATGGCATCCCCATACCACTGCCCATGACAGATATCTGCTCACCCTTATAAGTTCCGGTATAACCAAACATATTTCTCACTGTGTTAAAACATACCGGATTCTCCAGATATGTCTCCGCAATATATTTCGCACGCAGCGGATCTCCCGGCATCAGAACCTTCTTTGCAATATCACCTTTCTTTGCACTGTTGTGTGGTGTTGGAATACTCATAATCACCCTCTCCTTTCCCGTAATGCTACATCACTGCATTATTTATCATCACCTGTAAGCCGCAGCACATCCCTGATTTCTTCTTCATCCATATCAAGAATAATCGCCAGCTCCTCTACACTGAACTTTGAACTTTCATCCTCTTCATCCTCTGTAAGTTCCCGAACTGCCGCTTCCAGCTTCTCCACCTTTGCTACCAGATAGTCATCCTCAAATTTCCTCTGTGTCTGCTCCTCGATAGCATGGCGGATTCCACACCGGATACGTCCAAGCAGCCATTTCTCATCTTTCTCTTCCGGTTCTTCCTCTCCCAGAGCCATTAGAAGGCTTATATTTGCCTCCTGAATCAGATCAGCGATAAAATCTCCTCACAGTTCATTTCAACCGCCATTTCGGCTGCTGCATGCAGATACTTCTGTGACAGCTCTGCCTGTGCCAGAGCATCTCCCTTTGAAAGCAATTCAAAAAGTTCTTCCGCACTTCTCTCTCCCTGCTCCTGTTCTTCAAGACCTTCCAGATATTCTTTCAGATATGCCTCTTCCTCCGCTGTCAGAGGAACTTTTTCTTCTTTTTCTTCGGATACTTCTTCCGGTCCGGTCTGAGATGCTGCTGAAATCTCCTCGGCACCCTCAATGGAAATACCTTTTAATTTTAAATACTGTAATATCTTAATCAACTGTGACTTATCCAGGTCAAGTTCGCCAAAGCATTCCTTTATTCTGTTCCGGTTTCAATACTTTGCCATTCTTTCTCTCCAAGTTCACATACTTCTGTAAGTTTTCTGCTGAAATTTCTGTATATCCATAGTCAAAATCTCCCTGTCCTGTTTATAACTTAACTATAACAACAAAAAACTATGCCTGTAAAACAAAAAAAGCACCGTTTTAACCGGTACTTTTTCTAAATGCGGATAACAGGACTTGAACCTGCACGGGAAGCCCACTGGTACCTAAAACCAGCGCGTCTGCCAATTCCGCCATGACCGCATGCTGTTTTATTATACAAAAGCAGGCACACCCTGTCAAGTGTGCCCGCCCGAAAAATCTGAAACTTACGCTTATTTTTTGATTTTAACGCTCTTTACTGCTGAAAACTGACCAAGTGCTTTTTTGCCGTTTACTTTTTTGTAAGCTTTGATTTTATTAGTAGTATGTTTTTCCTTTTTTCAGATTTTTGTTGGTAAGGTAACGTCTTTCCTTTGTTGATGGTTTTTACTGCTGCGTATTTTCCGTTTTTCTTTGTTGCACGGTATACAACATAACCGTCTGCATTTTTAACCTTTTTCCATTTCAGGACTGCTTTTCTGCCTTTTGTGTTCTTGACAGAGTTCAGTTTTACTTTTGCTTTGTAAGCAGTCTGTGTCTGGTTGTTCTTATCATTGTTGATGTCTGTTTTTGTTTCCGGTGTCTTTGTCTCGGTTTCTTTCTGTACTTTTACCAGATCTTTGATCGCATTCTGCAGATGAGCGATCGCTTCGTTTACTGTTGCCTGTGTATGCGGTGTTTTCAGCTCATCTTCTGCTTCTGCCAGCTCTGTCTCAAAAGATGCCCAGCTAGAAGCGGTGTAGTCTGCTTTTACCAGTTTCTTTGCTTCGTCTACCACTTTCTGCAGTTCTGTGGTATCTACTTTCTCATCACCTTTATTGTCAGATACGATGTTCTCAGATGTTGCCTGTACTTCAAAGGTATAATCCTGATATCCCAGTGCATATACAGTTACTTTCCAGTATCCGGTTCCGTCGGTTCCTTCCGGCAGCTGGCAGCGAAGGGATTTCGTCAGTCCAAGCTGAACACCCATGGATTTGTGCATCCAGTTGTCTGCTGCAAATTTTGTTCCGTAGGTTGCCAGTTTGTTTGTGTAAGTGCTGTCATTTCCATAGTAGTCCCAGCGAACTGTCTGCATATTTGCACCCAGATCACCATAAGCATCTCCTGTCAGGTCAACACGGATAAATGCACCGTAAGTCTCAGCATCATCCGCGGAACGTACCGTCTTTACAATCTTTGTCTCATCGACTGTTTTCTGTGCTTCATTTTTGATACCGGAATTGCTTCCTGTCTTTCTTGCCGCAAAAGAATAGGTTCCGTCTGCATTTTTTGTTGCAACTTTCAGACCATTGGTATCTGCAGTTACTTCTGCTGTCTTTGTATATGCTTTCAGTGCATTCTCCGTATATCCGCCTTCGATTGCAGCTGTATCTTCTGTTACGCTGTATTTCTTGCAGAAATCTGCATAATCTTCTGTTTTGACTGCAACCGGTACATATTTGATTCCTTTTACTTCATAATCCTCCATGGTTGCCGTTTTTGTCTCACCGTTTTCGTGTAGGTGATCGTACCTTTATCAAACTGGATCTTGCTTCCGTCTGTCAGGACTGCATAGACAACTTTTTTCGTAGTATCCTGTCCATTTTCATCCTTTGCCGACACTTCTTCGGATGTCCAGTAAGAGATTTCATATGCTTTTCCATCGGTATCATGGATCACAGCATCACACTGGAAACTTCCGCGGTGCAGTCCGTGGTTTTTCGTTGCACGCGTTACAACGTCAAATGCACCTTTATCATATTCTCCTCTGGCATCCGCTTCTTCGGAGGAAGATTTCAGTGTACTTCCGCTTGCCAGATAAACATTTTCATTCTGCCAGTACTCTGCCCAGTCCAGACTTGCATAAACGTATTTGTAATCTGAATCTGCTGCATTGACCGGTGCTGCTGTCGGGCAGATACCGAGCATCATGCTGCTGCGACTGCGATTGCCAGTGACTTTTTCATTGTTGATGGTTCTTTTTTTCATGAGTATTCCTCCTCGTAATAATAATTTAGTTTATTTTATTAAAAATTAGCATTTGCCTAACCAATAACCTTAAAAATAGTTCCGCCCGGCATAAAAGAAGGCTACTCCCTTT
>ENA-OQMZ01000688-OQMZ01000688.1-human-gut-metagenome-genome-assembly--contig:-NODE-688-length-13901-cov-1.626906_pt1 | contig 13901 bp, 16 predicted proteins | sample MGYA00242621_ERZ504862 | MGnify/ENA primary metagenome ERZ504862 (study PRJEB26092, sample SAMD00036393) | human gut metagenome | host: Homo sapiens | study: EMG produced TPA metagenomics assembly of... | reverse complement strand
TTTGTACCGGAAGCCGGTGCCACAATCTGATTCCTGCAATCCTTACACTTTTGGAGGTACTGTTGGAGGATATATCACTTTCTCCGGCGCACATCGTCTGATTGATGCAGGAATTACAGGCGAGAAGAACCTGAAAGAGATCAACAAGAGTTCTGTTATGGGTATGATCATTGCTACGATTGTTCGTATTTTCCTGTTTCTGGCTGTTCTGGGCGTTGTTGTCAAGGGCGTAACACTGGATGCTGCAAATCCTGCAGCAGACGCCTTCAAGCAGGGGGCTGGTGAAATCGGGATACCGTTTTGCAGGTCTGGTTCTTCTGTGCGCAGCAATCACATCCATTATCGGTGCAGCTTATACTTCAGTTTCCTTCCTGAAGACTTTCAGCAAGTCTATCGAGGAAAATGAAAATAAAGTGATCATCGGATTTATCATTATTTCTACAGCCATTATGTTTATCCTTGGAAATCCGGCAGTACTTCTTGTACTTGCAGGTGCTGTGAATGGTCTGATCCTTCCGATCACCCTGGCAATCTGTCTGATCGCTGCACATAAGAAATCTATTATGGGAGAGAATTATCATCATCCGGTAGTACTTACCATTCTTGGAGTGATCGTGGTAATTCTTCAGCATACCTCGGTGTGACTACATTTGTATCTAAGATGGTACATTGTTATAATTGAGGAAAATGTATCCGGTTTTCAGACTGGAGAGTATGTCAAAAAGGTGTGATCGTCCAGGTTACACCTTTTTGGTTCATTAACAGCCATGTGATGCAGAAAGAAGCAGATAAAAAGACATGGCGAAAAGATTAAGAAAAGAGGAGCAGATTATGCCGGACATTAGAATTTTAACAGAAGGTGATTCTTCTGTTCTGGTTGAATTTGGCAAAGAGATCAGTCCGGAGATCAACCGGAAGATCACTGCCACTGTACAGCTTATGAAAGAACAGCATATAGAGGGAGTTGTAGATATGATCCCTGCGTTCTGTTCTTTGCTGGTTAATTATGACCCGCGTGTGATTTCCTACGATGACCTGAAAAAAAGACTGGAAATTCTGTTAAAGATGGAAGTTACAGCAGGTGAAGGATGCAGAAAAGTTTATGAGATTCCTGTATGCTATGGAGGAGAATATGGTCCGGATATTGAGAATATTGCAGAACATGCCGGACTTTCCGTAGAGGAAGTAATAAAGATTCATTCTTCCAGAGATTACCTGATCTATATGCTTGGTTTTCTTCCGGGCTTTTGTTATCTGGGCGGGCTGGATGAAAGGATCCATACACCCCGTCTTGCAAATCCCAGAATCAAGATCAATGCAGGAAGTGTGGGAATCGGTGGTTCCCAGACAGGGATTTATCCTCTGGATTCTCCGGGAGGATGGCAGCTGATGGGAATGACACCTGTAAAACCTATGATCCGGACCGTGAAATCCCGATTCTGGTAGAGGCAGGAGATTATATCCGTTTTGTACCGATCGATGAAGATGAGTACAAACGGATCAGAGAATTAGTAGAACGTGGCGAATACCAGTGCACCGTTCATGAGGAGGCATAAAATGGGAATTCGTATATTAAAAGGCGGAATGATGACAACGGTTCAGGATCTGGGGCGTTATGGATATCAGAGTCAGGGATTCAGTGTGGCAGGAGTCATGGATGTCCGTTCATTCAAAATAGCCAATCTTCTTCTGGATAATCCGGAGAATGAGGCAGTATTGGAGATAACGCTGATAGGCCCAACCCTTGAATTTACATCAGCTACTATCATTGCAATCACAGGCGGAGATTTCCAGCCAACCATTAATGGAGAGCCGGCTCCCATGTATACAGCCCTGTATATGAATAAGGGAGATGTACTGAAATTTGGAAGCGCCAGAACGGGAAGCAGAGGTTATATTGCTTTTTCCAGTTATCTGGATATTCCGGTAGTGATGGGAAGCCGATGCACCAATTTAAAGAGTGGTCTGGGCGGATTTAAGGGAAGAAAACTGGAAGCGGACGATTATATCGGATTTCGTATTAAGAGACGTTATCTGCCGTTTTTCCTTTCCCGAAAGCTTGATATGGATGAGTTTGATCAGACAGAAGCAACACTGCGGGTAGTAATGGGACCGCAGGATGGTATGTTCAGCAAACAGGGCATCAAGACTTTCCTGGGCAGTGAGTATACAGTGACAAATGAATTTGACCGTATGGGCTGCAGGCTGGAGGGACCGTTTATTGCTCCTAAGAAGACTTCGGATATTATTTCCGACGGAATCGCATTTGGGGCTATACAGGTACCTTCCCATGGTAAACCTATCATTCTGCTGGCTGACCGTCAGACAACGGGCGGTTATGGGAAAATTGCCACAGTGGCATCTGTGGATATTCCCAAGCTGGTACAGAGAAAAACAGATGATAAGATACATTTCAAGGCAATTACCGTACAGGAGGCTCAGGCTCTTTATGTTGAGGAAATGAAAGAACTTGACGGACTGAGAAAGATCATTCATCAGCCATGTAAAGAGGTTCTGGATTGCCGTCTGGTGGCAAAGAGACTGCGCAAGCTGTTTGAAGAATAACCGTAAAAAATAATATAAAATAGACAGAAAGGATAATGTTTGATGGATTTAGAGAAGATTGAAGGACTGGTAAAGATTATTGAGGATTCATCCCTTAATGAATTCACATATAAGGACAAGGATGTAAAGATTACAATGAGCAAGCTGGATCATCCTCCTGTAGTTGCAGCGGGAGTTCCTGTGGCTGCATCTGCACCTGTGAATACAATTGTGGAAAAAGCAGAGGAAGAAGAGGAGGAAAGTCTGTTTATCACTTCTCCTATCGTAGGAACCTTCTATTCTGCATCTGCTCCGGATGTACCTGCTTTTGTAAAGGTGGGAGATCAGGTAAAAGCAGGACAGACAGTGTGTATTCTGGAAGCTATGAAGCTTATGAATGAGATCCAGAGTGACTATGACTGTGAGATTGAAGCAGTTCTGGTAAGTAATGAACAGAAAGTAGAATATGGACAGCCTCTGTTCCGTGTTAAGAGACTGTAGGATAAGGAGCTTTCATATTGTTTAATAAAATTTTGATCGCCAACCGTGGGGAGATTGCAGTTCGGATCATACGTGCCTGCAGGAATCTGGGGATCCGAAGTGTAGCTGTTTATTCAAAAGAAGATGCTAAGAGCCTTCATGTACAGCTGGCAGACCAGCGTATCTGTATCGGAGAAGGTCCTGCCAGAAACAGCTACCTGAACATGGACCGGATCATTGCTGCAGCAGAAAATATGGGAGCAGATGCTATCCATCCCGGTTTTGGCTTTCTTTCAGAAAACAGTGAGTTTGTCCGCAAATGCAAAGAAAACGGAATTACCTTTATCGGACCGGATGCGGATGTGATCGATAAGATGGGAAATAAATCCCATGCCCGTAAAACCATGATGGATGCCGGGGTACCGGTTGTACCGGGAACAAAGGAACCTGTATACGATGCAGAAACAGGTAAAAAACTGGCTGAAGAGATTGGATATCCGGTTATGATCAAGGCTTCCTCAGGCGGTGGTGGCAAGGGAATGCGTGTGGCTGCCAATGAGGATGAATTTGAATTTCAGTTTAATATGGCACAGAGAGAATCAGCCAATGCTTTTGGGGATGATACCATGTACATTGAACGTTTTGTAGAAAATCCCCGCCATGTGGAGATCCAGATTATGGCAGACAGTCATGGAAATGTGGTGGCACTGGGAGAACGTGACTGTTCGGTACAGAGAAATCATCAGAAGCTGATCGAGGAATCCCCGTCCCCTGCCATTGATGAAGAAACTCGCAGGAAAATGAATGAATATGCAGTTCTTGCTGCGAAAACAGTAGGTTATACCAATGCAGGAACGATTGAATTTATCGTAGACCCTAAAGGCAACTTCTATTTCATGGAAATGAATACCAGAATCCAGGTGGAGCATGGAGTAACAGAGATGGTTACAGGCACAGATCTGATCATTGAGCAGATTCGTGTGGCTATGGGAGAGGAGTTAAGCTTTAAACAGGAAGATATCCGAATTAAAGGACATGCTATTGAATGCCGTATCAACGCAGAGATTCCTGAGAAAAATTTCATGCCAAGTCCCGGAGTAGTACAGCATATGCATCTTCCGGCAGGCAACGGAGTCCGGGTGGATACTGCCCTTTATACAGGCTATAAGATTCCGTCAGAGTATGATTCCATGATTGCGAAGGTAATCGTTCATGCACCTGACAGAGAGGCTGCCCTGCAGAAAATGCGCTCTGCGCTGGATGAGATGGTGGTCATGGGTGTGGAGACAAACCTTGATTTCCAGTATCAGATTATGAAGAATCAGGTATTCTGCGACGGAAAGGCAGATACGGGATTTATTGAGAATGTACTGAAAATTAAGGGATAAGATTGTAGGTAAGGATCCTGTATACGGATTGAGGGAGGTGATTTTCAAATCAACGCTCTGGGAAATAAATAGAAAAGAGGTAAGGTAAATGTATACAGTAGATTTAAACAGTGATCTGGGAGAAAGTTTTGGAAACTATAAAATCGGTAATGATGATAAGGTCATTCCGCTGATCTCTTCTGCAAATGTAGCCTGCGGTTATCATGCTTCAGATCCGGTAGTTATGGGAAATACGCTGGCAATGGCAAGGGAAGCGGGAATTCGTATAGGAGCACATCCGGGTTTTCCTGATCTGATGGGCTTCGGAAGAAGAAATCTGAGTGTTTCCCCTGCAGAGGCAAAAGCATATGTGCTTTATCAGCTGGGTGCACTGGATGCATTCTGCAGAGTAACCGGTGTAAAAATGCAGCATGTAAAGCCTCATGGAGCCTTATATAATATGGCTGCAGAGGACTATGCCCTTTCTACTGCAATCTGTGAGGCAATCAAAGAATTTGACAGCAGTCTGATCGTACTTGCTCTTTCCGGCGGACAGCTGGCAAAGGCTGCTCAGGATATGGCCTGCGTACAGCTATGGAGGTTTTTGCAGACCGCGCCTATGAAGAAGATGGTACTCTGGTAAACAGACGTAAGGAAGGTGCTGTGATCACTGATGAAAATGAGGCTATTGTCAGGGTGATCCGTATGGTCAAAGAGAAAAAGATTACTGCAATTACAGGAAAAGATATTGATATTCAGGCAGATTCTGTCTGCGTTCATGGAGACGGAGCCAAGCTCTGGCGTTTGTGGAAAAAATCAGAGAGGCTTTGCAAAGAAGGAATCCAGATCCGTTCTCTGGATGAGTTTGTAAAATAAAAGAAATTTAGAAACAACTATTAAAAGGACTGAAGTAAAGAGGCTGTGGCACAGATTTTCTGATTGCCACAGCCTTGTTGCTGTTTTACAGCTGGCAGCGGTCCTTCTACTGATGCTTCAGATTCAACCCCTGCTGTTTTGCAAGTGAAGTGATAATCTCAATACAGTTATCGTATCCAAGGGTTCCGGTATCCAGACACAGGTCATAATCGTGATAAGTGCCAAGCTCATGTTTTGTATAGGTTTTGAAATAGGTTTCACGCAGGTTGTCCATTTTGGTGAGATATTTCCTGGGATCTTCCTTTCCGTTTAAGCCTAATTTCTGAATATGTTCTGTGCGGAGATTCACATCTGCATGAAGGAAATATCCAGACTGGGAATACCGGCATTTCGCAGGATAAGATTGGAACAGCGGCCGATGATAATACAGTCCTGTTCTGCTGCGAACTGAAGGATCAGCTCTTTCTGAGCCTGGTAAATAGCATCATGGGAACTGAAATAGCCTGCAGAGTTATTCAGAATGTTGTCCAGAAGTCTGGCGCTGCGGCTCAGATTTTCACCCTCACGATCAATATCCTCCTGGGAATATCCGCTTCTGGCAGCAGCCTGTTTTGCAAAATCCCGATCGTAATATGGGATACCAAGCCTTTCTGAAACTACTCTTGCAATACTGTGTCCCCCGGCACCAAACTCCCGGCTGATTGTGATGACAGGGTATTTTCTTTCGGACATAATAGATACCTCCATTGGGTTGTTATTTATTTTGTTATCCATGTTTTTCCTTTATTGTAACGTTTTTTGTAAGATTATTCAATAAAGATTATCATTTTTTGAAAAAATATGTTATAATTCAAAATATTATGTACCTGAAGGAGATGGATTTATGAGAAACAAAGAGCTTTTCAGAGGCAGGAGAAAAGCTGGCAGGATTGTTGGCCTTGTTTTGACTCTTGCACTTGCAGTCAGCCTTCTGAGCGGCTGCGGACAAAGTAAAGAACGTCTGACGTTCGGTACCGGCGGTACGGCGGGAACGTATTATTCCTACGGTGGTGTACTGGCCCAGTATATTACCAATAATACAAATGTAAAGGTTACAGCAGTTTCTACAGGTGGTTCCAAAGCGAACCTGCAGTCAGTACAGGACGGAGATTTCCAGCTTGGATTTGTCCAGTCAGATGTAATGGCCTATGCATGGGACGGCGTAAGAGCATTTGAACAGGACGGTGCAACCCATGATTTCAGGACTCTGGGCGGCCTGTATGCAGAGACTGTCCAGCTGTTTACCATGGATCCTGACATTAAGACAGTGGAAGATCTGAAGGGCAAGAGCGTATCTATCGGTGCGGCAAACTCCGGTGTATATTTCAATGCTCTGGATGTTTTAAATGCAGGCGGCATTACCCTGGATGATATCCATCCCCAGTATCTGTCTTTTGAGGACAGCAAGGAATCTTTGAAGGATGGGAAAATTGATGCTGCGTTTATTGTTGCAGGTGCACCTACAACAGCTATCACAGAGCTTGCAACTACCAATGGTGTCTATATGATCAATATTGATGGCGCGATCAGGGATTCAATTTTGAGTGACTGTCCATATTATACATCCTACCAGATTCCTGCAGGAACCTATCCGGGACAGGATGAGCCTGTAGAAACCATCACAGTCAAGGCGACGATCGTAGTGTCCGAATCTCTGGATGAGGATACAGTTTATGATATGACTGCGGCAATTTTTGACCATGCAGACGAGATTTCTGCTGAGAATGCAAAAGGAGCGGAGCTTTCTCTGGAAAACGCTACTTCCGGTATGACCATTCCTTTCCATAAGGGTGCGGCGCGTTATTATGCAGAGCATGGAATTACAGTGGATACGAAAGGGGAATAGTCAGGATGAAAGAAAATAAGATAAAAAAGCAAACACATCCCCGGAAGGGCAGGCTGGTTCTGAGAACATGAGCACAGCAGATGTAGATGCAGTAATGAAGAAATACGACCGCGAATCAAATATTCGTGTGTGGACCGGCAAATATAGCTGGCTGTACGCGGCCTGCTGGTTGCCTTTTCTCTGTGGTGTATCTATGTTACCTTATTTGCAACCTTCCTGGAGGAAATCCGACTGACTTCTTTTCTGGGGCTGATCATTCTTATCGGATTTCTTACCTATCCGGCGAAAAAAGGAGATATCAGAGAAAACTACATGCCGATTGGCGATATTATTTTTATGATCGCAGGCACAGGTGCTTTTCTGTATTTTACTTTTTCTGCAAATCAGATCATCAATCAGGGTACCAGATTTGCCCCTTATCAGATTGTGATCGGTATTATCGGTATTGCTGCACTGATCGAGCTTACCAGACGATGCGTGGGCCTACCGATCCTGTTTGTGGCAGGTTTTTTCCTGATCTATGCACTGGCTGTAGGGCTTACCAATCCGGCATTTTTGGAAGAGTGAAATTCCTGGTGCGGAATCTTTTCTACACAAAAGAGGGTATTTTCTCCACACCTGTAAATGTATGCTCTAAATATATTGTGGTATTTATTATTTTCGGTGCGTTTCTGGAGAGAACAGGAATCTCCAACTTCTTTATTCAGCTGGCTAACTGCATTGCAGGAAAATATGCAGGTGGACCGGCAAAGGTAGCGGTTATCAGTTCTGCACTCTGTGGAATGGTATCCGGTTCCTCTGTAGGTAACACAGTAACAACCGGTTCTGTTACAATCCCGATGATGAAGGACACAGGCTACAAACCGGAATTTGCCGGAGCAGTAGAAGCTGCTTCTTCCACAGGTGGACAGATCATGCCTCCGATCATGGGAGCTGCCGCATTCCTTATGGCAGATTTTGTGGGTGTACCGTACTCCAACATTATTGTCAGGGCGATTCTGCCGGCATTGTTGTACTTTACAGGAATCTTTATTTCTGTACATCTGGAAGCAAAGAAATTAGGACTTTCCGGAATTCCGAAGGAAAAACTTCCGGTATTTAAGCTTCTGATCCGTAAAATCTATCTGTTATTACCTCTGGTCATGCTGGTAATCTGGGTGTCCGGAAACTATATGACTATGCAGAAGGCTGCCAGTTATGCAATCGTTCTTTCTGTTATCGTAAGTCTTTTTGACAAAGAAAACAGAATCAGTGTTACCAAATGTATTGATGCGCTGGAAGCAGGAGGAAGAGGTGTTATCTCCGTAGCAGTAGCCTGCGGTGTTGCAGGATCATTTCCGGTTCCATCACCATGACAGGACTTGCCAATGACCTGATCAACGGAATCATCAGTGTTGCAAACGGAAAACTGATCATTGCACTGCTTTTGACTATGCTGTGCTGTATCGTACTTGGTATGGGTGTACCTACCACTGCCAATTACTGTATCATGGCAGCAACCTGTGCTCCGATCCTGGTACGTATGGGAGTACCTACACTGGCAGCTCATTTCTTTGTATTTTACTTTGGTATTGTTGCAGATATCACACCGCCGGTAGCGCTGGCTGCCTACGCAGGTTCAGCCATAGCGAAGGCCAATCCGATGAAGACTGCATTTACAGCCTCCAAGCTGGCTATCGCAGTATTTATCGTACCTTATGTATTCTGCTTTAATCCGGCAATGCTGCTGATCGATACCACACCGCTTAAGGTTGTTCAGATCTTTATCACCTCACTGATTGGTGTGTTTGGATTGTCCTCCTCACTGGAAGGCTTCCTGTCAGTGAAAATGTCTGTACCGGTTCGTGTCTTAATGGCAGCAGGCGGACTGATGCTGATCGATCCGTCACTGATGACTGATGTTGTGGGAATACTTCTGATCGTGGGATGCTGCGTATGGCAGACCGCGCAGAAGAAGAAAACTGCATAGAGAAGAATAAAAAAACCGGCAAAACACCTGTCATTTGGGTGTCCTGCCGGATTTTTTTATTTAGAAATCCAGTTCTTTCAGATACCGTCCAAGTGCATCCTGCCAGGTGGGGAGTGGTGTGAAACCATTGGCTGTCAGTTTGCTCTTATCCAGGCGGCTGTTAAACGGTCTGGCTGCTTTGGAAGCGCCATACTCTGCAGTTGTGACGGAGTTGACTGTCATGTTTTCCGGGAGATATTCCGGGTGTCCCATGGCAGCGGCCTGACGGAAGATTTCTTTTGTGAAATCATACCAGCTGATATATCCGCCCTCATTGGTTGCATGATAATAACCGTATTTTCAGTTTCGATCATATCTATCAGAAGTCTTGCCAGGTCATAGGTATAAGTAGGTGTACCGATCTGGTCATTGACTACGGAGAGAGTATCATGAGTTTTTCCGAGGTTGATCATGGTTTTGATAAAGTTTTTGCCGTTTTTGCCGAATACCCATGCAATACGGACGATAAAAGAACTTATTAACTGTGCCGGATACTGCAAGTTCACCGTCCAGCTTTGTCTGTCCATAGACATTTAATGGTTTATAGTCCTTGCAGTCAGGCTCCCATGGAGTGGTTCCCTGACCATCGAATACATAATCAGTGGACAGATACAGCATCTTGATGTCAAGCTCTTTGCACACATCAGCAATATTCTGAGTTCCGGTTACATTTACCAGACGGACCTTCGGCTGATTCTCTTCATCTTCGGCAGCATCTACAGCTGTCCATGCAGCACAGTGGATCACAGCATCAACATTTGCTTCTTTAATGACTTTTTCTACAGAAGCTTTGTCAGTGATATCCATCTGAACATAAGGCATTGTGGTAACTGCAGTGCCATCAGCGATTCCACTGTAGGAAGGAGCAATGTCGCTTCCCACACCTTCATAGCCGCGTTTCGCAAGTTCGTTCATAACATCATGTCCAAGCTGACCGCCTACACCTGTTACAAAAATTCTCATAAATTATGCCTCCCCGCGGTTTGCGTACATTTTTTCATAGTAGTTCTGGTATTCACCGGAGATGATTGTTTCCCACCATTCTTTGTTATCCAGATACCATTTGATTGTTTTCTTGATACCGTCTGCAAATTTTGTTTCCGGTAACCAGCCAAGTTCGTTGTGAATCTTAGTCGGGTCGATTGCATAACGCATGTCATGACCTTTACGGTCTGCTACGTAGGTGATCAGGCTTTCTGGTTTGCCAAGTTCTTTGCAGATGATCTTAACGATATCAATGTTTGTCATTTCATTGTGTCCGCCGACGTTGTAAACTTCTCCAACACGTCCTTTGTGGATGATCAGGTCGATTGCGCGGCAATGATCTTCTACATAGAGCCAGTCACGAACGTTTTCGCCTGTTCCGTATACCGGAAGTGGTTTGTCATTTAATGCATTGGCGATCATTAACGGAATCAGTTTTTCCGGGAAGTGATATGGTCCGTAATTATTGGAGCAGCGGCTGATGGTTACAGGCAGTCCGTAGGTTCTGTGGTAAGCCAGCACCAGAAGGTCTGCAGAAGCCTTGGAAGAGCTGTAAGGCTGCTTGTGTGGATCGGAGTTTCCTCTGTGAAGAACAGGTCAGGTCTGTCTAATGGAAGATCTCCGTAACTTCATCAGTAGATACCTGATGATAACGTTTGATACCGTATTTGCGGCATGCATCCATGAGAACAGCAGTACCGATAATATTTGTGGTAAGGAAAACTTCTGGGTTTTCGATGGAGCGATCAACGTGACTCTCTGCAGCGAAGTTTACAACCATATCAGGGTGTTCTTCCTCAAAAAGTTTGTAAACTGCTTCGCGGTCGGTGATGTCTTTCTTTACGAAACGGAAATTTGGGTTGTCCATGACAGGTGCAAGAGTGGAAAGGTTTCCTGCATAGGTCAGACAGTCCAGACAGATGATGCGGTAATCTGGGTATTTTTTTAACATGTGAAAAATAAAGTTGCTTCCGATAAATCCGGCACCGCCGGTTACGATAATGTTCATAGTGATTCTCCTTAAAAAATATATAATATGAATATCTGTAAGATTCTGTTATAGAGTCAGGCAGATAAAAATTATCCGCCTTGCTGCATGGCGGGTGATATATCAAATAACTGTTTGAAAATTTGATATATCACTCACTTGACTGCGAATTCGCTTGTACAGGTCTAAAAGCTTCGGTTAGTGCAATACATCCAGATATTTACCGTCCAGAACGTCTTTTAAGTACTGACCATACTGATTTTTCTTCAGTATTTCATAAACCTTCAGCACATCTTCCTTTGTAATCCAGCCATTGAGATATGCAATCTCTTCCAGGCAACCGATTTTGCGGTGCTGGTGGCTTTCCATTGTTTTTACAAAGTTGGTGGCTTCCACAAGGCTCTCGTGTGTACCTGTATCCAGCCATGTGAATCCCTGTCCGAGAAGCTCTACGTTTAATTCGCCCTTTTCCAGATAGATGCGGTTCAGATCTGTGATCTCAAGTTCGCCTCTGGCACTTGGTTTCAGATTTTTTGCATACTCTACGACACGATTGTCATAGAAGTATAAACCTGTGACACAGTAGTTGCTCTTCGGGTGCTCCGGTTTCTCTTCAATTGAGATAGCCTTGCCTTCATGGTCAAATTCTACAATACCGAATCTCTCCGGATCATCTACATAGTATCCGAAAACAGTTGCACCCTCGCCGGATTCTGCGTTCTTTACAGCAGCTTTCAGTCTTTTCTTCAGCCCATGTCCTGCGAAGATATTATCGCCGAGAACCATGGCAACTGTATCATTACCGATAAATTCTTCACCGATGATAAATGCCTGTGCAAGTCCGTCCGGACTTGGCTGTACTGCATAGGTGAGATGGACACCGAACTGATGTCCGTCACCAAGAAGTTCCTCAAAACGAGGAGTATCCTGCGGAGTAGAGATGATCAGGATATCGCGGATCCCTGCATTCATCAGTACAGACATGGGATAGTAGATCATTGGTTTATCATAGATTGGCAGAAGCTGTTTGGATGTTACCATTGTAAGCGGATAAAGGCGTGTGCCGGAACCGCCTGCTAAAATAATACCTTTCATGTGTATTCTCCTTTGTTATTGGCAGTATGCGGTCGGAGCGATATTTTGTCAGTTATCTATCTGTGTAAATGATAAGCAAAACATCAGGCGACTGCGATACTAATTCAACGGGTTTCTGGATTGTCAGTCTGAGTTACGATATCATCCTGACTCTGGTGATTGTATTATAAAAGGTGACCTTAGGTCACCTTCAAGTGCTTTTTACAAAAAAGTTTAAATTTTGGTTATTTTTCACAAAGAAAAATGCCGGCATCCTTGGTAATAAAGAACCCATCCTTTGTCTTTCGCGATACAAATCCTCGGAAATCTTTGTATTTGTCCAGAAGATACTGATTCTGATTTCCATGGCAGGAGAGGATATAGGAAATCAGCGGTTCTGCATCGGGGACAAGAAGAGAGTCCTTATAGCTTTCCCAGAAAATACGGGAAAAATACGGTGCCAGGATATCTGCTCCGTTTTCTCTGCCAAAACGCTCATAGAGTTTGTCTGCGGAGAGAACGATCCGGTCGTCAAAATCCCGGACCAGTCTGCTGACTTCCTGCATGTGTTTTTTCCATAGGTACTGCAGATCAGTTTTCCGCCCGGAGTGAGCACACGTTGAATTTCGCTGCATACAGCAGAGATATCTTCACAGTAAAAAAGCACATGGTTTGCAATGACCAGATCAAAGCTTCTGTCTTCATGAGGAATTCTTGCACAGTCAAATGCCTCGAAGGAAAAACGGCTGTCTTTGCGTCCGATAGCACGTCTGGCATCACGAAGCATTCCGGATGAAAGATCAGAAAGAGTAACGGAAACTTTACCGGGGAGGCTGGAAATATTCTGTGTCCACAGAACACCGTCGCCGCATCCAAGTTCAAGGATACGCATCCCCGGATGAATCTGGCACTGCTCATAAACCCATGGAAACCATCCCTGTTTATTCTGGGAATAAAGGCTGTGCAGATTAATGCGTGAGGAAATGTTGGAGGCGTTCTGGTATTGATTTTTCATGCTTTTCTCCATGCCTGTCAGGTGGATCAGGTCAAGCATCTGATTCCAGTCTATGGCATGATGGGAGCGGATCGCATCTGTGGTATCCTGGATTGCCTTTTCCACCAGCTGCATCTGCTCGATACGGTCACGTACCAGCTTTAACTGGATGTTCAGGAATTTCCATAAAATGATAGTCTGAGTCGTCAATGGTCATTTCCCGTATGTCATCCAGGGAGAAACCCAGATATTTCAGAAGCAGGATCTGGGAAAGTCTTGCAAAATCCTCATCTGTATAAAAACGTGCGCCGGATTCTGTTACATAGGAGGGTTTGAGGATATTCTGTTTGTCATAATAGCGGATAGTGCGGAGTGTTACATGTGCCATCCGTGCAAATTCTCCGGAAGAGTAGTAGCCGTCTTTTTTCATTGTAAAACCTTCTTTAAGAAAAATAGTCTTGCCCGCAAATGTGGATAGAAACAGTTGTTCAGCCTGCATTTGCGTATTGCTGATATGTGTAGAGTATAACACAGCTGACCGGCAGGCTACAAGCATCAGGTATTACCGGATGGATAATATACTGTCTGAATGTACCACTATCCCGCGAGGTTGTTTTGGACATCAACTATGCCAAATCCCGAGACATACAAGCCAAAATTCCATTGCCGCAGAATCTGGAATGAATTTTGGCTAAGTTACT
>ENA-OQMZ01000687-OQMZ01000687.1-human-gut-metagenome-genome-assembly--contig:-NODE-687-length-13927-cov-7.078043_pt1 | contig 13927 bp, 9 predicted proteins | sample MGYA00242621_ERZ504862 | MGnify/ENA primary metagenome ERZ504862 (study PRJEB26092, sample SAMD00036393) | human gut metagenome | host: Homo sapiens | study: EMG produced TPA metagenomics assembly of... | reverse complement strand
CAACAGCGCGTTGATGCTCATCTGCGCCAGAATCAGGTACGTCACCGCGAACGAATGGAGCACGCGCCGCTACCTCGACATGTCCCGGCTCGATGACAACCTGCAGGAAGCGAACTGATCATCGTCCATGGACGGGCACGACCCTAAGTGCGCAAACCTTCGGGCACTACCCCTTCGACTTCAGCTTGTTCTGAGTTTGTGCACTACCTATATTACTTGTTGCCAGAATGCTGAACAGTGAATATCGGAAGGGGGTTCAAAATGATGCGGTGAGGGGTTGCAGACATGACTTGGATGTCGTGATTATTCCAGACCTAGGAATATTCTGAAATATTCTTGTGCCTTAGCAAAGGGAGGAATACGCATGGCTGGCTCGTATGGTGCGGAGGTGCCGCAGGGGGAGCGGTACCGGCTTTCCTTCACTGTCGGCGGACTTCTTGCCTTGCAGGGCCGGGCGCTTGCCGAAATGTATCTGAATCATTTGAACCATGCAGGCGGTGGCGATGCTGAGCGTTCTCCCCAAACCGAGGTGGGCAAGTCCATTGTTGTGATTCGCCAGCAGGCCATCGAGGAAAACGTTCTCGCAATTCGCACGGATTCCGCAAACAGGCGCGTTGTGGCGGAAACTACTAGGCGGCTCAGTGCGCTCACGGTTGGGGAGCTTGCATATTTGGCAGGCCCTGATTCCTCCATATCCGACCGCGAGGCACTTATGTGGATCGCGATGTGCCGTTATTATGCAATCGTTGGGGAATTCGCTGGTGAAGTGCTCAAAAAACATTATCTTGTAGGGAACCTGCATCTTGATTTCGAGGATTATGCTCGCTTCATTGCGAACAAGGCTACATGGCATCCTGAGCTGGAAACCATAAGCGAGGGAACGGCGAAAAAACTCCGGTCCAATCTGTTCAAGGCCATGGTTGAGGCCCATCTGTTCGATAAAAATTCCGACACGGTGGTTTCCTTCCTACCCAGTCCCTCTTTGGCGGATATCCTTATGAAGAGACCAGATTCGTTCGGGTTTTTCCCGATGCGTGAATCATCCTTGTGAGTACGAATGGGGGATAGCATGACCGATTTCATCGCAGGCGTTGAAGCTGCCGATGAGCACCGTGACATTGATGCTGATTTCGCTCATTTGCGCGAGATTATGGAGTCCCGTTCATTCAGAACCAATAGTGGATTGGCCGGTGAGCAGCCTTATTACATTTATGACTATCCGCCTAGGCAGGAGCTTGAGGTCGCCGAACATATCAGGCAATTGGTGAGTCAGCTGCAGACGATGACGCCGAAATATGATGGCGATTATGCTCCGCAGGTGCTCACGCTGGATTTATTCGATGTTGTTCTGGAGATTCTTGGTAATCGTGGCATTCTGGATCGTGTGCTTAATAGGGAGGCAAAACGCCACAGAAAAGTCTCGTCGGATGCGCATACGGATAAGTTTTTAGGACTGCTCGATAACGTGTTGGGCGCGGATACGGCTCAGTTGCCTGATACCATTCGTGATCATTACGAGCAGGCCAAGAGCGAGGGCGGAGCCAATATCGTATTCATTACGGGAATCGGCAAGGTCTACCCGTATATTCGTGCGCATACACTGCTTAACGCGTTGCAAGGGCGCATCGATGATCGCCCATTGGTGCTGTTTTATCCGGGTACGTTCACAAGAAGCGCTACTTCAGGATCGGTCATGTCGCTGTTCAACTGTTTGCCTGGGGATAATTATTATCGTGCGCAAAATCTGCGTGAGATGAGTGTGCGACTGGAGGAATGACAGGAATGACGGCCTAAGGGTTGTTTTGCCGATTTAGGTGGAATGTGAGTAACGCTTGCGAAGTATTCGTTCAAAGAAGAAGGGAACGCAGATGAACGGGGAAAGCGCTATCAGCTTCAAGGAGTTGTTCAGCAAGGACATTGACCGCAACATCAATGGTGTGATCAAGGCCAATGATGAGAAAAATCTTAACGATGAGGTCAACGAGTATGTGCTGACGGAGGAGATTTGTCGCAATCTGGCCAAATTCCTTGACGCATACAACGACCCGTCGAACCACGAACAGAATGGTGCATGGATTTCCGGTTTCTTCGGTTCCGGTAAATCGCACCTGTTGAAGATGCTGTCGCATATTCTGGGCGAGGTCCCGGCTGAACTCGTTGACAAGGGCAATAAGCCGACCATGAGTCGCGAACAGATTGTTCATGCCTTCATGGGCAAGGCCGAAGCACAGGATGACCAGATGCTTGCAGGTCAGCTTGAAAAGGCTTTGACGATACCAGCCACGTCGATTCTATTCAACATCGATCAGAAGGCGGATAAATCCAATGCCTCCGACATGCTGCTGTACGCTTTTGTTCGCGTATTCGATGAGGCGCGTGGTTTCTACGGCAAGAATCCATACGTTGCGAAATTCGAACGCGATTTGGCGAGCAATGGTTATTTCAAGGATTTCAAACAAGAGTTCGAGCAGGTGGCTGGCAAACCATGGAGCGAAGGCCGTGGTGAGGCCGTGCTATGGGATGATGAGATCTGCGAAGCCTATGCCGCGGTGACAGGCAAACCGGAGCAAGACAGCATCATCCAACGGTACGAGGATACGTACACGATGACGGTCGGCGACTTCGCAGACGACGTGAACGTGTGGCTGTCCCGTCAGGAACCGAACCGCCGCATCCTGTTCCTCGTGGATGAGGTAGGCCAGTTCATCGGTGAGAACAGAGAACTCATGCTGTCACTGCAATCCATCGCCGAGGATCTTGCCGTCAAGACCAACGGGCGTGCATGGGTGGTGGTCACTTCCCAAGAAGACATGGATACCATTGTTGGCGATCGGACCAAGCAACAAAGCTATGATTTTTCGAAGATCCAGGGCAGGTTCTCCATCAAGCTGAAGCTCAACAGCGCCGACGTGGTGGAGGTCATTCAGAAGCGCTTGCTGACCAAGAAACCGGAATATGAGTCGGTGATGAACGAGCTGTGGAATGAACAGAACGCGAACCTGCGCACCATGTTCGAATTCACTCGTGAGACTTCGAAATTCAGTAATAACAAGGCGTACAGCAAGGACGATTTCATCGCATCGTATCCGTTTGTGAACTATGAGTTCGAGCTGTTCCAGAACGTGCTGCGGGAGATGAGCCGGTACAACATGTTTTCCGGACGCCACGCATCTGTGGGTGAACGGTCCATGCTGTCCACCATCAGCAGCACGTTGCGGTCCAGCCAGAATGAGATGGTCGGGGCCCTGATGCCATTCGACAAACTATATGACGGTATTGCCGACGCCATCCAATCAACCTCGAACTTCCGCATCAACCAAGCCGAAAAGAGACTCGGCTCCGATATAAAGGAGCTGGGCGTGCGCCTGCTGAAGGTGCTGCTGCTGGTCAAGCATGTCGACGGATTCCCCACCACACCGCATAACCTGCGCATTCTGCTGACCGACCAGTTCGACATGGACGTGATGGAACTGGAACGGAACATCAAGTATGTTCTGGGAGAGTTGGAAAAAGACACGTATGTGCAGCGTGTGGGAGATACCTACAATTACCTGACCAACGAAGAGCAGGATATTGAGCAGGAGATCAAGAACACCGACATCGACTCCACCAAGGAGATCGACGAGCTGAAGAAGATCTTGGTCAGTGACGTGCTCGGCAAGATGACCGTGGCATACGGCGAGCAGCGTGCCCAGTTCCGCTATGGTTTGCGCATCGATGGGGTGCAACAGTCCGCGCAGCAGCTCATCTGGCTGAACGTGGTCACTTCGACCAATGCGCAGGACCGTGCGGACGCCATTCGCATGGGCATGGGCATGCGCGACACCATCACTTTGCTGTTGGATATGTCCGACAGGACACTGTTCGATGATCTGCGCATGTACGTGAAAACCTACACATACCTCATGCGCACCGACAAGAACAGCCAGTCAGAAGTGCGCCAGCAGATCATCTCCCGCAAGAGCGTCGCCAATGAAAGGCTTTACACGGAGCTGCGTACCCGCATCGTCAAAGCCGCAGCCAATGGCGAGTTCGACTATAACGGCGGAACCGTGGAAGTGAAATCCACCGAGGTGCAGGCCCGTATGGCGGAAGGTCTTGGAACGCTTATCGGCCGGTATTACACGAACTTCTCCCTACTTGGCGGGCAACGATATGAGGAAACGGATCTCGCCCGTATCATCATGAACGCTTCGCAGCACCAACCTGGCATGCTTGACGGCATGAACGCAGTGCAGGACAAGCTCGACGTTCCCGCCGATGATGTGTTCGCCGCGGTCAGTCGTGACAAAGGCAAAGGCATGGTCGCCACCGTCAAGAGCCTTCTTGATGCCTACGGCAGCGTTCCCTATGGTTGGCCGTACGCCGCCACGCTCGCATGCATCGGCCACCTGTATGGTTCCGACAGAATCACGCTGACACTGGATGGCAAGCCGGTGCAGCGCAGTGAGGCCGCCCGTTTGCTCAGGGAAACGAAGAAGCAGGATTCCATCCGAGTGGATCTGCCACGCGTATTCGACACGAGAAAAGTTTCACAGCTGCGTGACTTCGCCAGGGATTTCCTTGGGCTCACCGCCGCGGACCTGCCATCGAACGCGATTGATCTGACGGAGGCCGTTACCACGCGACTTAAGTGGGAAGCGGAGAGTCTGACCCAGCTGCGCGTGCGCAATGCCCGATTCGGCTTTGTGCAGCAGCTCGACAAGGCCATTGAGAAAATCAACTATGCCTCCGGAATGGGTGAGGACTGGCTGCTCGGCGATTTCACCGAGCTGGAAACCGAAAATGGTTCCGACGAACTGCTCGATCTCAAGGAAGATGTGATCGACCCGATTGTCGCTTTCCTCAACGGTTCCCAATCCAGGATTCTTGCAGACGGATTGGAATGGCTGAAAAACAACAAGCCGAACATCGACTATGTATCTGGCACTACGGCAGCAAGCCTGTACCAATCCGCGGAACAGCTGGCAAACGACCCGAACATCTTCCGCAAAACCAATAAATTCAAGACTGCCATTGACGATCTGCGTGAGGCAACAGACGCAATCATCCAAACCGAACGCGCCAACGCGCTTAACGACGTGGAAGATATTCGCGCCAGAATCCACGATTCCACCGAATATCAGCACGCAACACAAGCCGTGCAAACCAAGGTCGAGACAGAACTGGACCAAGTGGCGGAACGCATGCAGCACATACCGTTCATCTACAAAATGCGCGAAAGCGTACACGAACTGAGCGAACGCACTTACCCGCAACTCATCAACGCACTAGCAGCCTCCGCGCCGAGGCCGAAGACCGCGCTCGCAGGAGAGGCGCAGGCTGCTACAGCTACTACGCCGATGGATGCGAACATTCCTGAATCGCAACAAAAGGAAACCCCGCGCGTGGCCGTGTCGTTCGCTACCATCAGCAGACCGCATACCAAGGATGCTTTGGAAACCACGGGTGATGTGGATGACTTCCTTGATGCCTACCGCCGTGAGCTTATCGCCGCCATTGAGAATGGAAAGAAGATCCTGTTATGAACACGTCGAAACTGCAAGCTTTCGCAACGGATGCGCGCCGCCAGCTCATGAATGCGGTGCAGGCCCGGCTTGACGCCGCATTGGTGCCGAATTCCGACGCCAGGTTGACGACCCGCGTGCATTCGATTTTCTGCAGCGTGAGATCGAGCGTGCCGGTGGCGGCGTAGAGGGCCGCAAGCATGTGGTGGAGCGTTATGCGTACCGGTGGTTCAACCGCATCATCGCGTTCCGTTACATGGATGTGCACGGGTTCACCGGCACGCCGGTGGTCTCTCCAGCCGGTCTGACCAGCACGAATGGACTGCCGGAAGTGCTTGCAGCGGCGAAACGAGGCGAGTATGACAGCAGGGTGTTCTCGGCGCACGTGAATGATAAGGCCAAGGAGCGTATCGAAGGTTTGCTGAGCGGTTCCATCATGGCGGATGATCCGCAGGGCCTGGCTTATGGTCTGCTGCTGCAATCCGAATGCCGGTTCTGGAATCGTAACCTGCCGTTCATGTTCGAAAGCGTCGGCAAGGAGGCCGGCAGGGTGGATGAACTGCTCATGCCAGCCGATCTGCTCGCCGAGGGTTCCGTGTTGAGGAATGCGGTGGAGGTCATGACCCCGGAGGATTGCGGTGTTGACGATCCGTCCGGCAATGTGGAGATCATCGGCTGGCTGTACCAGTACTACATTTCGGAACGCAAGAACGAGGTGATGGACGGGTTCAAGAAGAACCACAAAGCCGGAGCCAATGAGATTCCCGCCGCCACCCAGCTGTTCACGCCGGACTGGATCGTGCGCTACCTCGTGCAGAACACCGTAGGCAGGCTGTGGATGCAGTCCCATCCAGATAGTCAGTTGTACAAGAACTGGGACTACTATATTCAGCCTTCGGAGGATGATTCCACTGGGAACGAGGATATTCTCGATATCCAAGCGCCTCAAGACCTGACTGTCTGCGATCCCGCATGCGGTTCCGGCCACATGCTTACCTGCGCGTTCGACCTGCTGTATGAGATCTACGAAGAAGAGGGGTATGCGCCGAGCGATATTCCCGGCCTGATTCTCAAGCACAACCTGTACGGCATGGAAATCGATGAACGAGCCGCAAGCCTTGCCGCATTCGCTCTGACCATGAAGCTCGCTCCCGTTCCCGTAGATTCTTCAAAAAGCAGGTGGAGCCGAATATTCAGCGCATTGCGCCGATTGCGTTCAAGGAAGGCGAAGTTGCCGAGCTGAATGACCTATATCAGGTGAATCTGGATTCCACGGTATGGAACACCTATGCGAAGGCGGACGTGTATGGTTCGCTGATTCAGCCGCCACAGGAGCTTGTTGAATTGGCGGCGTCATCACCGGAAAGCGAGGATGGCATCGATACGTTGTTCGATCCACTTCTGCGTGAACATGCAGAGGACGTATTCGCTCAAACAAGATATCTCGCTCGCAAATACGCGGCAGTGGTGGCGAACCCGCCATATATGGGCGCAAAGAATATGAGCGGCGAGCTCAAACAGTTTGTGCAGGACCATTACGAGGATGGTAAAGCCGATCTCTTCGCTGCATTCATTTTGCGTAACCGACAGTTCATTCAGCATGGTGCGATGCTAGGCATGATTACCATGCAAAGCTGGATGTTCCTCTCATCCTTCGAGGCTTTGCGACGCAAACTGCTCGATTCCTCATCCATTGAAACCATGGCGCATCTTGGTGCCGGGGCGTTCGACAGTATTGGTGGTGAAGTGGTTTCCACTACAGCTTTCACTCTCAAAAATAATTCCAGCAGCGGGAATGGTACGTATATTCGGTTAGTGGATGTCTCCGGTGATGATAATCAATCAAAGGCTTGCGTCGATGCGATTAAAGGAGATACGGATTATCTCTTCGAGGTGAACCAGCACGAGTTCGCTCAAATCCCTGGCTCGCCAATCGTCTACTGGCTCAGCAAACCCATGCTCGAGGCTTTCGCCAGGGAGATAAGCTTGAAAAAATCGCAAAACCTAGGCAAGGTCTTGCGACCGCTGATAACAATCGCTTCATTCGTGAATGGTGGGAAGTTTCGCAATCCAAATCGAAGCTCACGTCTGATAACGCAACGGACAGAAAAACTTCAGTTTGCGATAAATGGTTTCCCTATAACAAAGGTGGCGAATACCGCAAGTGGTACGGAAACCAAGATTATGTGATTAATTGGGAAAATGATGGTCAAGAATTGTATGATTTCAGGCCAAAATCAGTTATCAGGAATCCACAGTTCTATTTTCAGTCCTCAGTATCGTGGCCCAATGTGTCTTCTGGGACTCCTTCATTCCGGTATTATCCGGAAGGTTTCATTTTCAGCCATGTTGGTGATTGTCTTTTCCCTAAAGATGAACTGGATAGAGATAAGCTTATTGCAATTTGCAATGCTTCGGTAACAGGTCAGCTGTTGGCTGCAATGGCTCCAACTCTGCATTTTGAAGTTGGACAAGTTGCGAAGTTGCCGATTGCCAATCTTCTTCCGGGAAATTGGACTTTAAAAGTTGATAATTTGATTCAGAATGCTAAAGATGATTGGAACACTCAAGAAATTTCATGGAATTTCAGTGAGCCGATATTGTTTGATGAGGAACAGACAGACTTTTCATCTGGCGTTATAGAAGAGTTTGTTAAGAATGCTCGCTCGTATTGGGCAATGATTGCTTCGGAACAGCAGCAGCTTGAGATTGATAACAACATAGCTGTGGCGGACGCATATGGCGTGCGTGATGATGTGCCATGTGACGTGCCGTTGGAACGCGTGTCGTTGAAGCGTAACGTCGCGTTCGCATATCCGAAGGATACTCCGGCGGTGCGTAACGAGAAATTCGCTCAAGATGTCGTCAAGGAGCTCATTTCGTATGCGGTGGGCTGCATGTTCGGCAGGTATTCGCTCGATAAGCCTGGTTTGATTCTCGCTTCGCAGGGTGAAACACTTGATGATTTCCACGCGCAGATTCTGAACCCATCGTTCGAGCCGGATGAAGATAATGTCATTCCGGTCACGGAAACGGACTGCTTCGAGGACGATATCGTGACCCGGTTCCGCAGGTTTCTCTCTGTGGCATTCGGCAAGGAGAATCTGGCCGCGAACATCGCCTACATCGAACAGATACTGGACAAAAGCATCCGCAAGTATTTCGTGAACGATTTCTACAACGACCACGTGAAGATGTATTCGAATCGACCGATCTACTGGCAGTACTCTAGTCAAACCAGCAACAAGGCTCGTTCAAGGCGCTCGTGTACCTGCACCGGTATACGCCGAAAACCACGAACGTGGTACTCAACTATCTGCGCGACTACACCGGCAAAATCGCCGACATCGCCGATAGCTTGGAACATTCGGATCGTGCCGCGGACCAGAAACAGGCCGCCAAACTGCGCAAGGCCGTTCTCGAGTGTAAGGATTACGAGGACCAGACCCTGTACCCATTAGCTACCCGCAACCTGGAAATGGATTTGGACGACGGTGTGCTGGTGAACTACCTGCGCATGGGCAAGGCTCTGCGTTCCATCCCCTCTATCGAGAAGAAGCGCAAAGACGTCTCCACCTGGACCTGGCCCGTCCATCCGCTGGGCAAGGAGTAGTTGTCAGCTTATGTGGATTACGGCAGATGTAAATATTCCTCAACAGTTACTCGACGCCGCCGCGAAGGATGAAGTGGTTTTCTTTGTCGGCGCGGGAGCTTCATTTAATCCTCCCTCCAATCTGCCTTCTTATGAGCAGTTAGCCACAAAGCTTGCTGAAGAGGCAGATGAGCCTCTCCCTCATAATGGTGAGCAGTTGGATCGTTTTATTGGGATGCTGCCTGATAATTTTAATGCTCACAAGCGAACTAAAGATCTCATGCGTGGCAATGATATTCATTGCAATTCCACGCACGAAGCTATCGTCAGACTTGCTAGTAGCGTAAAAACTCCGCGCATTGTGACAACAAATTACGATCTTCTTCTTGAGGAAGCTGCGCAAAAGCAGAATTGTGATTTAGGCAGAAGCTATTATGGACCGGCTGTCCCCATCGGCAGCGATTTCTCAGGATTGTTGTACTTGCATGGCTCAGTGGATAGCCCTGATCGCGAAATAGTCCTTGACGATAGGGATTTTGCTCGGGCTTACCTTTCAGAGGGCTGGGCGACACGTTTTCTACTTAAGCTATTTGAGACATACACGGTTGTATTCATTGGCTACAGCTTTGGCGATGTCATTATGCGATATCTTGCATTGGGCATTTCGTCCCACGCCAGACCTCGGTATATTTTCCTCTCTGAGGAAGAGGCGAGGGGAAACACCGCTGGGTGGAAACATAGTGGCGTCATTCCGATTTCATATCCTGTCGAGAATAATCATCAGGCGCTGGTGATTGCCTTGAATGCTTGGTCAGACAGATTGCTCTTAAACTACGATGCTTATCGGAAGTTTCTACCAAGCATCATTGAAAATGGAGTCCCGAAAGACAAAGTTAATAGTGACTATGTGAGAGAGGCTCTTACTACCGATGAAGGCGCTCGAGCTTTCGTCGATGTTATCAGCCAGGAAGAAAAACGAATAGAAGTAGTGGAAAAAGGAGAGAAAGAGAAAGGAGGCGTTAAAGGAAAAAAGGAAGAGTGGTTATTCTGGCTGCTGAATGAGGATCGGTTCAGGATTATTTTTGTGGAAGGTGAGCCAAAGACTTCCAGCGAGAAGATTTTATTGGACTGGTTCATCGCTGATTTTGTAGAGAAGGCAGAAGAAAGGGATTGTGTATTAAGAGTACTTTGTGAGCTTCAATCATCAATGTCTGATTACTTGTTTAATCAATTAATCCAGATTGTGGGTTTTGGCATTCAGAATGGGCGCGAAGATTTAGTACCGGTATTTGCGGTCCTTTCTACATCAATACAACAACATTCTGCTCCATATATTTTTGAAAATCAATACAACTTTTTGGCTGCTGACAAACCAATTATTCCGGAAAAAATGTTGTCGCTCATAATTCGTCCATATTTGAAGCTATTTTCCTCTCCTTGGGATAAAGACGGAAAACCGACGGCTAATATTATGTGGCCTTGTAATGGTCTATTCGGAATAAATGATGAAGAAAAACTTAACGCAAACGTTACCGCGGCTTTTGCTGAAGACGGATTGAAAAAGGCAAGCGAGTTATTGTGCTCCTATCAGGAGCATGATGAGATTTCGCATCTCGATCGACCGTCAATTGAGCCTAGCGATCAGAACTGGCGTCCATCTGATTTGACCTCAACTTTTGTTGACATTCTTCGTAATTACGCGCATTGTCATCCGGAACAAGAAGATGTGCTAATTGAACGATGGTGGAATAGCGGCTCAGCCCTTCTTAAACGATTGACGATTAATGCGATTGCTTTTTCTGAAGTATGGGATGCTGACCGTAAAATACAGTGGATTCTTGATCGGGACTATTTATTTGATTCAGATGCTCATCATGAGATTTATACATTACTCAAACAAGCATCCCCTCAAATAGGACAGAATACAAAGCAAAAACTCCTTTTGTATTTAAAGGGAAAATATGATTATCTATTAGAATTATTTTCGGATGAAAGAATTGCTCGCTATGAACAATATGATGTTCTCCAATGGATTCTTAAATATGGTGATAATTGGCCCGAAGCTCAGCATTGGTGCGATGCTTAGCTCGAGAGAATGGTTTTAAACCAAGAGAGCATTCTGATTTTTCTGTCTATCACTATTCGGGAAGCGCTGAAAGTGCCGGAATTAGTAATGAACAGTTTATTGAACTTCTAAGAGTTTCTCCGTCTGAGATTGAGAAGAGGCTATTTGCCAAAACGGATGAACAAGGTTGGTCGGGTCCGGATATTGATCTTTTCATCAATCGGATTCAGGAAGCTACAGCATGCGATCCTCAGATAGGGTTCACCCTATGGGGACTTGTTAATCGGCATGAAGAAGGCGGCGCTGCGATGCAGTATCGGTGCGCCATTATTCGTGGTTGGGGCATGTCGTCATTGAAAAGTTCTCAGGAACCAGTTCTTGATTTGATGAAGGATTTTTGTCTCACACCAAATTGTGATCTGAGTTTTGATGAAATAAATGCGGTATCTGGCTTCCTTAATGAACAGATTAACCATGAGAAAAATGACATTTCACAAAAAACCTTACAGGTGATGGATTGTCTTGCGTCGCAGCTATGGGCTAAATATAGTTCGACATTTAAGAAATATAATGAGCGACAATGGGATAATGATCCAGTTACGTATTCTTTGAACTGTTGGCCTGGAGAGCTTGCTTATTTCTGGATAGGCAGAATTCGTTGGAGATATAATCAAGATCCTGACTTTTGGAGTGGTTTTGATGATTCCGAAAAGAGTGTGATTCGTCATTTTGTAGATGATGAAGGTGACTTTTCTCGGCCTGTTTGGACGGCTTTGCTTACCTATATTAATATGCTCCATTTTCTCGATCGAGAAAACACTGAAAGCTGGTTACCCAACTTGGTAGAGAAAGCAGGTGCGAATTTTATTTGGAATGTATTATTGCCGTATCCAGATCTCAATAATCGGCTCATTAGTCTTGCATTCTATGCAAGCTGTCTTGACGAGTTCGAGTGTCTGTCCCATTTGGATGTTTATAAGAGACAGGGGTTTTTCCTGCAGGTATTTCGGATGGCGACCTATGCTGAATTGGATGAGGAACAAAGAGCAAGGCTGTTGTCTAAAGTGGTGACAGCTGGAGATGGCGTTTATGCAGCTTTGTTTATGGATCAGGTTGCATGGGCCTTTGAATTCCGACTCGATTCCAAAGACAAGGATATGGTATGGGATTTATGGCTCCATCAATTTATTGAAGATCGTCATGCCGACAAAGGGCGGAATTGGGGTGAAGAAGAGCGAGTTGCTTTTGCCAAACTAATTCCGCTGCTGGATGAGCACTTCGCGGAAGGCGTTCAGTATCTTTCGGATAGTTTTCCCAAAATTGCTGACCATGATTTCACCGAGCTAATCATGATTGACAATTTTGACAATATCCCATTAAAAAACGGAAAGGCCTGCGTTGACTTTTACTCGCTTTTAATTGAAAGACATGGAGATGGTCCTGCGTGGGGCGTGCAAGAATTGTTGCAGAAACTGGCTAATAGGTTTGGATTTGACGAAGTTGTTCCTTTAGTCTCTTTAGCGAGGCAAAAGCGTATGATTCCAAATACTTGGGGTCTTCCTGCGAAAAAGGAAATACATAACGACGGCAAGGAGGGCGAAGCATGAGCATTGAGGCATTGTTGAATGGCGAATCCAAGAATGTGGAGTACAAGCTCACACCTCCCTCCAGGAGTATCAACTACACCAAAACCGCGGTGGCGTTCGCCAATGGACAGGGTGGTTGCTTGGTGTTCGGTGTCGAAGACCAGACGTTTCGTGTGGTTGGTATTGCCGAAGACAAAGTGTTCACGGTAATGGACTCCATTTCGGACGCCATCGTCAATAGCTGCGAGCCACTGATTATTCCCGACATCACCATGCATGATGTGAACGGCAAGACGGTTATTGTGGCCGAGATCGCTCCCGGCTTGCAGCGTCCGTACCATATCAAGTCGCTCGGCCAGGAACAAGGAACGTTCGTTCGTGTTGCCGGCACCACGCGTCAGGCCGATCAGCCACTATCCGGGAACTGACTATCGAAGGTAGCAGCCGGAGTTTCGACCAAGTGCAATGCCTTGGATTGTCCGTAACGGAAGAAGACGTTGAAGCATTGTGCGCAAGTCTGACGAAAACCGCGAAAGATAATGCCGAAGACCCCTCGAAAGTCAAAACGGTTACGGAGAAACAGCTGCTGCAGTGGGGCGTGCTGGCGGAACAAGACGGGCAATTGGTGCCTACCAACGCCTATGCGATTTTGATCGGTAATACGGTCGTCCGGTCCGTGGTGCAATGCGGAGTGTTCAGGGGAACCACCAAAGCCGTGTTCGTGGATCGACGTGAGTTCGCCGGCACTCCGCAGGAGCTTATTGAGGAGTCCTACCAGTATGTGCTGCGTAACATCCATATGGGCGCCCGGTTCAAGGGCGTGTACCGGCAGGATGTGTACGAGATTCCGCCGGATGCCATTCGAGAGCTGATTGTCAACGCGATAGTGCATCGCAGCTATATCGACCATTCAAGCATTCAGATCGCGATTTACGATAATCGATTGGAGATCACTTCGCCCGGGCGTCTGCCGATGGGGCAGACCATTGAACGTATGAAGCAGGGCTATTCGAAAATCCGCAAACGAGGCATTGGCCTCTGCTTTTGAGTACATGGGTTACATTGAGCACTGGGGGAGCGGCATCCGTGCGTGTGATGCAGGAGGTGCGCGATGCCGGATTGCCTGAGCCGGAATTTCTTGGCGGCGATACGGATCTGCGTATCAATATCTATCGCA
>ENA-OQMZ01000686-OQMZ01000686.1-human-gut-metagenome-genome-assembly--contig:-NODE-686-length-13938-cov-3.392948_pt1 | contig 13938 bp, 20 predicted proteins | sample MGYA00242621_ERZ504862 | MGnify/ENA primary metagenome ERZ504862 (study PRJEB26092, sample SAMD00036393) | human gut metagenome | host: Homo sapiens | study: EMG produced TPA metagenomics assembly of... | reverse complement strand
CCGGCGGCGGTCGCGGCGGACTCGTCCTTGAACGGTCGAACGCCTGGGTGCTTTCCAGGGCGGCGGCCTGCTCATCCAACGGAATGCCCTTGCCCCAGGTCAGCGTGTCTTCCAGCGGCGCGAACGTCTCGCCATAGCGGCCGGTGCGGCCGGAATGCACGGAGTTGGCCAGACGGGCGATGCCTTCGGACGGCTCGTCACTGCCCTCGATGGCCTTGGTCGCCGCCGCCAGCACATGATGGGCGGTGTCGGACTTGGCTTCGACTTCGGCATCCGGGAAGAACAGGGCGGAATCGTAGGAGCCATGAGCCTCGTCACGCACGATCTTGCCGTTGTGCAGTTCGACCACGCGCTTGCGCATCGAGTTGACGATCTCTTCGTTATGCGTGGCCATGACGATGGTGGTGCCGGTGCGGTTGATGGCGTCCAGCACTTCCATGATGCCCAGCGAAGTGGTCGGGTCGAGGTTGCCGGTGGGCTCGTCGGCCAGCAGAATCTGCGGGTGGTTCACGTAGGCGCGGGCGATGGCCACACGCTGCTGCTCGCCACCGGAGAGCTCATGCGGGTAGTTCTTTTCCTTGCCGGTGAGCCCCACGGTATTCAGCACCTTGGGCACCAACGATTTGATGGTGGACCGCCGTGTGCCGATCACCTCAAGGGCGAACGCCACGTTCTCCCATACGGTTTTGTTATTGAGCAGCTTGTAATCCTGGAACACGAAGCCCAGCGAACGGCGGTACTGCGGCACTTGACGTTGGTGATGCGCCGCAGATCGTTGCCGGCCACGCGAATCTCGCCGTTGGTGGCCTCCTCCTCGCGCAACAGCAGGCTCAAGAGCGTGGTCTTGCCGGAGCCGGACGCACCCACAAGGAACACGAAATCACCGCGTTCGATATCGAGGTTGATGTCGTCAAGCGCCGGTCGGGTGCCTTTGGGATAGATCTTGGACACATTGTCCAGTGAGATCAGTGCCATAATGCTGTTTACTCCTCGGTTTCGGCGGCGCGGCGCTGTTCGTGGCGCCAGCGGATGCCGGCCTCGATGAACGCGTTGATGTCGCCGTCGAACACGGCCTGGGTCTGGCTGGTTTCGTAGCCGGTGCGCAAATCCTTGACCATCTGGTAGGGGTGCAGCACGTAGGAGCGCATCTGATCGCCCCAGCTGGCCTTGATGTCGCCGGCGAGCTCCTTCTTCTTCTTGGCCTCCTCCTCGTGGCGCAGCACGAGCAGTCGGGACTGGAGCACGGCCATGGCGGAGGCGCGGTTCTGAATCTGCGAACGCTCATCCTGCATGGTCACCACGATGCCGGTGGGAAGGTGGGTGATGCGCACGGCCGAGTACGTGGTGTTCACGCCCTGGCCGCCGGGGCCGGAGGAGCAGTAGGTGTCCACGCGGATGTCCGTATCCGGAATGTCGATGTGATCGGTGGCCTCGACCAGCGGCACCACTTCCACGGCGGCGAAGCTGGTCTGGCGGCGGCCTGGTTGTCGAACGGGAGATGCGCACCAGACGGTGGGTGCCGCTTCCACGGACAGTCGGCCGTAAGCGTAGGGGGCGTCCACCTGGAAGGTGGCGGACTTGATGCCGGCCTCTTCGGCGTAGGAGGTGTCCATGACCTTGGCCTTGAAGCCGTTACGCTCGCAGTAGCGCAGGTACATGCGCAGCAGCATCTGCGCGAAGTCGGCCGCGTCGACGCCGCCGGCACCGGAGCGGATGGTCACCACGGCGGAACGTTCGTCGTATTCGCCGTCAAGCAGGGTCTGGATCTCCATCTGTCGAGATCCTTCTGGATCTCGCCGATTTCGCTTTGCGCCTCGTCCAGAGAGTCCTGGTCGCCCTCCTCGTGGCCGAGTTCGACGAGCGTTTCCACATCGTCGATGCGCTGGGAGGCGGAGTTCAGACGCTTCAGCTGCGATTCCGCGGCGGACAGCCGGCTGGTGATCTTCTGGGCGTTTTCCGGGTCATCCCACAGGCCCGGGGCCGCGGCCTGCGTTTCGAGATCCTTGATATCGGCCTTGAGTCGGTCGACGTCCAGCGCCTTGGCGATGGATTCGTATTTGGCGCGGCTTCGCCGATCGCCTGGGTAAAGTCAAATTCTGCCATCGTGGTTTACCTTACTGTTGATTCTTTGAGATTCTTTGGGAAGTCACGTCCTTGTTGACAGCCTTCGCACATTCCTCTGGCGTTGGCGGGCATTGCCGCGCCACACGCGCATCCGCCTGCAATCCATGCTGTCAGAAGGTTCCGGGCCTGCCTTGCCGATAGCCGGCCGGGCGACCTCACGAATCCCTCGCATCAGACGTGTTCAACTGCGGGCACGAATATGCGAAGGCAACGTCAAAGCCCCGCGTAAATCGCCGGGATGATCAGGGAGCCGAGCATGGCCACAGCTATGACCACGCACACCACACGCACGATGGTGCGGCGGCGGTTCTCACGCTGCTGTCGGCTGTCCTGATAGTTACTCACGAGACTAATAGTGTACTCACCGCTTACGACCGCAGGACTTGCCGCCGACGCCCGCCCTGCCGGTGGACCCCCACGGCCCTTTCCTTTGCGCTTTCAGCGCCGCCAGATGGTGTTTCATGGCCACCAGCATGATGTGCGAATCCTCAAGGCCCAAGTGGCGTTCGTTGTGGGCGGAATCAAGCGCGCCCTGACGTTTGGCGTAGGCGTCGAGCGTGTTGTCTCCGTAAGGATGCTCGTTGGTGGGTACCGCGCCGGGGTCCCACTGCCGGCTCATCGGCAGGGTATCGATGATGGTGATGCGCCCGGCGCGGTAGCTTTCCGCGTATCCGGCGACGTTCAGCATGAACCAGCTATGTTCGAAGGTGGCGTTATGCGCCACGTACGGCTGCTGGGTAAGCCGCGCGAGCAGGCCGGCCTGGGCTTGGGGCCATTCGTCGAAGAGTCGGTACCCGGCCTCGCTGCTGCGGCCGCGTACATCGATGCCGGTGAGTTTGGCGATGAGGGCGTTGCCGAGCGCCGCGTTTTCCGGCGGCACGCCAAAAGCGAGGCGGGACTGGCCGTAGGCGTCGCCGGCGGCGTAATAGCCCTGCTCATAGGCGTATGTCTCGGGTTCGCCGGCCGGGGCGCGGACTGGCCCATGTTCATGAACTCGAAGCCGACGTCGATGATGTAGTCACGTGCCGGATCGATGCCGGTGGTTTCGATGTCGATGCCCATCACCGCGTCCACGTCGCGGCCGGCAGGTAGGCGTCGCGCCAGTCGGGCTTGGATGGTGTCCGGTAGCGTTGCCAGACGCGGCGGCACCACCCGGCAGAGCGGCACCACCCGGCGAAGTCGCGCCGGAGAGATTGGCGCGGGCCATCGCCGCATCGCCCCGCACGCTTCTGGAAGCGCTGGGCCTTACGTCGTTCGGCGCGTGCGTCAAGAATCGCCGCCGTACGGTCTTGGATATCGTCCAAGGCGACTGTTGTGGGGAACTTGACATCGCTGTTTTCGGCGGCAGTGTTTCCGGCAGATGCGTCACCGGTTTCACCGCTCAGATCCAGCATGCCTTGGTCATCGTTCGATGGGCGGCTGCCGGAGTACGGCTTGAGCACGGCAACGGTAGTCCTCCCCCGCCGTTCGCGACTGACCGCCCATAGGTGTTGCTGTTCGCCCAGATGCAACAGCGTGTTGATGTTGTCGTTGAGCCGACGATTGGCGTAGGCGAGCGCGCGAGGCAGACGATAGGAGCCGATGAATCGATCGTAATCGGTCATGAATGCGCTGTTGCATTGGGCGATGATTGATTCCAGATGCTCGCGTGTGGCGTAGTCGGCCTTCAATGCGTCGTGGATGGACTGTGGGGTGGATTCCGGTATTGTGCCGACGCCATGCGCCAGGTCCAGAGAACGCACCCAGTCCCAGTCGATGGTGGTGCCATCGGCGTCCTTGGGCATGGACGCCGCCCATTGGGGAATGTCTCCCTTGGCGGCGTCGAACCATGCACGGTCGGTCATAGTGCGAAACCGAGCTCTTCAGCGGCCTCGGTGGGCACCGGGTCTTCGCACCAGTAGTCCTCGAGGTTCTCGTTGGTGGTCAGCGAACGGATTTCGGCGCGATCGATATACAACTCGCCGCTCAAATGATCGGTTTCGTGCTGGAAGATGCGTGCGGGCCAGCCGTGCAGCGGCTCGCTGTGGTGTTTGCCGTCTTCATCATCCCATTCGGCGGTGATGTCGAGCCAACGCTTGCGCACAGCTTGGTATCCGTCGAAGCTCAGGCAGCCTCGTAGAACGAGGCGGTTTTGTCGCTGGTGGGTTTGTAGCTCGGGTTGATGATCACGTGGAAGGGGAATTCCGCGATTTCGCGCGGATCATCCTCGTCGTCGCGCACGTGTCTTCGACCACGGCGAGCGCGAGCCCCAAGCCGATCTGGGTGGCGGCGAGCCCCACGCCGGGTGCCTCCAGCATGGTGGTGTGCATCGTATCGATGAGTTTGGCGAGCGTACGCTTGGAAAGCTGGCCATTATAGGCCACTGTCCGTTGGCGCAACACCGGTTCGCCGGCCTGCACGATGGCAGGAGCTTCTCCTTGCCGCCGGTTTTGATGAGTTGTTCGACATCACGGTTGAGTTCGAGGTCGACTTTGGCGTTCTTTCCAAACATTGTTTTTTTCCTTAGGGAAGGGTGCTACAGCGCGAGTTCTTCGGCGACGATCTTGGCGAGGCGGGTGCAGACTTCGTCGGCGTAGGCTTGGGTGGCGGCCTCGGCCATCACGCGCACGAGCGGTTCGGTGCCGGAGGGGCGCAGCAGCACACGGCCGGTGTCTCCCAGCAGTTCCTCCTCACGGGCCACGGCATCCTGGATGCGCTTGTTGGTGGAGGCGGCCTTCTTGTCCACGTTCGGCACGTTGATGAGGGTCTGCGGCAGCTGCGGGAAGTCGGCGGCGAGCTCCTTCAGGCTCTTGCCGGACTTGACGACCTCGTTGCACAGGTCAGTGCGGTCAGGGTGCCGTCGCCGGTGGTGGCGAATTCGCGGTTGATCACGTGGCCGGACTGCTCGCCGCCGAGCGAGTAATCGCCCTTGAGCATTTCCTCAAGCACGTAACGATCGCCCACGGCGGTTTCCACGGTCTTGATGCCCATATCTTTCAGGGCGAGCTTCAGACCGAGGTTGCTCATCACGGTGACCACGAGGGTGTCGTGGTTGAGCTTGCCTTCGCGCTGCTTGGCGCGGGCCAGAATGCCCATGATCTGGTCGCCGTTGATCATGTTGCCGTCTTCGTCCACGGCGAGACAACGGTCGGCGTCGCCGTCGAAGGCCACGCCCATCACGGCATCGGTGGCCTTGACCATGGCCTGCAGCTGCTCGGGTGGTGGAACCGGCGTTCTTGTTGATGTTGTAGCCGTCCGGCGAGGCGTTGATCACGATTACATCCGCACCGGCACGGCGCAGGGCTTCGGGAGCCACCACGGAGGTGCGCCGTTGGCGCAGTCGGCCACGATCTTCAGTCCCTTGAGCGGCTTGGGCTGGGTTTTGTCATCGTTCAGCGGAGCATGGTGGCCACAGATGATCGATGTACAGGTTGGTGGCAGTGGTCTGGTCGTGGCTCACGCGGCCCACGCCGGCACCGGTCGGGCGGTCCCAGTCCTGGCCGAGCACGGCCTCGATGTCGTCTTCCTTCTGGTCGGGCAGCTTGAAGCCGCCGCGTGCGAAGAACTTGATGCCGTTGTCGGGCATCGGGTTGTGGGAGGCGGAGATCACGGCACCCATCTCAACGTTGAGCACGCTGGTCAGGAACGCGATGCCCGGGGTCGGATGATGCCTGCGTCGATCACGTCGAATCCGCCGGCGGCCATGCCCGCAGACAGGGCGGAAGCCAGAAAATCGCCGGACACACGGGTGTCACGACCCACGAGCGCGCGGCGGCGCCCCTCAGGCTGATCGTCTTGGGTGCCGGCGTCGCCGAGCACACGCACGGCGGCATCGCCCAAATCCAACGCCAGACGTGCGGTCAAATCCCTATTGGCCAGTCCTCGAACACCATCGGTTCCAAACATCTTCGGCATATGAAGTTCCACTCCTTGTATCGCGTTACCCGCACCATCGTAGTCGTTGTGCTCCACCCTAGGACCCGACTCGGCAAAAAACCGCCACGGAATCTGCTCCAGAACCGGAAATCAGCATTCAACAGCCGCAATGGCATCACCCACAAACCCGCATATTCATCTTGTTCGGCGGATGAATGATGAGATACATTCGTTAGCGGGCATGCCGGGCGGACCGATGCACTCCGGCACGGGAACGAAGCCATCGCACTAGTAAGAACGGGCCGGCAAACGCGCCTGTAAACAATACAGCGGCAAATACGACGAACGGAACTACCCAGCGTACATCGATAACCGGCAAAGCAACACCAAACAGAACGACGGCGAGGAACACGCTGAGCCATGCGATGAACATGCCCAACGGCATCTCCTCTACCGGGGTGGTCTCGGCCATGAATGCAACGATCTATTACTCCGATGTTGTGGTCAGTATGTGCGGCAGTTGCTCGTCGCGGTTGAGGAAAGAACGCGTTTGGCAGCGAAGTAGCGTATGCGACCTTCCTCAGTGCGGGCGTATACCATGGTGCAATGCGTCAGGCAGCGGTCCAACTGCCGGCTCAGTATCTCGGCGTCCTGCTGGCGGCGGGCAAATACGGACGGGCAGGGGAAGCTCACGCAGTAAGCGCGCACGCCCCATTCCTTACCGATGATGACATATCGCGGATTGTTGATGGGCGCGAGTAGCTCCTTCATAACGCCGGCGAACAGCACCTGCTCGCGCCGCGAACCGCCAATCAGCATGACACGCAATGCCGTGAATCTGCGACGTGTCTGGCGGATCGAGGAAGTCGTTCACCGCTTCGCCTGCCGCGCTGGTTTCTAGGCGCTCAGGTTCCGCAGTCGCCAAATGCCAGACATTGGCCACCTTATCGGGGTCTGCGACCACGCTGCGGTTGACGGCCATGCTGTATGCTTCACTGCATCAGTGTAAGGCACGAATCAATAGGTTTTGAGCCCCAGATCGATGGTAAGAATGATGCCGGCGATTACGGCGGCGGCGCGCATGATGTTTGCGGGAATCTTGCGGGTGATGGACGGGGCGATGTACCCGCCGATGAAGCATCCGATGCACAGCATGATGGCGGCCGGCCAATCGACCGCGCCTTGGATGATGAATACCACTGAGGCGCTGATGTTCGCGCCTGTGCCGATCAGGGTTTCAATGCATTGATCTTGTGGAATGGGCCGATTTTGGCGGCATCAAGCACGGCGAGAGCCAAGGTACCGGCGCCCGCGCCGAAGTAGCCGGAGTAGATGGCGACCGCCGCTACGCCCAGCCATACCCACCAGGAATCCTGACTCATGGGCTGCACGAGTTGTTCCGGCGGGCGGTGAGGTGCGGTAGGGGTGGTTGCGCGCTTGGCGGCTTCAGTGGCTTCAGTGGCTTCAGTGGCTTCGATGTGCTTGAGTTGCGCGGTGGCATCCGCGGCGGCTTGCTTGGCTGCATGCGGCCGCGCGGATTGATGGCGATGATCAGCGAGCTCAGCAAAATCAGCACTGGTGCGGCAAATTCAAAGACACTCGGTCGAGTTTGAGCAACAGAAACGCACCGGCCACCCCGCCGAATGCGCCGATGACCACATACGTAATGGAGCGTACCGCTTGGCCTTTGAGTTCTTTGCGCGCACCCATCACGCCACCGATGCCCGTGCCGACCACGCCAACGGTGTTAGAAGCGTTTGCCAATACAGGCGGAATGCCGAACGCGAGCAGGGCCGGGTATGAGACCAGTGACGATGCGCCTACCGCATAGCCCACGAATCCTGCGCCGATTCCGGCCAACAGAATCAGCAGTAATGAAGTTATGGAAAAGCCCGCAATCATTCCCCGTATCCTTGTCGCTCATCGACCGGCATATTGCCGGCCTTGAGCGAGAATACGCTGTTGAGGATTGGTTGCGGGTTTTATGTTGGAATGTGGACGTAGCTTCTCGCGGAAGCGACTCCCCTCAGTCGCCTGAGGCGACAGCTCCCCTCGCGCCCGAGGGGAGCCAGAAGGAAATCAGAGCGCTTCGTTGTATTCGCGAACCTTGAGGGTGCGGTGGGAGGATGCCACGTTTTCGACGATCAGACGCTTCAGGCATTGTCGGCGGCAATGTGCTCGTCCAGCCAGGCGTCACCGAGCTTGACCAGCGTGGCGGGATCGGCGTAGCCCGGGTACAGGCCGTTGAGCAACGCCTCGGCCATGTGGTAGGTCTTGTTGGCCCAGACCCAGTCAACGGTCTCGAAGTACTTGGCGGCGAACGGCTCGGCCAGATCGGGGCGCGGGGTGGCGGAGAAGCCACGGGCCACGGCCTCGAGCTGGGAGTTGGTCAGCTCGTCGTTGTGGAGCGCCTGATCCCAAGCCCATTCCTTGGCCTCAGCGGTGGCCATGGAGGCACGGGCGCCGTAGGCGAACTCGCGGTTTTCCGTGGTCTCCTTCTTGGCGAGCTGCGCGTCCACGTCGTCGTTGGTCATCTCGTTGACGGAGGTGAGCGCTTGGACGATGGTCCACGTGAAGTTGTTGTCGATTTCGAGGCCTTCAAGACGCACGGTGCCGTCCAGCAGACCGTGTGCGTTGGCGGCGAATGCGGCGTCGCCCTCCTCACCGTAGCCCAAGTAGGCGGTGACGAGCTGGAACTGGGTGTCCGAGCCGGCTTCGGCGGCGTTGGCCAGAGTCCACAGTTCGGCGGCCACGTGGCGCAGCACATCGTCGCGGCGGGCGGGCGCCACGTAGTGGTGGGCGGTGGTGCTCATGCAGGCCAGCGCGTAACGGAAGGTGGTGGATTCGGTTTCCGTGGCCAGAAGACGCAGGGTCATGTCCACGAAGCGTTCGGCCGGGAATTCGCCGTCACGGGTCATATCCCAGAAGGCGAGCCAGGTCACGGCGCGGGCCAGGGCATCATCGAAACGATGCAGGTTGGCTTCGGCGAATGCCTGGGATTCGGCGTCGAAACGAATCTTGGTGTAGGTCAGGTCATCGTCGTTGACCAGCACGAATGCCGGGCGCGGCTTGCCGGCTGCGGCCTCGACGATGGTGGTTTCGCCATCTACATCGAGTTCGAACTGCTCGGTGCGCACGATCTTGCCGGTTGCGGCGTCTTCGTTGTAGAAGCCGACGGCCAGGCGATGCGGGCGCAGCACCGGGTGTTCGGCCGGCGCGCTCTGGGTGAGCTTCAGTTCGGCGATGGTGCCGTCCGCGTTTACGGTCAGGCCAGTGGCGATCGTGTTGATGCCGGATTCCTCCAGCCACTTGGCGCTCCAGGCCTTGAGATCGCGGCCGGAGGTCTTTTCCAGTTCGCTCAGCAGGTCGGCCAGGGTGGCGTTGGAGTAGGCGTGACGGTTCAGGTAGTTGTGGATACCTTCGAAGAACTGCGTGCGGCCCACGTAGAATGCCAGCTGCTTCAGCACGGAGGCGCCCTTGGCGTAGGTGATGCCGTCAAAGTTGACGTAAGTGTCGTTGAGGTCGTTGATCGGCGCGACGATCGGGTGCGTGGTGGGCAGCTGATCCTGGCGCAGCGCCCAGCTCTTCTCGCCGGAGCAGAAAGTGGCCCAAGCGTCATGCCATTCGGTGGCTTCGGCAGTGGCCAGCGTGGAGGTGAATTCAGCGAAGGACTCGTTGAGCCACAGGTCGTTCCACCACTTCATGGTCACATAGTCGCCGAACCACATGTGCGCAAGCTCGTGCAGCACGGTCACCACGCGGCGCTCGGCCAGCGCGTCGGTCACCTTGGATTCGAACACGTAGGAGTCGCGGATGGTGACCATGCCGATGTTCTCCATGGCGCCCGCGTTGTATTCGGGCACGTAGATCTGGTCGAACTTGGCGTACGGGTAGGGCACGCCCCAGGTCTTGGCGTAGAACGCGAAGCCTTCTTGGTGATGTCGAACAGGTAGTCGACGTCCTTCGCGAAGGCCTTGGCCAACGACTGTCGGCAGTACTGGGCCATTGGCACGGTACGGCCGTCTTCGTTCAGGTATTCGGTGTGCCATTCGGCGTACGGGCCGGCGCAGATGGCGGTCAGGTAGGAGCTCATCACCGGGGTCGGCTCGAAGTCCCACAGACGGGTGCTTTCGTTCGGCTTGTCGCCGAGGGTGCCGTCGAGGGTTTCGCGCGGATCGTCCTCGATGGTGGCAACCGGCATGTTGGAGGTGACGATCCAGCTGGCGGGAGCGAGCACCTTGAAGTCGAAGGTGGCCTTCAGGTCAGGCTGGTCGAACACGGCGTAGACGCGGCGAGCGTCCGGCACCTCGAACTGGGAGTACAGGTAGATGTTGCCATCGGACGGGTCGACCGAGCGGTGCAGGCCCTCGCCAGTGTTGGAGTAACGGCACCTGGCTTCGACGGTGACCTCGTTCTTCTCCTTGAGGTCGGTCAGTTCGATGCGGTTGTCTTGGAAGGCCACGGCCGGGTCCAGGGACTTGCCGTTGAGGTCGATGGAGGTCACTTCGTCGGCGATCAGGTCGAGGAAGGTCGACGAACCAGGCTTCGCGTTGAAGCAGATGAACGACTTGGAACCGAAGTTCTTCGCGCCGACCGTCAGGTCAAGGTCGACGTGATAGTGAATCGGCGCTTCGATAACGGCCTTACGTTCTTCGGCTTCAATACGAGTGAGATTAGAACCGGGCATGACTTCAATTACTCCTTACGGTCGTCCCTGGATAATCCGGACTACTTGGTTTCTACGGTTTCGACGTCCTGGGCGATGTCGGCCACGACGGGCACGATCATCGGCTTGCGGTGCAGCTGGCGCGCAACCCAGCTGCCGAGCGTGCGGCGCATGGTCTGCTGCAGCTTGTAGGTGTCGCGCGTGCCTGCATCATCTGGTCGTTGAGCTGTTCGACGATCTGGTGACGAACCTTGTCGAACTCGCTTTCGTCCTCGGCCACGGCATTCAGGTAGATCTTCGGGCCGGTGACGACCTCGTGATTGTCGGTGTCGACCACCACGAACGCGGAGACGAAGCCTCGGTGCCGAGAATGCGGCGCTTTTCCAGCTCGTCATCGGTCAGCTCGCCGACGGAATCGCCATCGACGTACACGTAACCACACGGCACGGAGCCGACGACCGCGGCCCTGCGTGGTACAGGTCGACCACATCGCCGTCTTCGGCCAAAACCACGTTCTGCGGGTCCACGCCGGTCTTGACGGCGATCAGGCCGTTGGCCACCAGATGGCGGTTTTCGCCGTGGATCGGCATGGCGCACTTGGCTTGACGATGTTGTACATGTACAGCAGCTCGCCCTCGTTGCAGTGGCCGGACACGTGCACGGCGGCGTTGTCGCGGTTGACGACCTTGGCGCCGAGCTGCACGAGCTTGTTGATCACCTTGTAGACGCCGTGCTCATTGCCTGGAATCAGGGAGCTGGCGAGAATCACGGTGTCGAACTCGTTGATGTGGATATCGCGGTGGTTGCCGTCGGCGATGCGGCCGAGTGCGGCCATCGGTTCGCCCTGGGAGCCGGTGCACATGAAGACGAGCTTGTCGTCCTGAATGTCGTTGGCCTGCTTCAGGTCCACGACGGTGCCTTCGGGGATGTGCAGGTAGCCGAGGTCGGCGGCGATGGACATGTTGCGCACCATCGAACGGCCGACGAACACGACCTTGCGGCCGTACTTGTGGGCGGCGTCCACCACCTGCTGCACACGGTGCACGTGGGAGGAGAAGCTGGCGACGATGATTTGCGGGTGGCCTGGCGAACGCTTGGTCAAGGGCCGGGCCGATGGAGGTCGTCCGGGCTTGACGAAGCCGGCACCTCGGCGTTGGTGGAGTCCATCATCAGCAGGTCCACGCCCTTTTCGCCGATCTTGCCGAATTCGACGAGGTCGGTGATGCGGTGGTCGAGCGGCAGCTGGTCGAGCTTGATATCGCCCGTGTCGATCAGGGAGCCGGCCGGGGTCTTGACATAGACGGCCAGGGCGTCCGGGATGGAGTGGGTGACGTTGACGAATTCGAGGTCGAAGGGACCACCTTGAGCTTCTCACGGCCGGCAACCTCAACCTTGGTGGGGTTCTGGTGGTGTTCCTTGCACTTGGCGTCCACGAAGGCGAGGGTCAGCTTGGAGCCGATCAGCGGGATGTCCGGGCGCAGCTTGAGCAGGTAGGGCACGCCGCCGATGTGGTCCTCGTGGCCGTGGGTGAGCACCAGGGCGTCGACCTTGTCGAGACGGTTCTTGATGTAGCTGAAATCGGGCAGGATGAGATCCACGCCCGGCTGCTCCTCCTCGGGGAAGAGCACGCCGCAGTCGATGAGCAGCAGGTGACCGTTGTATTCGATCACGTTCATGTTGCGGCCGATTTCACCCAAGCCGCCGAGCGGCGTGATGCGCATGGAGCCCTTGCGGTACTTCGGCGGGGCGATCAGCACGGCATCCTGCTGGGGTGCGGTGGCCTGCCGGGTGGCGTTGATCTTACGGGACGGCGTACGGCTGTTGGATCCGTTGGCGTTGCGGCCGCGCGCGGAACCGCGACGGCGAGAATTCGTGTTCTTGCTTGTTTTCTTTTGTTCTTGTGCCATAACCTTTTTGGGATTTCTGTTGTGGTGCCTCTGCTCTGTCATGCAGGGGCGGCGGGCTGGCAACCCGTATGCAGCGTTTCGGGCTTACAGCAGTCCGGCAGCGCGCATGCCCTCTTCAGCCTTGTCAAGCTGAGTGGCGTCGGGACCGATGTTCGGCAGACGCATGGTGGTGGAGGGGATAACGCCCTTGACCTTGAGCGCAGCCTTGGCCATGACGGCCTGATAGCCGTCGCCATTCAGCGCGTGGACAAGGGGGGCGAGCTGGTTGGCGAGGCGACGGGCGGTAGTGATATCGCCGCGATCGAATGCCTGGACAAGCTGCTGCATGGGGTTGGAGGCGACGTGGGCAATCACCGAAATGATGCCGACGGCACCGATGGAGAGGAACGGCAGGAACAGGCCGTCATCGCCGGAATACCAGGCGAGGCCGGTGCGCTGCTGCTTCTCCACTGCGGCTGCAAGATCGCCGGTGGCGTCCTTGACAGCCTTGACGTGTTCAAGTTCGGCCAGTCGGTCGTAGGTTCCGACCTTGACCTTCAAGCCGGTACGGCCGGGAACATCGTAGACGATGATCGGCTTTTCGGCGGATTCGTCGACGGCCTTGTAGTGGCCGACGATACCGTCCTGCGAGGGGCGGGAATAGTAAGGCATGACGACGAGCACCGCGTCGGCGCCCGCTTCCTGAGTCTGTTCGACCATACGCACGGTGTGTGCGGTGTCGTTGGAGCCGGCGCCGGAAATCACCGGAACGTCGACGACCTCCTTGACGGCCCTGACCAGCTCGACCTTCTCATCCATATGGGTGACGGGCGATTCGCCGGTGGTGCCATTGACCACCAGACCATCCGCGCCATCGGCGACGAGGTATTTGGCGAGCTTCTGCGCGGCGGCGAAATCGACGCTGCCGTCGGATTGCATCGGGGTGACCATAGCCGGCAGAATGCGGCCGAAAGGTGCTGAATCAAGAAGGTGCATGTCATGCTCGCTCATAGTGTTCACCGTACTTCCCATTGTGGACTCTTATACTACGTACCTTGATTGTTGCTGAATGCGTGGCATTATGGCCGGAGCCGGTGGCAATGCGTGATGCGCGTCCCGGCGCGCTTCCCTGCCTGAAATGCGGGGGCGACTACTGGTCGACTGCGGGTCGATTACAGGTCGAGGAAGCGGTCGAGGCCGATGGTCAGGCCAGCCGGAGCGTCGCCGGCGAGCTTGCGCACGGCAAGCAGGACGCCGGGCATGAAGCTGGTGCGGTCGAAGCTGTCGGCCCGAATGGTCAGCTGCTCGCCGGCATTGCCGAAGAGCACTTCCTCGTGGGCGTTGAGCCGCGCAGACGCACGGCGTGCACGTGGATGCGTCGCACCGCGCCGTGACACCTGGTCCGTG
>ENA-OQMZ01000685-OQMZ01000685.1-human-gut-metagenome-genome-assembly--contig:-NODE-685-length-13968-cov-2.106351_pt1 | contig 13968 bp, 17 predicted proteins | sample MGYA00242621_ERZ504862 | MGnify/ENA primary metagenome ERZ504862 (study PRJEB26092, sample SAMD00036393) | human gut metagenome | host: Homo sapiens | study: EMG produced TPA metagenomics assembly of... | reverse complement strand
CAGAAAATTCGACATACTTTGAACATAATTTTCCCCATATAATAAATCTTGGATAGATGAAAAACCACTCTCTATCTCCCCCCTCAAAAACAAAACAGCTCTCACAGAAATGTGAGAGTCTGTTTGTTTTTTTGTTAATTGTTCACTGGTAATATCCTGCGATTGGTGTTTTTTGGGTTTATTTTCTTTGATTGTCAATCTACTGCAGTTCTTTTATAATGTAGGATATCAATATGATTGAATATTTATGATATCAGTGATAAAAAATTTCAAAAATCTTTATATATAAGATCAACCCACAGATATCATATTTACAGAACATGAAAGAATCGAGGTAATTCCCATGAGCGAAAAAATTACAGTAGTTGCACTGGGCCACAGAGCATTAGGAACCACCTTACCGGAGCAGAAAATCGCTACAAAAAAAGCAAGCCAAAGCTGTCGCAGATCTTGTAGAAGCCGGAAATCGTGTAGTCATTTCCCACAGTAACGGTCCACAGGTTGGAATGATCCACACAGCCATGAATGAATTTGGCAAAACACATCCTGACTATACATTTGCACCTATGTCCGTATGTTCGGCAATGAGTCAGGGCTATATCGGATATGACCTCCAGACCGCAATCCGCGCAGAGCTTATTTCCCGCGGTATTTATAAACCGGTAGCTACTATCCTTACACAGGTTGTCATTGATCCATATGATGATGCTTTCGCTGAACCGGAGAAGATCATCGGACGTGTCCTTACAGAAGAAGAGGCTGAAGCCGAAGAGAACAAAGGAAACTTTGTCACTAAACTGGCTGACGGCACTTATAAAAGAATCCTGGCAGCTCCGAAACCGCAGAAAATCGTAGAGCTTGAAACAATCCGCACACTTGTAGATGCGGGCCAGGTAGTAATCGCAGCAGGCGGTGGCGGAATCCGGTTATGGAACAGGGAATCGATCTTCATGGTGCAAGTGCGATCATTGAGAAAGACCTTTCCAGCGGACTTCTCGCACAGGAATTAAATGCAGATACTCTTCTGATCCTTACCAGTGTTGAGAAAGTAAGTCTGAACCTCGGTCAGGACAATGAAGAATATCTTAATACAATTTCTGTAGATGATGCCAAGAAATATATGGCTGACAATCAGTTTGCCCCAGGCTCCATGCTTCCTAAATTCGAAGCCGGAATCTCTTTTATCGAAAAGGGAGATAACAGAAGAACGATCATCACAGATATTGCACATGCAAAGGATGGATATTTCGAAAAAACCGGAACTATCATTAAATGATTCTATAGCAATCCTCGTAAATAATACATTTAAGAGGATTGCTATAATTTATCTGACAATACAAAAAGACATATACCAGAGCAATACATATCATCTTGCCGGTATATGTCTTTTAATTATCATATTATGATGTCAGATTCAAAAGTTTACCCCTGACCTGATATTACATAGATTTACGTTCCGCAATCTCTGCCATCTTCGCTTCGTTCAGACGAGTATCACCATGCACACGGCTGTAGGAAAGATATCCGTTCATACGGTCAATCTTTGTCAGATTCTTGGAACCGCAGACCGGACACACGTCCATTTCAAGTTCCTCATGTCCGCAGTCATCACAGTAAGCAAGGGAAAGATTTACTCCCTCATAATATCCCAAAGACATGGCTCTGCGGATCAGAGTGCGTATTGCTTCACGATTATAATCGATCGGATAACGTACATACTGAATCTTACCGCCGTTGCACAGCTCCCAGAAACGTCCCTCCAGATCCTGTTTTTCAATCGGAGTTACATCTTCAGTCACATGACAGTGGAAACTGTTGCTTACATAAGGACGGTCAGAAACCCCTTTCACAATGCCATACATCTTACGGAACTGTTCCACCTGAAGTCCACATAAACTCTCTGCCGGTGTTCCGTAAATTGCATAAAGATAACCATCTTTCTCTTTAAATTCATTCACTTTCCTGTTGATATATTTCAGCACATCCAGTGCAAACTGCCCGTCTTCAACAATGGATTTGCCATTGTAAAGTTCCTGAAGTTCATTTAATGCAGTGATTCCGAAGGATGCTGTCATTGGTTTCAGAATCTTGCCAATCTTTTCATTCGGTTTCAGATGTCCACCGTAAAATCCTCCCTCACAATATGCCAGCGGATTGGTTGACGCACGCATCTGTCCCAGATAATCATAGGTACGGATATGCAGATTACGGATCATCTCAAGATAGAAATCCAGCACTTCGTAGAAATCCCTGCTCTCTGCTCTGGCTTTGGCAAGGATCATTGGAAGATGAAGGCTTACCGCACCGATGTTAAATCTTCCCACAAACACAGGAACATCCTTATCATCTGCCGGATACATACCGCCTCTCTCGTACCAGGGCTTAAGAACGCACGACATCCCATAGGACTTATAACCTTTCCATACTGCTTGTACATACTGGAAATATATCCTTTTCCTGACATGGACAGCCAGTCCGGATACATAGTCTTGGCAGAACAGTCAACCCCTGCCTCAAATACATCCTCACTGATCTTGCCTTTTCCATGGATATTTTCATCATAAAGGAATACGATTTTCGGGAAGAGTACCGGTTTCTTGCGTCCTGCCTTACCCTGTCCGCCTTTATGCACTTCAAGAAGAGAAATACTTGCCATCTTCTCGAACTGCTTTGTTCCAAGTCCAAGAGTTACAGTTACAAATGGATAATCCCCTCTGGAAGATCCGACTGTATTCAGCTTATACTCAATCCCCTGCCATCCCTGGTCAAAATCTCTGCGGACTTTGTCAAGCGCATACTCGATCGCACGTTCTTCACGTCCTGTCCAGCTCTCGTCAGAGTATTTCATAAATTCCTGGATATATTTATCGTAACTCTTCTGTGCATAAGGTGCAAGGATCTTGTCTACTTCCGGTACTGTGAATCCGCCATACTGCTGTGCAGCAGTGCTCAGGATAATATCACCCATAACATCAAACGCAGTATCCAGTGTCTTAGGCTCATTGTACCATACATTTCCCATCTCAAATCCGCCGCTGAGTACAGATGCCACATCAAAGAGACAGCAGTTCATGGTATCCAGACGTGCAGACTGGTCATGAATATAAATATAACCATCTTTACATGCCTGAAGTTCATTACGATTCATAAAAAATTTACGATAAAGCTCTTTGTTCAGTTCATTAAAGATCAGGCTTCGCTTTGTAGCTACAAGCGCACTGTCTGTATTGGCATTACTCTTATCACCAATATAACGGATTGCCTGACTTTTGGTATATACATCATCCATCATATGGATAAAGTCAAGTTTGTAATTTCTGTAATCGCGGTAGCTCTTAGCCACTGCCGGGTTCACTCTCTCAAGTGCTCCCTCTACGATGTTGTGCATCTCCTGGATCTCTATCTCATTCTTTCCCAGTGCCTCCGCATGTTCTTCCGCAAACTGGCAGATAAATTCCTTCTCTTTATCCGAAAATGTGTATAAAATTCTGGCTGCCGACTTATTTACTGCTGCTACGATCTTCTGTGAATTAAACTCTTCTCTCGTACCATCTTTCTTTATAACATATATCATACCTTTCACTCCCATATACAATATATAGTATTTTTTTCTTTCATTCACCACAATTCGCTCTATATGTGGTACGTTTAACAAGTATAGCACAGTCTCTGACAAAAAGAAAGGGGCAAAAAATTATTCGTCATATTGCTGAATTTGATACATGGCAAGATAATTATCTTGACCATCCAGAGATACCACAGATACCTCATCCCCGGCATGTAATTCTATTTTCTCCTCGTGGTCTGCTTCGTCAAATTTTACAGTTTCATCTTTTCCTGAAGAACACTGATTTCCAGAGCAACCTTCTCCCAGCCGGACACTATCCTGTATTCTCCCGGATCTATTGTAAAATCATACCCCTGGTCACTGGCATCTGTATCGCCAATCTCTGATGCAGTATCATCCGTTCTGACAATATAATTCTCTCCGGTGAACATATACCAGTCCGGATTGCCCCTCTGTTCATCCTGTCCGTTCTTTACTGCACTGATAGTCTCAGACCAGTCATCTGTCCAGTTATTCTCATTACTTTCATTACTTTCATTATTTTCATTACTTTCATTATTCTTATTACTCTCATTTACTTCATCAGAACTGCTGTCATCAAAAATACTGTTGAGATCTATGTCAAACTCATCATAGATAAATTCTTCTATCCTGTATCCAATCGTATCCCAATTCTCTGCCATCTGACCTATTATTACCATCAGAATCAGCACAATGATCCAGAAAATTTTGCCTGCCTTGCCGCTCTTTTTCTTCTCACTTTTTGCTGTCTTTTTTCCGGTGCTGTATGTACGGGCAGTCTGTGCGCTGTACGACTGACCTGATGTTTTCTTCGTCCCTGATGTTTGTATTCTTGAAGTTTGTACTTTTGTATTTTGCGTTCTAATAGTCTGTGTTCTGGCAGACGAAGTTTTTGCAGCTTTGGGAACTGTTTTTATTTCTGTCAGACAAAGGGATCTCGTTCTCTGCCATTGCTTTTTTCACCTTTGCCGAAGCATGACGATAGTGCTCTGAACGGTCTTCGTTCAGATGATACAGTTCCATATCATTTCTATATGGCATTCCACAATATTTACACCTGCCGTTTACAATTGGTCCATCACAGACCTGACACCTTTTTCCCATATATCTTCCCCCTGAGTTTTATATAAATTTAACGCTTCATTCATTTACACATTTATTTTAACATTTCGCCCCAATCTTGCAAAGCTGAAATTGTGTTACTGTTCGTTCTGTTCTCCGTAACCATAATATCTCGCGAGATACTTCCAAATGAACAGTAATAATTGTCAAACTACCATTTTCCTGTTATAATAGCGTGGGAAAAGATAATGGATATTCAGTAAACAACAATATTTTTTATCAGTTTGCCATAAAATATGCAAATACAGAAATTACAGGAGGAATCCACTCATGGAACAGATTAAAATTCCTGACGGGTATCAGTCATCTTTAAATCTTCACGATACCCAGATTGCCATTAAAACTGTGAAAGATTTCTTTCAGCAGACACTGGCTCAAAAACTGAATCTGCTGCGTGTTTCCGCTCCGGTATTCGTTAATCCGTCATCCGGTCTGAACGATAACTTAAACGGCGTGGAACGTCCGGTAAGCTTTGATATCAAAGGCCAGCCGGAGAATGCTGAGATCGTACACTCTCTCGCCAAATGGAAGAGATATGCATTACAGAAATATGGCTTTGCTCATGGTGAAGGACTTACACAGACATGATCGCGATCAGAAGAGACGAGGATCTGGACAATATCCATTCCGTATACGTAGATCAGTGGGACTGGGAAAAGATCATCAGCAAGGAAGAACGCAACATGGACACACTTGTTTCCACAGTACGTGCTATCTACAGCGTTCTCCGCAAAACCGAAAAATACATGGCTGTTCAGTACGATTACATCGAAGAAATCCTTCCGAGAGAGATTGCATTTGTCAGCACCCAGGAACTGGTCGACATGTATCCTGATCTCACTCCAAAGGAACGTGAATACAAGATTGTCAAGGAAAAAGGTGCCGTATTCCTCATGCAGGTCGGCAAAACCTTAACCAACGGAGAACGTCATGACGGACGTGCACCGGACTACGATGACTGGGAATTAAACGGCGATATCCTTGTTTATTATCCTGTTCTCGACATTGCTCTGGAGCTTTCTTCCATGGGTATTCGCGTTGACGAGGATGCGCTTGACAGACAGCTTACCATCGCAGGCTGTGACGACAGACGTGAGCTTCCTTTCCAGAAGGCAATCCTGAACAAGGAACTTCCATATACTATCGGCGGCGGCATCGGCCAGTCCCGTATCTGTATGTTCTTCCTCAGAAAAGCACACATCGGTGAAGTGCATGCTTCCCTGTGGCCGGAAGAAGTAATGAAAGAAGCAGCAGCAAAAGGAGTACAGCTTCTGTAAAAAAGCCGTAAACCTGGAATACTCAGAGATCACAGACACACAGATGTGTAAATACACAATGTATATCTGAGTGCCTTATCAGACAAATGTAACGGGGCGAATACAACAGTGAATATTTTATTTTTTTTAACACCTAAAAGTGATGTAGCATATATATTTGAAAATGAGACTCTTCGTCAGACTCTTGAGAAAATGGAACACAGAAAATTTTCCTGCATTCCGCTTCTGAGTCTGGACGGGAAATATAAAGGAAGTATTTCCGAGGGTGATCTTCTCTGGGGAATGAAAACCTTAAATGTTCCCGGACTGAAAGAAGCAGAGAGCATTTCCATTATGGCAATTCCGCGCAGAGCAACCTATAAGGCAGTTCACGCAGATTCTGACATGGAAGATCTGCTGGACAAGGCAATTAACCAGAATTATGTCCCGGTTGTAGATGATCAGGGATACTTTATCGGCATCATCACCCGTAAAGAGATCATCAAATACTGCTACAAAGAACTGAAGAAATATATAAAAGCTTCAGATTCATAAAAAGAGCTGCCGCATTGCAATTTTTCAATTGCTAATGCGGCAGTTCTTTTTATATTCTTTATAACGCCTCAGCAGACCTCAACAAAATTCCTGTTTTTCCTTTTCTTGTGCCAGAAGCTTTCCGAACAATGCTGCCAACACCTGCTGAAACAGAGTTCCGATCATTACCGGAAACATAACTTCACCCGGAAAATATGCAGCTGCGATCACCGCTCCTGCGCTGATATTGCGCATCCCGGTTCCATACATCATGGAAACCGCCGTACTGCGATCCTTTCGGAAGATATACGCCACAAACCAGCCGAGTGCATATCCGGAAGCAGCCAGGACAAGGATTGCCAGTGCAACCTTCACCCTCTGCATATTCATATCCCGGATATATGGTGCTACTTTGGAAGAATTGGACGTTACCACAAATATCAGTGCCAGCTTTGAAAAAGGCGCCAGCTTTCCCGGCCATGTTTCCATTACTTTTCCATCTGTGATCTGATTTAATACCATCGCAACAACAGCAGGAAGCGCAACCATAAATATCAGTTCCCGCATCATCCTGGCAGGATCTATGATCACCGCAGAGCCCAGCAGGATCTTCAGCGTAGCCGGGATCAGAAAAGGTGCCAGTACCGTATCCAGAACTACCAGAGACAACGACAGAGGACTGTTTCCATCATAAATCGTCACCCACATCAGACTTACCACTGCAGTGGGAACTGCAAACTCCAGTACCATTCCGGTGATCAGCTCCATGTTATTTCCAAAGAAAAGATGGCCTGCCCCGCAGGCTGCTGTCGGGATTACCACATGGACCAGAAGCATGATAATAAGCAGTGAGCCCGGATGTCGGAATACATTTGCCACATCTTTAAATCTTGACTTCAACGCCCCGGCAAATGTCATAAATGCAAATACGGCCGGCACATAAGGCAGACCGCATTTGGCAATATCAGGAAAGCACACCCCCAGCAACAGACAGGTCGGTGTCACCAGGGCCATCCATTTTTCTATAAAACTGTTAAATTTTCTCAGCATCTTATAAAACCTTTGAAAGGAAGTCTTTCAGTCTAGGATTCTTCGGATTCGCGAAAAATTCTTTCGGAGTATTCTCTTCCTGTATCTTACCGTCATCAATAAAAAGAACTCTTGTTGCCACTTCTCTTGCAAATCCCATCTCATGAGTAACTACAACCATGGTCATACCTGACTGCGCAAGTTCTTTCATCAATTCCAGAACCTCACCTACCATCTCAGGGTCAAGTGCGGAAGTTGGCTCATCAAAAAGCATCACATCCGGATTCATGGCAAGAGAACGTGCAATGGCAATACGCTGTTTCTGCCCGCCCGAAAGCATATCCGGATATGCATTGGCTTTGTCAGGAAGCCCTACACGTGCCAGAAGCTCGTCTGCTTTCTTTGAAGCTTCCTCCTTTGTCATCAGCTTCAGTTCTACAGGTGCCAGCATAATATTCTGTTTTACCGTTTTATGCGGAAAAAGATTAAACTGCTGGAATACCATTCCAATCTTCTGACGGTGTCTGTTAATGTCAACCTTCGGATCTGTAATATCAGTTCCTTCAAAGAGGATCTGTCCGCCTGTCGGAACCTCCAGAAGATTCAGTGATCTCAGGAAAGTAGATTTACCGGAACCGGAAGGACCAATGACGGCTACTACTTCTCCCTGACAGATATCTGTTGTTATTCCATCGAGAACCTGATTTGTACCAAAAGCTTTCTTCAGATCCTTTACCTGGATCAGTACATTCTTATCGCTCACTGGTTCTTAATCTCCTTTCCAGTTTATTCATCCCCCATGTAAGGATTCCAACGATCACAAGGTAAATCGCTGCTGCTGCCATCAGAGGCCAGAACGCATTGTATGTACGGCTCTGGATCAGCATAGCTCCTTTTGTCAGGTCCATCATACCGATATAACCGATGATGGATGTCTCTTTGATCAGCACGATAAATTCATTTACCAGCGCAGGAAGTACATTCTTAAATGCCTGCGGGATAATGATCAGTCGCATGGTCTGGCTGAAATTCAGACCAAGGCTTCGTCCTGCCTCTGTCTGTCCCTGGTCAATGGACATGATACCGGAACGGACAATCTCAGCTACATAGGCACCTGAGTTGATACCAAAGGCAAGTCCGCCTACAATGATCTTGTTAATGCTTACAGCACCAAAAATTACAAAATTCATGATCAACAGCTGGATCATGGTTGGTGTTCCACGAATTACAGTCAAATAAACTCTGCAGATCGCATTGAGGATCTTAAAGGAGCCTGACTTATCGTGCGCAGAACGGATGATTGCTACAAGGAAACCGATGATCAGACCTACAATTACCGCAAATACTGTGATAATAAGAGTTGTTTTCAGACCATCCAGAAGCCAGAGATAGCGGTCATCTTTAATAAAGTTCAGATAAAAATCTTCTTTTACATTCGCTAATATCATAGGATTATTCATAAAAACCTCTGTTCCGAAAAGAGAGCTGTTGGCAAATCGTCAACAGCTCTGTTATTTGTTATTTTAATACTTATTTCTTTACAATAATTACCTGGCTTGCATCTGCATAGGTATCTGTAAAGTCAACGCTTGATTTACGGTCTTCTGTTACAGTCATACCAGCTGCACCGAAGTCTGCTTTGCCGGACTGTACGGCCGGAAGGATGGAATCGAATTCCATATCTTCAATTTTCAGTTCATATCCAAGCTTATCACAGATTGCCTGAGCGATATCAGCATCGATACCAACGATATCATCACCTTCATGATATTCATATGGTTCGAACTCAGCGTTAGTAGCCATTACCAGAGTTCCATTGGAACGGTCAACATCTTCCGGTGATTCATATGGAGTCTTACCGGCATCCTCACCAATGTAATTGTCCATGATGCTGTCGATAGTTCCATCCTCTTTCAGATCCTTGAGAGCTCCGTTAATCTTGTCAAGAAGTTCATCATTGCCTTTCTTTAAACAGATTGCATATTCTTCTTCCTCGAATGGCTCATCCAGAATCTTGAGATCATCATTATTCTCAACAAATTTCTGAGCCGGCTGTGAATCGATGATCACACAGTCGATCTGTCCTGCCTTTAATGCCTGAACAGCTTCACTTCCCTTGCTGTAACGTTCTACTGTAGAACCATCTTTCTCATAATCAGATGCATCAAGGTCACCTGTTGTACCAAGCTGAACACCGATTGTTGCTCCTGCAAGATCATCTTTGGATTCAACTTTCTGAGCTGCGGATACGCTTCCTGCCATGGAAAATACCATTACTGCACTGAGTGCAAGAGCTGCAAATCTCTTTTGATCTTTCATCTTTTTTCCTCCTCGCATCCGAAAGTATATCTACGGCTGCCATCTTTTACCTTCTTCAGACAACAGCGTATAATTATGCGTTTCGGTTGTATATTTTTGTTTTTAATTTTAACATACTTTCTATAAAATGCAAGGTAAAACTTGAATAACAGATATATTTTCCATATAATGTATAATACATAACTGTTCCGGGAAGGGCAAAATGTTTTTTTTACATGAAGGTCACAGAAAAACTTTCCCGGTAAAAGATTCGTAATTTTCACTTTTTCATAACATTTTTTCTATATGATACAAGAGGTGTATAAATATTTAACCAAATAAGGAGGCTTTTCTGATGAAATTTACAAAAATGCATGGTATTGGAAATGATTACGTATATGTAAACTGTTTTGAGGAAACTGTGGAAAATCCTTCCGCAGTAGCCAGATATGTCAGTGACCGTCACTTTGGTATCGGTTCCGACGGACTGATCCTGATCAAGCCATCCAAAATCGCAGACTGCGAGATGGATATGTATAATCTTGACGGTTCCCAGGGTGCCATGTGCGGAAACGGTATCCGCTGTGTTGCCAAATATGCCTATGACTACGGCATCGTAGACAAAGAACATATTTCTGTTGCTACAAAAAGCGGCATCAAATATCTGGATCTTACTGTAGAAAACGGAAAGGTATCCCAGGTTAAGGTAAATATGGGTTCTCCGATCCTGACCGCCAGACAGATTCCAGTAGTGTCAGAGAAGGAGGAAGTTATCAATGAACCTCTGGATGTAAACGGAAAAATCTATTACATAACCGCTGTTTCCATGGGAAATCCCCACGCTATTGTTTATATGGATGATATTGACCATCTGGATATTGAAAAGATCGGCCCGGCTTTCGAGAATCATGTTGCATTTCCGGATCGTGTAAACACTGAATTTGTAGAAGTGATCGATGAACATACTGTAAAAATGCGTGTATGGGAACGCGGTTCAGGCGAAACTCTTGCCTGCGGCACAGGTGCATGTGCGGTAGCAGTCGCTTCTGTTCTGAACGGACATGTAGACGGTGACAGTCCTGTCACTGTAAAACTTCTCGGCGGTGACCTGCAGATTTTCTGGAACAGACAGGAGAATCTTGTTTACATGACAGGCCCGGCTGCCACAGTATTTGACGGTGAAATTGATGTAAGCTTTCTGAAATAAACAACTGTCTGAAACTGCAGCAAATAACAGACAGCTTATCTGCTTCAGCTGCCGGTCACAATATTACGCAACAAAAACGATACACACCATTCAATGTGGTTATTGTATCGATTTTTTATCAACTTTTACACTGACAAATTCCAGTATTCTTTCCACAATAAATACCGCAGCACATGCGAATAACGCAACTGTAAGAAGACTTTTCTCCTTATATGCCGCGATCAGTGCCACAATAAATCCCACAGCAGCCGAGATCACACTGTCTGTGGCAAAAAGGATCGCCGGAAATGTCATGGCTGCCAGACATGCATAGGGAACATAGTACAGAAATGATCTGATAAACGGACTTGTGATCTCTTTTCTGGAAAGAGCAAGCGGGAGCATACGGATCAGATATGTAACTGCTGCCATTACCAGAATGTAAATATAAATATTATGACTCATGAACACTCTCCTCCTCTTTCTCATCCTCTATCGGACAGAAGTATGCGGCAGCCCCTGCCACGATCAGTGTAGTAATAATGATCACAAAACCTGACGAAACCTCCGACAGAAACGGAATCACTTTAAACAAAGTGCTGATCAGCATTGCTGCCACGACAACTGCCAGTACTGCCTTATTCTGCTTTGCCGGAGGAATAATAATTGCAAGGAACATACCGTAAATAGCCACGCTGAGTGCACTCATCATAAAATCCGGAAGAAGATTTCCGGAAATTGCTCCTGCCAGGGTTCCAAGTACCATCCCGGGATTGCCACACACATGGCACCATAATTATAAAATGCGCTTACCTTTCCGGGTTGACTGGCACTGATCCCGAAAATCTCATCCGTCACACCAAATGCTGCAATATAGCGGTGAACCAAAGATTCATCTCTTCTGAATTTCTGAGCAAGGGAAAATGACATCAGACAATATCTCAGATTAATGATCAGCTGTGTCAGTGCCATCTCCCAGTAAGATCCGCTCATTACCATGATCTCAAGTCCTGCAAACTGCCCTGCTGAAGTCACGTTTGTCAATGAGATCAGCACAGCCTGCCAGATACTCAGTCCATCAGCAACTGCCATCATGCCAAATGTAAACGATACAGCAAAATATCCCAGTCCTATGGGAATACCATCCTTAACTCCTTTTCTGAAGCTTTCACTTCTCATGTTTCTCCCCTCCTGTCACCTTTTGTGAGCCTTTGATAACTGTTTAACTCTTTCACAGCTACAACTTTCGTATTTACTGATACACACAGATAACCCGGAGAACAGTATTCTGTCTCCGGGTTTCAGTCAGGATTATCTGATCTGTTTTATTGCATATGCATAAATTCTCTTATAAGTCCTCATAGAATAATGAACACCATCATCTGTATAACCGCGAAATTCACAGCGAGTCGTATAACCACATCTCATCAGATAAGAATAACTGTTGATCCATGTAAAATTCCCGTTCAGTCTCTGTCTGAGTCTGTTATTAAATCCGCGGATCTCAGACTCCTTTCGCGTGGATTTCATTGCCGTATTACATGGATTCACAGACATATAAAATAATTCACAGTTTCTGGCAGTCAGCTTTCTGGATAATCCATTCATATAAGAAGCATAGTCTGACGCAACAGAATCATAACTGATGGACTCCCTGTTTTTGTGGATCAGGTCATTTACTCCCAGATTGAAAATAACTGCAACCGGCTTCGCATTGTCATCCATCCCGCTTATTTCATTCAGCAGTTCCTTTTCTCCGTATTTTTTCATCCAGTCAAGCCCTTCTCCTGTCTTGCATACAAATCCAACTTCTTTAAACTGTCAGAACTGCATTGCTGCTTCAGAGTACTGCGAAGCATTGCTGTGCGGGAATCTCCCACAAAAATAATCTTATCATATTTCTCCACACTGTCCGCAAGACGCCTGCATAAATATCCGGTTCCTGATTCCATTTATACTTCACCGGATAAAGATGAATATTTTTCGTAACCTGAATTTTCTGATATGCCTGATACATTGGATTACAGGTCTGTCCGGGAACTGTTGACCATCCCAGAAATGTATATCCCCTCTTATTCACTTCCACAGGAAGAATCACAGAACCACCGCTTTTCACTTTTCTTTTTATTGATTTCTCCTGAAGTTGGTTCTTCTTCTCCCACCAAGATTTTCAAGAGCGTAGACTTGCCTGCTCCGTTCTTTCCGACCAGGGCAATCCGGTCCCGTTCATCCACTTGCAGGCTGATATTATCAAAAAGAACCTCCCCTGCAAAAGAGCGTTCAATTTTGTTAGCTTGTAAAATAATCATGTCCCTATTTTACTATCTTTTTACGGATTAAACAAGGGAAGACGAAGCATCAAAAAAATCCCGAGCCCCTTGAGGCCCAGAACTTTTAGCAAGTATTTTAAAACTCATTATTCCTTGTATAATTGCCGGACTGCTTCTACATCTGAATCCTGAATACTGTAGAAAGAGCCAGCTGGTTGCATGACCGATTCTCCATCTGTGTGGTCCAACCCAATCGCATGGCCTAGCTCATGCTCAGCTGTAATTGACAATCCGATCATTAACTATAGTTATAGATATAATTTAACAGATAATGGCGATTGAGGCGAACTTGTGATGTGGGTGAACCGATTGGTTAAGAGGTTAGTTTGAGAGGCAGTCTCTCCTGCTGCAGAAACGGATGCGTTGTCCATTTCGGTCAAGACCACATTGGCCTCTTTTTCATTTGTGACCAGCTTGAAAGTAAAGGTACCTGTTTGGTTCCAAGCCTCAATGGCATCCTGATAGGCTTTTATAAAAGTTTGACTGATATTGGGATCCAGGTAGACCGTGGCCTCCGCTTTCTCCCAGCGAGCACCGCTATGCTCATGATTGTCTGTCTGCGTAGTCTGTGAGCTAGGTGCCATCCCAAAGCGCCGATGCAAACCCCATGATCTCCAAATCAAC
>ENA-OQMZ01000684-OQMZ01000684.1-human-gut-metagenome-genome-assembly--contig:-NODE-684-length-13979-cov-1.537973_pt1 | contig 13979 bp, 20 predicted proteins | sample MGYA00242621_ERZ504862 | MGnify/ENA primary metagenome ERZ504862 (study PRJEB26092, sample SAMD00036393) | human gut metagenome | host: Homo sapiens | study: EMG produced TPA metagenomics assembly of... | reverse complement strand
GGATTTTCCATCTTTTCCTGCAACTTTCATAAGCTTCAGTGCCCGGATATCTCTGGAGACTGTAGCCTGTGTTACTTTGAATCCTGCCTCATTCAGTCTGGCAGCAAGTTCCTCCTGTGTATCAATATCATATTCCTGGATCAGTTCTATGATCTTTTCATGTCTTGCACTTTTCACTGCATTACCTCCATCACATTGTCACTGTTATTCCATCTTCTGCCGTAATACCTCTACAAAGCTTAAATGATTTAATTTCAGGATTTTCACACTGGCTGAACTTTTTGAATCACGATCCTGTCTCCCGTCACGATCGGAATTTCTGTATCTCCGTCAAAAGAAGCAAGCCCCTGTTCCTGAACCTGCCTGCGGCCTTCTCCCAGCTCTACTGTAATAACATCTTCCTCCGGAAAAATAATACTGCGGGTATTCAAGTGTAATGCGGAGCGATCGGTGGTCATCAGCGTCATCGCCGCATTTGGAGATAACAATAGGTCCTCCACATGAAAGGCTGTAACCGGTAGAACCTGTCGGTGTGGCAATAATAATTCCATCTGCATTATACGAATTAAGATAGACATCATTCACATAATTTTTAAATCTTACAACTCGAAGGGGGCCCTCTCTGCCTATTACAATATCACAGTGCAATGTCCTGCCCAATGACTCTTATCACCATGCCAGACTGTTCCTGTAAGCATCATTCTTTCTTCGATCTCATAGTCATCTGCGATCAGGTTTATCCAGTGCAGCATGTATCGACTGTCTGTCTACTTCAGCCAGAAACCCCAGCGTCCCGAGATTGATTCCCAGCATTGGAATTTTTCTGTAAACAACATCTCTGGCAGCCTGAAGAAGTGTACCATCACCGCCCAGAACCAGAATACACTGAATATCAGAAGATAAAGAAAAATAACACCTGCTACATTTAATGGAAGATTATGGAACACTTCCATATCCGGAAGATACGCATAAATATAATAATCCCGCTGCTTCAGCATGATTCCGTAGCATCTGGTTCCTTCATTCTTCAAATGATAAATGTGCTGACTGTCTGTATGCTTTTTCATTGCCTGAACAACTTCGTTGTCGGCTGTATTCTGCCTAACAGCCTCTCATCATTACTGGCAACAACGATCCCATCGTCTGCAACAATGATCGTTCCATCTTTCTGGACACTATAACCATTTAAAAGCTCTTGTATCGTCAGGGTATAATTTCTGGTAAATTCAGGAGACGTGTAATAATAGATTGCAACGACACCTGGCACATCTTTTCTGGCACAGGCTGCAATGTCAATATAGATCCATCTTTCCTGGCAAACCGTTCTGAATAAGATCTTTCTTCATATCCGGCAAAATCCATGATAATTTCTTTTTGCAGATACTCCGTGATCTCATTAGCCAGAGACTCATTCATACTGTATTCATAGTCCATCTTTCCTTCTTTATCCAGCACTATGATGCCATCCACCCAGAGAGTCTGCAGATTTTCTTTCAGAAAATCCTGCTTAGCTGACCGCCGTTTTCTGTTTCCATGCTAATATTTGTACTCATCTGTCTGGCACTTTCAATGGCACGGAGGAGACTTTTGGATTCCGAAGATTCATTATAATGGGTGTAGTTGAGCACTGCACTTTGACATAGTTTACAATCTCCACCATTCTTTTCTCTGCTTCCGCTTTTTCTGCGTAGAAAAAATAAAACAGAGAGACTACAGCCACACAGATTCCGAGCAGACCTCCTAGCAGCTGGATTCGTTTTCCTTTTGTCTTTCTCTTAATATCCAAGATCATCCACCTCCAGATACTTCTGGGGATCATCCAGATATTTTTCAATAATTTTCAGGGATGTGCCATCCTGACGCATCTCCGCCAGTGTCTGATCCATCTGCTCACAGATTCCCCTGTCATCCTCTTTTGCAAAAGCAACACCTATTCCGGTGATCATAAGAGGCTCTTCCAGGATACGGAAGCTTGTATCATAATCCTTCATATACTGAACGATAGATTCCTCGTGTGCGGCAACTGCATCTACATATCCTTTCCCAAGAAACGTATAGATCAGTTCCCGATGTCCAAGACTGATCAGATTTCCCAATTTGGGGATTCTTTCATCTGTCCGGTTCAGAAAGATGCTTTCCGGTTTGGTTGTGGACTGAACAGCCAGATTCTTTCCCTCCAGATCACGCAGTTTATAGATATCACTGTTCTCATTTACAGCGACCACCTGACGGCTTGCTATGTATGGTCCTGCCCATCGGTAATCGTCAAGGCGCCCTTCCATGGAAAAACATCCCATGATACAATCAATCTCTCCACTCTCTACCAGTTCTTTTTTCTTCTCCCAGTTGATCTGGACAACCTTCACCTGATATCCCATTCTTTCGAAAGCTTCTGTAGCCAGTTCTACATCTATACCCGTCGGTACACCATCCTCATTCAGATAATTGTATGGTGGATAATTATCGCTGCCAAGGGTAATAACAGGCTTTTCTGGTTCTTCTTTCGTGTTATCTGTGTTTTTACACCCTGACAGGGTGACTGCTAAGATGCCCGCAAGCAGAATGCCTGCAATCACTCTTTTTCCTTTCATTTTCCATCTATCCCTAACTATCCTTTTTGTTTTTTCATATCTGATTCCCTGCCATTTGTTACTATTCAATGACCTGCGGTTCGGTACCCCCCCCCCCGCCAAATTTTATGCTTTTTATGGTTTTTTCCAACGTCTTCATATCAACCGGTTTTGAAACATCTGATGGGTAATCTCTTCCATCTGGTTTAACCGTTCCTCATAGATGATATCCCGGATATAAGCATGATGCAGGAACAAGAATGCAAGAAACATCGCTATACCAGTCATACAGCAGCCCAATATTAAATTTCAATAACTCTTTGTCTTCTGCATCCTTCCCCTCCGCTTATTTCCATTCAGCATCTGCTTCACTTAAAGTCTTTAATTGCCCAAAAAACTCTTTTGCAGCATCCAGACCTACAACCCCACTGTCTGTCAAACGGATATTCGCAATCCGCTTCGCTACTTGCTCATAACCGAATAATATCATAAAAAAAGCACCGTCTCACAGACAGTGCACCTCATTTCATGCAACTGGCTGCCATTTTACAGGCCCTATAGCTTTGCGTCCCAGACTTTCATCTGGTTTGCCGATCATCCTTATTAAGCTTTTATACGTATCCTAAAAAACTGGTTTTATTATACTACAGCGCTCTACTTTACACAAGAAAAAACATTACCGCTTTAACGCCTGAAAACACAAAAAAAGAGATTTGCTCCAAAACAGAGAAAAATACTTTATCACCACGAAAAGAAATCCCCGCTGTCTGACTGAAATCAGACAACAGGGATTTTTTATCAAATCATCAGATTGCTGCGATCACTTCTACCTCGCAGAGAACGTTCTTTGGCAGTGTCTTGACTGCAACACAGGAACGTGCAGGTTTATTTACGAAATATTTGGCATATACTTCATTAAATGCCGCAAAATCGTTCATATCTGCAAGGAAGCATACTGTCTTGACTGCATTCTCATAGCTGGAGCCGGCAGCTTCCAGAACTGCTCCGAGGTTCTTCATAACACGGTCAGCCTGCTCCTCGATGGTTGTTCCAACTACCTCTCCGGTTGCCGGATCCACCGGGATCTGACCGGATGTGTAAAGCGTATCTCCATGGATGATAGCCTGGGAGTATGGTCCGATTGCTGCAGGTGCTTTGTCTGTATGTACTGTCTTCATAATAGAATTCTCCTTTCACGAACATTTCGGATACTTCTCTGTCGGAAATATCCATCAGGATCTTGCTCAGCTGTTTTTTATTCTAACTCACAGATCACCCCTGGTCAAGGTCCATATTCAGATAATTATAAACAATACCGGAAATATCCCGGATATGCGAAACTGCGTCCCCAGGTTTACAGTCTTCTGACATCACACAGAGGATATATGTAGTCTTTTTTCCATATACAATGGCGATATCATGCTGGTCCGTATCCGTTTCTCCAGTCTTATTTGCAATTTCCACGGACGCAGATATCCCGCTGGGGATCTTAGTAGTAACCTGCTGATTCAGAAGCAGATTACGCATAGCCTCCGAAGCTTCTTTCGATACACATTCTCCTTTATAGATCCGGAAAAGAAGCTCTGCGCAGTCTTTTACGGAAGTGGTGTTCCTGCCGCCGAGGCCGACGTCCTTTGAAGAGGACGGGCTTAAGATGTGCTGAACGGAAGTATCTGCAAATTTCTGTTCCGCAAGAAATCCATTTACAGCCTGTGCTCCGTCCTTAAAAACACCCGATGCTGTCTGCAGACGTACCAGCTCATTAAAGGATTCATTGTCACTGACTGTGATCATATTCCAGAGAAGATCATTGACCTTTGTGGATACGGACGGATCTGTAACATCTTTTTTCATTTTTGCCGCTTCGCTCTGAAGGACTGTATCCATGTTGGCATAGGTCTGGGCCATGACAAACACTTTGATCAGACTGGCTGAGTACAGTGATTGACTGTTCTGTTCAAACTCCTGATCACTGGTCAGATCCTTTACATAAACGCTCCATGTCACCTCATAGTCCAAGAAGATCTGCAAGCCGTTTCTCAAGGCCATCCATTCCCAGATCTTTCGTCTCGACTTTTCCGGATTTATCCACGGAAAATCCCTCCGGAGTCTCTCCCTCTTCCTGGAGCAGAACGCCGTTTTCTCCGCCAAAATAATAATATCCGTCAAACATCTGTCCTGCAGCATTCATTTCCAGATAATGGATACCTGGATCTGTGACCATTTTTCCATATTCATCAAAATAATACAGCCCGTTGTATGTTGTTTTGTCCACCACCAGCTCATCCATATAACGTACCTGTGGAGAGGCGCTGAGTTTTCCCAGATTGTTTACCATATAACAGCCGTCAAAAGAAACTTCCTCACCGCTGCCGTCTTTTGCCGGAGCCTTCAGATCGGTGATCTGGACCATATGCGAGTTTCCCGCTGTAAATTTACCGCTTTCGTCGTGATAATAATATCCATCAAAAACCGTTCCGTCGATCTCAAAATGATCAAAATAATACACTGCCGGAGTATTTTCTTTGGTTCCATCTTCATTCAGGCAGTAAAAGCCATTGCTTTTCAGAATATATTTCCCGTTTTCACCGGGAATTGGAAGTATCTGGGACTCCTCCGTAACAGAACCAAGGCTTCCCTGTGCCGTCTGCTGCACTGTTGTCGCAAAAACCGGCTGTGCGAGCATCACTGTGCTCAGACAAAATGCCAATGCTTTATATATTTTTTTTCGTTCTCATATACTTCTTTCACTTTTCTTATGATCCTATTTTACAGTTTCTTGTCCTGATCCGGCATCCACACATTCCTCCAGTGATTTTCCAGATAAAGACTCTATAAGTATATCGGATTTCTCCGTTCTGTCAAGTAAACCTCTTCCAGAACGTCTCCACTGCACCTTCTACCGTATCCAGCCTGCAGCCTGTACGGTCCTGCCATTCCCTGGGAAAGATTTCCTGGTAATCCCGATCCCAGAAGCGGTCATCCAGAAGCAATATCACGCCTTTATCCTCTTTTGTGCGGATCACGCGCCCGGCGGCCTGAAGCACCTTGTTCATACCCGGATAGCGATATGCATAATCAAACCACAGTGATTCTTTTATCGTAATACTCTTTCAGGATCTCACGCTGACTGCCGATCTGGGGAAGTCCGGTTCCTACGATCACTGCCCCGATCAGACTTTCCCCTGTCAGATCAACACCCTCGGAAAAAATCCCTCCAAGGACACAGAACCCTACCAGGTACCTTCCCGTTCCTGAAATTCCTCCAAAAATCCTTCCCGTTCCTGTTCTGTCATATCTGGTGTCTGACACACGCAGCGCACCCAGTCTACGGAAAATTCTTCCTCATAAACCTGCAGTACGTCTTCCATAAGACGATACGACGGAAAAAACACCATATAATTTCCCTGCCTCTGCCAGACACATCTGGCAATATATCCGGCGATCTTCCGGTATTCTGCACGATTTCTCCGGGTATACCGCTGCTTACGTCGCTGCCGATAAGAATCCTGCGGTTTTCTTTTGGGAAAGGAGACTGCACATAAATCCCATAGGCATCACGGTCTGTTGTCAAAAGCTCCCGGTAATAGAGCATGGGAAACATTGTAGCTGAAAAGAAAATAGCACTTTTCCCTTTTTTCAGGTATTCTCCCAGATTTTCTGCCGGGTTCACACAGAACAGCCTCAGACGAAATCCTTCTTCTGCGCTGTTTTCGGTATATACTACATAATTTTCATCTACCAGCTCTGAAACATTTAAAAAATCACGCACTATAAAATAAAATTCCAGTATTTCCCTGCGTAGTTCTTCTTCCAGTTCTTTTTCCTCCAGTATTTCTTCCAGTTCACCTGATATCGTGAGAAATGTGATCGGCAGTACTCCGGGATTGGGAAGCACCTGATACCCTTTTCCTGTTTCCGCAAGATTCTCTTCCAGTTCCATCATCTGGCGATTTGCTTTATCCAGTGTTCTGGCCAGTTTTGAAAACCTCTTTCTTATCTTCTTTCGAAGTGCTACCAGACTCTGACGGGAAATACCGGCACTGTACATCTCTCTGCCACGTTCTACCAGATTATGTGCCTCATCGATCAGAAAAATATGATCCCCGGAAATATTTTCCCCGAAAAAACGTTTCAGATGAACATTGGGATCAAACACGTAATTATAATCACAGATGATCCCGTCTACCCAGATTGAAAGATCCAGACACATTTCAAAAGGGCACACCTGCCATTTTTCTGCATGAGCACGGATCACTTCTCTGGAATATACCTCTTCAGTGGTCCAGAGCTCATAAACCGCATCATTTACCCGTCAAAATGCCCCTTTGCATAAGGACATTTCTCCGGTGTACATTCCGGAGTATCCTGAAAACACAGCTTTTCCTTTGCCGTGATCGCCGTTACCTTGAATTTCAGACCTTTTTCCCGCAGGATGTGAAATGCCTCCTGCGCCACAGTTCCTGTGATGGTTTTTGCGGTAAGATAAAAAAGTGTTTCACCTTTCCCTCACCGATGGCGCGCACGGACGGAAAAATGGCAGACATGGTTTTTCCCACACCGGTAGCGCTGAACAAATAAGGTCTTCCCGCTGGAAACCGTATGGTACACACCACTAACGATATCTCGCTGCCCTTCTCTGTATGGAAACGGAAACTGCAGATCCTTCATGGATGCATTTCTCTCTTTTTTCCAGTTAAGAGAATATGCGATCCATTTGTGATAGGTCATCCAGGAAAGCTTCTGATACCAGCCTTTAAGCTCCTCTATGGAAAAATCCTCACGAAATCTCCTGGTTTCCTCCGTCTCAAGATGAGCGTAGGTCATCTGAATGTGGATTTCAGAAATCCCTTCTTTTTCTCCCCAGATCAGTCCGTAACACATGGCCTGGGCACGGTGGACAGGTATTGGCATGTCCATTGCCTGGACATTTCCGTAAGTCCCCTTGATCTCATCAATATAAACGGCTCCGTCCTCTGTAAAGATCCCATCTGCACGGCCCTCGACCTGAATGACCACATCGTCGTATTCACTTTCTTTTTTCAGAGAAACCTCTGCCTGATAATCGCCCTTCATACTCCGCTGTATCTTGCGGTGAAGCCTTCCGCCTTTTAACATGGCTTCCTTATCTCCGGATGTCCACTGCTGTTATCCAGATCTCCGCTCCTCAGTATAAATTCCACAAGATTTCTGACAGAAATCCGCACTCTTGGTTTTTCCATATTTTCACTCCCGGCACTGCCGGAATTCCAGTCCGGCAGCTATTCTTTTTCCATGCTATACCAGGATTATACCATAAAATATGATCCGAAAGCTTCCCATAATAAAAAGGACGCATGTTCTGCTTTTCTTCTCATGAACTGCGCCCTTTTATCACCGTTTTTCTTTATTCATATTTCTCAACCTGCTGCATACTTGGAAAGAACACGATTAAAATCCTCATCTTCTCCGTAACACTTTACTGTCAGAGTCTTTGTCAGATCCAGACTCAAAAGTCCTAGGATCGACTTTGCATCAATGATAATACGGTTATAAAATACATCAATATCAAAATTACATCTGCTGGCTGCACTGACAAACTCCTGTGCACTTTTTTCATCCAGTTTGATCTGTTTCTCCATAGCTGACCGCCTGCCTTTCTGATTTTTTCATATTTCAGTTTTACACAAAAGTTAAGTTTTTGTCAATACTGTTTATTTCATATCAAACTTTTTTCGACACAATGTACAATATCTTTGTCTTTCCTTTGGAAATCCTGTTGAATTTGATTGTATTATTTTTAGATAAATCTTGGATTTTTCCAAAAAAATCGCCGCAGGACGGTATGTTACACGTACTGCGGCGGATTTATATCAATCGGATATTCGGAATCCGCTTCGCTACTTCCTCATAAACAAAATCCGTTTCCGGATTTAAATAAATCGGATATTCGGAATCCGCTTCGCTACTTCCTCATAAACAAATCCGTTTCCGGATTTTGTTTATATCCGTGTCAGAACAAAAATATCGTAGATTGCTCTGACTGCTTTTTCGAAATCACGATTCTCTACACCGATGATGATATTCAGCTCACTGGAACCCTGGTCGATCATTTTTACGTTTACATTTGCATGGGCAAGAGCAGAGAAGATCCTTCCTGCAGTGCCTCTCTGGGATTTCATTCCACGACCAACAACTGCGATCAGTGCAAGGTCAGATTCCATCTCCACAAAATCAGGCTGCACCAGACGGTGGATACCTGCGATAACCTGCTGCTCTTTCTCCTCAAATTCGTCCTGATGAACATATACAGTCATGGTATCGATTCCGGATGGTACATGCTCAAAGCTGATTCCCTGATCTTCAAATACCTGAAGTACCTTGCGTCCGAACCCGATCTCACTGTTCATCATGGATTTCTCGATATTAATAGAGCAGAAGTCCTTTCTTTCCGGCGATACCGGTAATAGTAAATTTCGGCTTCTTACAGGTGCTCTCTACGATCAGAGTACCTTTATCCTCCGGGCTGTTTGTGTTACGGATATTGATCGGAATTCCCTCTTTACGAACCGGGAAAATGGCATCCTCATGAAGAACAGTAGCTCCCATGTAGGAAAGCTCACGAAGCTCTCTGTATGTGATTGCCTCGATAGGCTCCGGATTGTGAACGATACGCGGATCTGTTACAAGAAAACCGGAAACGTCCGTCCAGTTCTCATAAATATCTGCATGGATAGCCTTTGCAACCAGAGATCCGGTCACATCAGAACCACCTCTGGAAAATGTCTTTACTGTGCCATCTGCACATGCGCCGTAAAATCCCGGAATAACCGCATGCTGGGATTTGCTGAGCTTTTTGGAAAGGAGTTTATTGGTCTCCTCCGCTTCCAGATTACCAGCTTTATCAAAACGGATCACAGAAGCTGCATCCACAAAATCATATCCAAGATATGCAGCCATGATCTTACCATTGAGGAACTCTCCTCTGGATGCCGCATACTGGATTCCTGCCTGTGCACGGAAATCCTCATCGATCTTCTTGAACTCCTCCTCAAGAGAAAGGCTCAGTCCGAGTCCCTTAATGATCTCATAATATCGCGCCTTGATCGCATTGATCTTCTCAGTGATATCCTCCCCTTTGGATGCTGCGTCATAACATCCATAAAGCATATCCGTCACTTTGATATCCTCGTCAAATCTCTTTCCCGGAGCTGACGGAACTACATAACGGCGGCTCTCATCACTGCGGATGATATCGCCCACTTTCTGGAACTGCTCCGCATTTGCAAGAGAACTTCCACCGAATTTTACAACTTTTTTCATGATAACACCTCTCACCTGTAATTTCGACTTCCAGCGCCGCCTTTTCACCATTCACTGCAACGCTTTACCACAGAAACCTACGGCTATTTTATTGAATAATTTGTAATTTTGCAAGCATTTCCGTAACATTTCTGCAAAAAAAAAAGTCAAATTATACAAGAGAAAAGTATCTCCTGACCTGTTTCTTATGCACAGTACTGCTTCAGAATGTTCTCGAGAGCTGCAGCGCTGCTTGTGTGACAGCGGCATACCGGAATGGATTTTTTCTTTGCTTCTTCTACTGCGCAGTTTACCATTTTGTGGGAAACGGTACTGGTGAACAGGATCATCAGATCCGGCACCCCGATCTTTTTTCTTCATGCTCCTTTTTCCTTGGCAAAAACTTTCGCCTTGCATCCGAAGCCTTTGCAGATATCCTCATACTGACATACCATTCTTTCATTACCGCCTACAATTACAACGCTCATAATTCACTCTCCTTTGATCTCTGAACTTTTATATGACTGTTTCAAGGTTATTTTAAACTAACTTCGCTTTTAAAATATTGAGTTAGCACTTGCTAACTCATTTATTATAATACCATCTCACAAAAAGTTTGTCAAAGGTAATTTTAAATTCTGTCTGATTTTTTATATCCTGTGATCTCACATACTGTAAGTATGCCGTTTTTTACCTGAAAATGAACATCCATTCCTGCAAAAGGCATTCCGTATATCCTCTCCGGATCTTTCTGGTAGCAGGCCTCGGATCCTCTCTGAGCACGCCTTCCAACGCAGTAAGCTTATCCTCCGGAATCCTTGCCTTCCATTCTTCCGGGATCTCTACCTGCAGAAAATGCTGCTCCACCTTCGTCGCAAAGCCGCCCAGCGCTTCCGGATGCAGTCTGCCACAGGTAGATATGGCTTGATATCATAGATGGGGGTTCCGTCCATCAGGTCCGCACCGGATACGATCAGTACAGGAGCTTCTTTGCTTTCCAGATCGATTTTTTCAAGCTTCACACAGGATAAGCCTACAGGATTGGGACGGAAGGGCGATCTGGTGGCAAATACGCCCATCCTTCATTTCCGCCCAGGCGTGGCGGACGTACTGTAGGGGACCAGTTCTCACGGATCGACTGTGAAAACTCCCACAGCAGCCAGATATGCGAAAAATCTTCCAGTCCTTTTACCGCTTCCCGTACCCGGTATTCCGGTTCAAAAACAATACAGGCTGTCAGTTCTTCCACTCGACCGCTCTGACGCGGGATTCCGAATTTTGTCGGAAAATCACTTCTGATCCTTGCGATTATCTTCATATCCCTATTCTCCCTTTCACTTGCCAGATATACACCTCATGCGCCTGTTACATAATTCTGCTTTCAATGACTGTCATGTCATTTCCGTCAGATCCTCTTGTAGGCAACACAGTTTTTTTTGCCGCTTGGCCTGATAGAGAAGCCTATCCGCTTCCATCACTCCATCTCTGACCTTACAGCTTCCATATACACCTCCCACGCTCATGGAAAGCCGGATTTCTTTGTATTCCGGCACATCTGCCATTGCGATCTCTTCCCGGATGTCTTCCAGCTTCTGCTGAAATACCTTTTCCGGGATTTCTTCAAACATCAGAAGAAATTCGTCTCCTCCATAACGCAGTACCACGTCATCTGCCCGCACATGCTCAAAGATCGTTCTGACAATGGTACAAAGCGCCGCATCTCCAGCTACATGGCCATAGCTGTCATTGATCTGTTTAAAATTGTCCACGTCGATCATAGCTATAGCCCCCATCTTATCCAGGGATTTCAGCTGTTCTTCAAAATATCTCCGGTTTCTGGCACCAGTCAACGGATCTTCATATAATTCCCGGTTGAATCTGCTGATCTTATCGATCAGAGATCCGCTTCCATAAGCTCCCAGAAAGATCTTATCCGTCATTTTAAAGACCATTTCCATGACAAGAGGTGTCCCGTCTATAACCACATATTTGGCGATTACCTGATAAATGTCATCATTGACGAACTCAAATTTCGTCATTTTGTTTTTACGGGCAAAAACTTTGGCAGAAATACAGTTCTCACATCTTCTGCCTTTATTCCACACTGCAAAGCAATTATGTTCTGCTTCATAAGAGCAATCGTCTGAGCCAATATTTACCGGAGCTGTACGGCTAACATCCACCAGTCTTACAATGTCAAAAACCGTCTTCAGCATTTCTATTTCCATATTTACTTCCCGGGCAGTCATAAATACACCCTTATCTTTATCCATAGTATTATCCTGCGTTTCTGAAATATTATATGCATCCATGATAACACATTGCGCATCAATTCACAATTGTATTTCATCGTCGTTTATGCTATTGTATAGTGTATAAGAAGTAATATTTTTATCAGGAGGTTTCATATGGCACAGAGACGTACAAAGATAGAAGTACTCAATGAGAAAATTTCCAAAGTAGATTCCAAGATTGCTGCCTGCACCGAAAAGATAGCAGCGCTGGAGGATGAAAAAACTGCACTGGCAGCTCAGCTGGATGAGATCCGCAAAGCTGAAAAAAAGGCAAAGGAAGCTGCCGAACTGAAACGTCTGCTCAAGCTGATGCACAAAAAGACATTTCCGTAGAAGATCTGGAAGCCATGATCTCCAGGGAAGCCTGAAACAGATCCTCAACAAAACAAAAAGCCGGTTTAACGAAGAATTTTTTCTTCCAAACCGGTTTTTTATTTGTGATCTTTCTATGATACGATCTGTATATTTCTGCAATCTTTATATTCTTTGGAACAGCTTTCCGTCAGGATCACCGCTCCGTCAAATGAAAAGAATGTCACCGCACTGATCTGTCCGAATTTGGAGCTGTCAGACACCACGTACTTTTCCAGACACTGCTCCATGGCGGTTCGCTTTACCAATGCCTCATTGGATTCCGGCGTGGTAAAGCCTTCTCTCTGAGTCATCCCGTTGGTCCCGAAAAAGCCCTTTGTAAAATGATAATTCTTCAGCATCTGCATGGCCTGACTTCCGATCACAGCTTCCGTAGATCCCTTCAGTTCTCCGCCGATCAGAAGCACACGGACTCCCATCTGAGCCAGAGCCTGGCATGGGAAACACCATTGGTGACAAAAGTCGCCCCGGAGTCTTCCAGATGCTCCAGCATATATCCGGTAGTCGTTCCCGCATCCAGATACACAAAATCTTCCGGACGGATCAGAGCTGCCGCATAGGCTGCGATCTTCTTTTTTTCTTCAATATTCAGCTCAACTTTCTGGGCTACGGTAGGCTCATAGGCATTGACAGTATGTTCCAGTGCCACCGCACCGCCAAAAACCCTGGTCAGCTTCCCCGCCTTGTAAAGCGCCGTGATGTCTCTGCGGACCGTAGATTCCGATGCATTCAGGATATCTTTCATGTTCTGTTACCGTAACACTGTTTTTTTCTCTGAGAAGGCCGAGTATGATCTCGTATCTCTGCTCCGTCAGCATTCCTTTTCCTCCTTCAAAAAAGACATCCCGATCGACCGGACCGGGATGCCTTCTGTTCACTCATTCTGAGATTACAGGTTCTCCTGCATGAATTTGCTTACTGCCTCGTATGCTGCATCCTCATCTGCACCATCGAATGTAAAGGTAACCTCATGTCCCTTCTTTACGCCAAGTCCCATAAGTGCAAGAAGCTTTCTGCACTCTACAGTCTTGCCGTCCTTCTCGATAGTGATCTTGGACTCGAAACCTTTTACAAGCTTCACAAGCTCTCCGGCCGGACGTGCATGGATTCCTTCGTTATCTGTTACTACATACTTGAATTCTTTCATTTCTTTATCCTCCAGTTTTCATTTTAATTTAAAAAATTTAAGCAACTTTTTTCTTCAGTACCCCGAGAAGTACAGCTGAGATCAGAGTTCCCACAACCAGTGCGACCAGATACATCATTGCATTACCTACAACCGGGAATACGAAGATTCCGCATGTGGTGCCATCAGTGTACAGTTGAAGAACATGGAGATCGCTCCAGCTGCTGCGGAACCGACGATACAGGACGGAAGTACATGGACCGGGTCAGATGCCGCAAAAGGAATCGCACCTTCTGTGATAAATGCAAGTCCCATAATAAAGTTGGTCGGTCCTGC
>ENA-OQMZ01000683-OQMZ01000683.1-human-gut-metagenome-genome-assembly--contig:-NODE-683-length-13982-cov-2.981523_pt1 | contig 13982 bp, 25 predicted proteins | sample MGYA00242621_ERZ504862 | MGnify/ENA primary metagenome ERZ504862 (study PRJEB26092, sample SAMD00036393) | human gut metagenome | host: Homo sapiens | study: EMG produced TPA metagenomics assembly of... | reverse complement strand
CCCCGCTGGCCTTTCTGGCCCACACCACGGCCTATGCCTACGAAGCGTTCCGGGTGGACGCGATGCAGTATCTGCATATCCCGTTCCGTCCGGAGCAGCTGACAGCCCTGCTGGACCGGGCCACCGAGCCGGAATACGGCCCGGTCATACCGGTCACCACGGCTATGGGCCTGCGGGCTCTGCCCTTTGCGGACATCGAGTATCTGGAATGCACCCACCATGTGGTGCACTACCACCTTGCCAGCGGCGAGGACGTGGCCTCCCTTTCTCTGCGGGTGCCCTTTTCCGAGGTGGCAAAGCCCCTGCTGGCCGATGCCCGTTTTCTGCAGCCCCACCGCTCCTATGTGGTCAACCTTGCCGCCGCCGCTCAGCTCTCCTCCGGGGAGCTCTGGATGCGCAGTGGGGCACGGGTGCCCATCCCCCGGGGGCGTGAGCCCGCCGTAAGGGCGGCGTTCCGGGCGTTTCTGGAAGGATAGGTCTATCATACAAAAAGAAAGCGGCCTGCTTCTGCGGGCCGCTTTCTGCATGGTGCAGGGTCATACTTTGTCCCAGTCCAGCTCCGTCCAGTCGGTCAGGAACTGGTCGCTGACCTCCCGCAGCGGCTCATCGGACTTGCTGGCGGCATCGGCGATGCCGATGACGCGGAAGCCTGCATCGTGGGCGGTGCGGGCGGCGTAGAGGGAATCCTCACAGACAACGCACCGGTCAGGGTCAGTGCCGCCCAGGCGTGCAAGGGTCTGGAAAAATACATCCGGCCTGCTCTTGTGGAGCGCCCCCTGTGCCTCCACATAGAAGTCGAAATATTCATCGATGCCCAAACGGGTGAGCACGGTGCGGCACTGGGCGCTCCAGGTGTTGGAGCAGATGCACATGCGGGCACTCTCGGCCTTCAGGCGGGCCAGCAGCTCCCGCACGCCGGGCTTGAGCACCACGGTCTCGTAGAGCTTGGTGATAACATCCCACATCACATCGTTGTAGTCCTCCATTTTCAGGGGCAGGTCATACTCCCGGATGAGGTAGGCCGCGCCATCGGCCATGCCCATGGTCAGGAGCGTTTTGTGGAGGTCAGATTTTGGGGTGCGGCCATAGCGGGCCAGCAGGGCATCGGGCGCACCCTCCCATACCACGGTCATGCTGTCGGTCAGGGTGCCGTCCATATCAAAGATCCAGTTGTTGCAGTGCATTGTTTTACCTCCACCATCGTTTCACACAAGTTAACAAAATTATACCATGGATTTTGTTCCAAAACAGGGAGAATTTTTCCGGAAAATATGGTATACTTCTGACAGATTTCCAAAGAATGACTAGGAGGCGTTCCAGATGGCACAGAATGATACCCCGGTCAAGGCACTGGTGCTGGCAGGCGGCGGTGCGCGCGGCAGCTATCAGGTGGGTGTGTGGCGTGCCCTGACCGAGCTGGCTGGCGGCCCAGATCATCACCGGCACCAGTGTGGGCAGCCTGAACGGTGCCATGTTTGCACTGGACCTGTACGAAACGGCCCGGGATATGTGGATGAGCATCCGCAGCCAGGACGTGATGGAGCTGCCGGAGGAAAACGCCGACCTCTCTGAACTGCACGCCTTCCTGCGGGAAGTGGTGCGGGAAGGCGGCATGGACGTGACCCCGCTGGAAGAGATCGTGGAGCGGGTGCTGGATGAGGATGCCCTGCGGCTTCGCCCATCCGGTTCGGCCTTGTCACCGTGGAAAAGCGGGGGCTGAAGCCCCGGGAGCTGACGCTGGAGGATATCCCGGCGGGCAAGGTGAAGGATTACCTGCTGGCCTCGGCCGCCTGTTTCCCCGCCCTGCGGGCAAAGCAGATCGACGGGGTGCAGTTCCTGGATGGCGGCTACCGGGACAATATGCCCACCGCGCTGGCCCAGAAGATGGGCGCGGAGGAGCTGGTCTGTGTTGACCTGGAAGGGGTGGGCATCACCCTGCCAAACCGCACCGGCCTGCCCACCACCATGATCCGCAGCTACTGGGAGCTGGGGGACATCCTCCACTTTGACCCCGATACCGCCAGACGGAACATGGAGCTGGGCTACTACGATACCCGCCGTGCCATGGGATACCTGCGGGGCTGCGCCTATGCCGTTTCCACCAGCGCTGAGAGCTGTGAGGATGCCGCCGCCTTTGCGTGGAAATTCCAGCAGGTGCAGAAGGCGGTGCGGGAAAAATACCCCGTGACCCTGACAGCGGATGCGGCCCTGCTGCTGGCCAACATGAAGGATGCCCAGCTGGCCCCGCTGGAAGCTGCCGCCGAGGATGCGGGCGTGGATCCCACCGTGTTCTATACCACCCGGACACTGGCGGAAGCCTTTTTGGAAAAATGCGACCGGGAGCGCATCGAGAGCTTTGCGCCCCTGTTTGAGGGCAGCGGCAATGCGGCACAGGCCGCACGGGCCGCTCTGCTGCCCAATACGTTCTTACAGGCATTGGTCTGCCGTGCCCTTACCGGGCCGGTACTGCCGGAGGTGATCGAAGAATGAAGGTCTATCAGGGACACAGCGCCTCGCCGGGCCTTGTGATGGGACAGGTGAGCCGGCTGGAGCGCTGGCACGAAAATTTTGCCACCGGGCCGTTCAACGCGGAACGGGAACAGCGTTTGCTGGAAAACGCTGTCCGGACAGCCCAGCGTGAGCTGGACGGCATGGCAGACCGCAGCGGCCCCACGGAGCAGGCCATCTTCCTGTTCCAGAGCATGATGCTGGAAGATGAAGCTTTATGAACGAGGTCAAATTCCAGATCAAGGCGGGCATCAGCGCTGCCGAGGCCATGTACCGTGTGGGCAACCGCTATGCGGAGCAGCTTGCGGCCATGGAGGACAACGCTACATGCAGCTGCGCAGTGCGGATATTCTGGATGCCGCCCGCCGCGTGGTGAACGTGCTGACCAACCGTCCCCGGGTCTGGCTGGCGCTGGATCACCCGGTGATCCTGGCGGCAGAGATGCTGATGCCCAGCGATCTGTTCAGCGTTCCGGCGGGGATGATCCTGGGCATCATACTTCGGAGGGCAATAAGCAGAGCCACGCGGCGATCATTGCGCGGGCCATGCACATTCCCTGCGTGGTGCAGGTGGGGCAGGCGTTCCTGAACGACTGCGACGGCCGCACCGTGGTGCTGGATGCCAACAACGGCGAGTGCATCCTGGACCCGGATGCCAACACCCGCCAGCAGGCGGTCAGCCGCATCTGTGAGCTGCAGTGGGAGAGCGAGGAAGCCGCCCGCATCAGCGCCCTGCCCAACCGGACAAAGGATGATGTGCCGTTTGAGCTCCTAGCCAACTGCTACGGGCAGGAGGATATTGAATCGGCGCTGCAGGCAGGCGCTTCCGGCGTGGGCCGCTGCGCAGCGGTTACATGATGCTGCCGGGCCGCCCGGTGGACGAGCAGGAGCAGTTCGTGTTCTATCAATCCTGCATTGCCGCCGCAAAGGGCGGTGTGGTAACAGTGCGCACCTTTGATTTGGTGTGGACCGCGCCATGGCCGATGTCCATAGGGGGCTGGAATCCTCCAAGCTGGGACTGCGGGGCATCCGCAGCAGCCTGCGCCAGACCCATCAGTTGAAACGCAGATCTGCGCCCTGCTCCGGGCGGCAGCCCACGGCCCCCTGCGGGTCATGTTCCCCATGGTGACCAACCTCGAGGATTGGGACGAAGCCATGCGGCTGGTAGCGCACTGCCGCCAGCTGCTGCGGGAGCGGGGAGAGGAGTTTGACCCGAACACGCCCTTTGGCGTGATGTTCGGGGTGCCCTCGGCCTGCCTGACGGCAGAGGAATTCGTGGAGCACGGGTGCAATTTCTTTGTCATCGAGACAAACGACCTGACCCAGTACACCCATGCGGTGGATCGGGATATCTCCATTGCCGAGCGCTACTACCGCCCGGCCAGCCACGCAATGAAAAAGCTCATCCGCATGGTAGTGGAGGCTGCCCGGGAGGGTGGGATCCCCGTGACCATCTGCGGCAGCGCGGTGGGCAATCCGGCCAACACCCTGCAATATCTGCAGCTGGGCCTGCGGAGCTTCTCCGTCAGCCCGCAGAACCTCATTGAGGTGAAAAAAGCGCTGATGAACGCGAAAATAAAGTAAACAAAAAGGACGCATACGCCGTCCTTTTTGTATATGTGGAAATAAAAATTACTCCAAGTTGCCCGTCAGTCATTACGGCAGAGAGCACCGCCAGCGGGGCGGTCTCGCACCGGAGGATGCGGGGGCCGAGGCCGACGGTTTTCACACCGGCATTGGCGGCCATTTCAGCCTCTTCCACGGCAAAGCCGCCCTCGGCACCGGTGATGAGGGCGATCTTCAGCCGCTGGCCGTCGGCAGGCTTTGCGTCTGCCAGCAGCTGGCGCAGGGGTGCGCCGCCCAGCTCGTAGCAGAAGAGCACGAGGTCGTATCCTTCCAGACTGCGGCAGAGGGCCCCGAAGTTGGGCAGAGGCAGGGCAACATCCGGCAGCACGCCCCGGCCGCACTGCTTGGCGGCTTCAAAGGCGATGCGGTTGTAGCGCTCGTTTTTCTGCTCCTCCTTTTTGGGGGCGGCCACGCAGTACCGGCTGAAGAAGGGCACGAAGTGGGTGCAGCCCAGTTCCACGCCGTGGCGGATGACCTGCTCCAGCTTGTCCTGCTTGGGGTAACCCACGAACAGGGTCACTTCCACGCTGGGCTCGGCGGCGCTGGGATAGCCCGGCTCCACGCTGAACTCCACAGTCTCCGGCCCAAAACCGGTGATGGTGGCGGTGTATTCCACGGCGTTGCCGTCACATAAGATGACAGTGTCCCCCAGCTTGCCCCGCATCACGCGGGAAAGATGATGGGCATCGGCCCCCCGCAGGGTGGCGGTGCCATTGGAGATTTCGGTTGTAAAATAACGGTGAGGCATAAAAATAAACTCCTGTTTCCCTCATTACCGGCAAAACTGGCCGGTATGCCAAGGGCTCCCCTATTAGGGGAGCTGGCGCGAAGCGCCTGAGAGGTTTAATTCGACTTTTTACAAATAATGCACTCCCAGCCGCGCTTCTCCTTCACTTCCTGCACGGTCAGGCCGGCGGCTTCCAGAGCGGCGATCACCTCGTCCTTGCGGCTGTCGATGATGCCGCTGGCAATAAAGGCGGCGTTTTCGGCCATCAGCCGGGCACGGCGGGGGCAAGGCTGATGGATGCGTTTGCCACGATGTTGGCGGTGATGATGTCGTACCTGCGCTGGCCTTGTCCGACAGGTCACCCACCAGAACGGTCAGCTTGTCGGCCACGCCGTTCAGGGCGGCATTCTCGCCTGCGGTGCGCACGGCCACAGGTCGATGTCCACACCCTCGGCACTGCCTGCGCCCAGCTTGAGGGCGGCAATGGCAAGGATGCCGCTGCCGGTGCCGATGTCCAGCACCCGCTCACCGCCCCTGACCCGCTCGTCCAGCGCTTCCAGGCAGAGGCTGGTGGTCTCGTGGCCGCCGGTGCCAAAGGCAAGGCCGGGGTCAAGGATCAGCTTGACGCGGTCGGTGTCGTACTCCTGCCAGGAGGGCACGATGGCCAGCCGTTTGCCAATGTCCATGGGTGGTAGTATTTGCGCCAGCCGTTCTGCCAGTCCTCCTGCTCCACGCCCTCGGTCTCCACGGTGTAGGCGATGCCTGCCGCTTCCATCCGGGCCTGGATGAGGGCCAGCGTCTCCACGGGGGAAGCACCCGGCTCCAGATACATGTGGATGATCACAGTGTCGCGGGGCTTGTCCAGCAGCTCCTGCTCGATCAGATCCACATGGGCGATCTCGGCCACCTGCTGCTCGATGTCGCTGTAATCCTCGATGTAGATGCCGCCCTCGGCGATCATGGTGGCAACAGCCTCGGCGTTGTCGGCATCGGCCTTGGCCACGGTCAGGCGGATATCTGTCCATTCCATAAAAAGAACCTCCCTGGGTCTTGTGCTTTTTATTTATAAGTATAGTACCCGATTCCGGCGCGGGATGCAAGCAGGTTTGGGAGAAAGAGCAAAAGAAAAGTTTTTTCAAAATCCTGCTCTGAAATGCGCAATAATTCCAAAAAGTTTTTCACGAAAGATGCGAATTCAAGGATTTTTGGTGCAAAATTGCGAAAACAGGCGCAGACCCTATTTCTTTTTTTCGGAGGATGTGTTAAAATATTGTTACGCAATTATGGACAGCCTGCAACCAGAGGCCTCCATAACAACAACATTCTTTAAGGAGGAATGTGTCTTATGATGAAGTATCTCCAGAAACTGGGCAAAGCTCTGATGCTTCCCGTCGCTGTGCTGCCGATCTGCGGCATCCTGATGGGTCTCGGTTATGCCCTGGCCCCGGGTGTCATGGGTGTCCCCGGTGCTGCAACCTCCGGCGCAGCTTACACTGTTGGCTTCCTGCTGGTCAAGGCAGGCGGCGCTCTGATCGATAACATGGCATGCTGTTCGCCATTGGTGCCGCTGTTGGTCTGGCTGATGACCACGACGGTACCGCTGGTCTGGCTGGCCTGGTCAGCTACCTGATGATGCAGCAGCTGCTGAGCCCCGGCGTGGTCAGCATGGTGCGCACCCTGGAAGAGGGCACCGCTACCTACATCGCTTTCCAGAAGGTGGCCGGCAACTCTTTCATCGGCATCCTGGCCGCTGTGGTGGGTGCAGCCTGCTACAACAAGTTCAAGAGCACTCAGATGCCTGACTGGCTGGCATTCTTCTCCGGCAAGCGCTTCGTTGCAATCGCCACCGGCCTGATCTCCATCGTTGTTTCTGTCGTTCTGCTGTTCGTCTGGCCCGTCATCTTCGATGCACTGGTCGCCATTGGCAGAGGCATCGAAGGCATGGATGGCATCGGCGCTGGCATCTACGCCTTCCTGAACCGTCTGCTGATCCCCACCGGCCTGCACCACGCTCTGAACAACGTGTTCTGGTTCGACACCATCGGCCTGGGCGACCTGTCCCACTTCTGGGCAGGCGAGACTCTGCTGATGTGGGCTGGAGCTGGGTATGTACATGTCCGGCTTCTTCCCCTGCATGATGTTCGGCATCGCCGGTGCTGCACTGGCCATGGTCCGTACCGCCAAGAACAAGAAGGCTGCCATCGGTCTGGTTCTGTCCGCTGCCATCTGCGCCTTCGTCTGCGGCGTTACCGAGCCTTTGAGTTCGGCTTCATGTTCCTGTGCTTCCCGCTGTACGTTGTGTACTCCGCTCTGTACGGCATCTTCACCATCATCACCTACTACTCCGGTTTCCGTGCTGGCTTCTGCTTCTCCGCAGGTGCTACCGACCTGGTGTTCTCCGCTTCTCTGCCTGCAGCTGCTAAGACCTGGATGATCATTCCTCTGGGCATCGCTGCATTCGTGGTGTTCTACTTCGTGTTCTACTTCGCCATCACCAAGTTCGACCTGAAGACCCCCGGCCGTGAGGACGAGGATGCCGAAGAAGCTGAGAAGAAGGTCGTTCTGGCCAACAACAACTACACTGAGGTTGCTGCTGGCGTGCTGAAGGCCATCGGCGGCAAGGAGAACGTCTCCAGCGTGGACTACTGCGCTACCCGCCTGCGCTTCACCATTAAGGACTACACCGCTGTGGATGAGAAGGCTGTGAAGCTGCTGGCGCTGCCGGTGTTATCCGCCCCGACAAGACCACTTGCCAGGTCATCATCGGCACCAAGGTGCAGTTCGTGTATGATGAGCTGAAGAAGATGCTGTAAGCATCCTTCTGAGCACGCTTTTGCGCGGAAGGCTGGTTGCTTCCGCATCCATTCCCAAACTGTAAAAATGCCGCCGAGGGCGGGCGTTTACGCCCCGCTTTCGGCGGCATTTTGTTTTGTTCACAAACCGGCTACCCTTTTGGCCGGAAAATATGCTATACTGACAATGACAAAGCAAAATAACAGGAGGTTCCCCATTATGAAGATCATTCGTGCAAAAGATTACAAGGATATGTCCCGCAAGGCTGCCAACATCATCTCCGCACAGGTCATTATGAAGCCCAACTGCGTGCTGGGTCTGGCGACCGGCGGCACCCCTGTTGCGCATACGCTCAGCTGGTGGACTGGTACAACAAGGGCGACCTGGATTTCTCTGAGGTCACCACCGTCAATCTGGACGAGTACCGCGGCCTGCCCAAGGAGCACCCCGAAAGCTATTGGAGCTTTATGCACAAGAACCTGTTTGACAAGGTCAACATCCGCCCCGAGGCCATCCATCTGCCCGACGGCACCAACCCCGATGCTGCGGATGCCTGCAAAAAGTACAACGAGATCATCCACAGCGTGGGCGGCATCGACCTGCAGCTGCTGGGCCTTGGCCCCAACGGCCACATCGGCTTCAACGAGCCGGGCGAGGCTTTTGAGCTGGAGACCCACTGCGTGGATCTGACCCCTGCCACCATCGAGGCCAACAAGCGCTTCTTTGACGGCAACGAGGATCTGGTGCCCAAGCAGGCCTACACCATGGGCATCAAGACCATCATGCAGGCCCGCAAGGTGCTGGTGGTGGCCAACGGTCTGGCAAAAGCAAAGGCGGTCAAGGCGGTCGTCTCCGGCCCTGTGACCCCCGAGTGCCCGGGCTCCATCCTGCAGATGCACCCCGACTGCATCCTTGTGGCCGATGAGGAAGCACTGAGCCTGCTGTAATGAAACCTCTCCGTCATTGCTGCGCAATGCCACCTCCCCTAATGAGGGGAGGCCTTGGCAGCCGATTTCAGTGAATCTTTTTGCCAAAGGCTCCCCTACAAGGGGAGCTGGCGGGTGCAAGCCCGACTGAGAGGTTGCACGAAGGAAAGCGTGAGAATAAGAATATGATCATCAAAAATGCTCTGATTTATACCCCCCGCCACACCTTTGAGGAGGGGAGCCTGACCATCCGGGAGGGGCGTATCGTGCCCTTTGCACAGCCGGAGGAAGGCGAAGAGATCGTGGATGCTAAGGGCGCTTACGCTCTGCCGGGCCTGGTGGACATCCACTTCCACGGTGCTATGGGCAAGGATTTCTGTGACGGCACCGAAGAAGCCATCCAGACCCTGGCCGATTTTGAGGCCGGTAAGGGCGTGCTGGCCATCTGCCCCGCCACCATGACCTTTTCGGAAGAGATCCTGAACGGTGTGATGGATGCTGCCGCCGCCCATCAAAACGGCAGGGGCGCAGACCTTGTGGGCATCAATATGGAGGGGCCCTTCATCAGCCCCAACAAGGTGGGTGCCCAGAACCCGGAGTATCTCCACAAGGCGGATGTTGCAATGTTCCGCCGCCTGCAGAAGCGGGCAAACGGCCTGATCAAGCTGGTGGATATCGCCCCGGAGGAGCCGGGTGCGCTGGAGTTCATTGCTGCCTGCCATGACGAGGTGCGCATCTCCATTGCCCACACCTGCACCAGCTACGACACCGCCAACGCCGCCTTTGACGCAGGCGCGACCCACATGACCCACCTGTACAACGCCATGCCCGGCATCACCCACCGGGAGCCCGGCCCCATCATTGCGGCGCTGGAACGGGGCGCGGAGGTGGAGCTCATCACCGACAACGTTCACATCCACCGGCCATGGTGCAGTTCACCTTCAACACCTTCGGGGATGACCATGTCATCCTGATCGCCGACAGCATGATGGCCTGCGGCCTGCCCGACGGCCAGTACAGCCTGGGCGGTCAGGCGGTCACGGTCAGCGGCCCCCGCGCCACCCTGACCGAGCACCCCGGCACCATTGCGGGCAGTGCCACCTGCCTGTACGACTGCATGAAGCGTGCCGTGCTGGAGATGAACGTCCCGCTGGAAAGCGCTGTCCGCGCCGCCAGCGAAAACCCCGCCAAGAGCATTGGCATCGACAATGATTACGGCAGTCTGGCTGCAGGCCGCTACGGCAATGTGATCCTGGCAGACAAGGAGCTGAACATCCAGGCTGTCTACCAGAAAGGAACCCGTATCGTATGAACCCCGAGAACCTGACCTGGCGGCTGCTGACCGCCGAAGAGCTGACGAACGTTTACCTGAACGAGATGCGCCGGGATTTTCCTGCCGGAGAGCTGAAGCCCCTGAGCATGATCCTGAACAGCGAGGCCGCCGGTACCGCCCACACCTGGGGCGTGTATGAGGACGACGCGCTGGTGGCGTATCTGTTGATGGTGCGGCCCGTGGGCTGTGAGGTGAGCCAGCTGGACTACTTTGCCGTTCTGCCCCAGTATCGGGCCGGCGGCATCGGAGCCGCTCTGCTGGCCGCCCTGCCTGACCACGAGAAGGGCGCGCAGGCCATCCTCATTGAAGCGGAGTGCCCTGAAAAAGCGGAGGATGAGGCTATGGCCGTGCGCCGCCTGGGCTTTTACGCCCGGTGCGGGGCAAAGGACACCGGCTGGACGGAGCATCTCTTTGATGCCTGGTTCCGGGTGCTGGTGCTCCCCTGCTGCGGCGGAAAGGTGCGCAGCCCCGAGGAGGCCGTGCGGCAGCTGGCAGACTGCTACCGCCGCACCATGGGTGAGCCCCAGTGGCGCAGGAATGTCACCTTCTACCGCCCCGATGGCGTGGAGGTGCAGTTCTGAGAGGTTGAATTCTGTCCCTTGACAGTCTGGGTAAATATGGTACTATGGTGATAGGAACAAACCAGATCTGAGATGGAGGAATTTCTGATGCGTAATGTTTTTTCCCGCCGTGATTTTCTGAAAGCATCTGCCGCCGTTGTGCTGGCCGCTTCTGCCGCTGGTGTCCTCACCGGCTGCGATGGGGGCGGCAGCGAGATCCCGTCCGCAACCATCGGGCTGGGTGAGTTTGAAGTGACCATGACCGGCAACATGACCATCACTGGTGATGAGGTCGTGGGCAATGAGAACGCCAACGGCTACCTCTGCAAACCCAATGTGCGGATTCGGTACAATGGTGCAGCCAGCGAGATCAAATACAATTTTGCCGGTGTCTTTGCGGCAAAAATTGATAAGACCGCGCTGGAACTGACCAATGGAAAAGAGGAAATCTCCTCTAAACTGACAAAGACTTATGTGCCGCAGTTCCGTGCAAAGGCCAGTGGGTACGGTTCTTTTAAGCAGGGCGTACCCTTCAAGCTGTATGTGACCCTGCAAGGCAGGACAGCTGAGTTTGCTCTGACGAGTGACGGCAAAGTGACAGTTTCCGCTGTCGATAAAGTCTAATATCCCCCAAAAGCCCGAGGTGCACCCCGCACCCCGGGCTTTTTTGCGCCCAAATTTTACATTGGGGCAAAAACATGTCCGAACAATTTACCTCGATTTTTCCCGCTTGTGGTCGAAGCGGTTCTCCGACTGGGATACAATAGTGCCGTACCCAAGGAAAATACGAAAACAAGAGCCGGGAACGGAAAACCCGGATGTTTGGAGGACAAATATTATGAAAAAGATCACGCGTCGTTCGTTTCTCACTGTCTGCGGTGCTGTTGCTGCCGCTGCTGCCCTGACCGCCTGCGGCGGCTCTGCTTCTTCTTCTGCCTCTGCCGCTGCAGGCTCTGCTGCATCTTCCTCCGCTGCGGCCCTGTCCGGCAACGTTGCTGCCGGTGGTTCCACCTCCATGAAGAACGTCATCGCTGCCCTGACCGAAGCTTTGCCGAGGTTGAGCCGGGTGTCACCGTCAGCTACGACCCTACCGGTTCCGGCGCAGGCATCACCGGTGCTGCCGATAAGACCCTGGACATCGGCCTGTCCTCCCGTGCCCTGAAGGACGACGAGAAGGCTGACGTGGAGGGCACCACCATCGCCCTGGACGGCATCGCCATCATCGTCAACAATGCAAGCAAGGTGGAGGACCTGACCGTTGACCAGCTCAAGCAGATGTTTACCGGCGAGATCACCAACTGGTCTGAGGTGGGCGGCGACGACGGCGAGATCGTTCTGATCGGCCGTGAGGCTGGCTCCGGCACCCGTGATGGCTTTGAGAGCATCGTGGATGTCAAGGACAGCTGCAAGTACGCGCAGGAGCTGACCGCTACCGGTGCTGTCATCAGCGCGGTTGAGGCCAACCCTCTGGCCATCGGCTACGCTTCCCTGTCCGCTGTGGGCGACACCGTGAAGATGGTCACCGTTGGCGGTGTGGAGTGCAGCGAGGAGACCGTCAAGGATGGCAGCTACGAGGTGCAGCGTCCCTTCGTGTTCGTCACCAACAAGTCTGTCACCCTGTCTGAGCAGGCACAGGCCTTCTTCGACTTTGCCACCAGTGCCGATGCTGCTGACTGATCCGCACTGCCGGTGCTGTTCCTGTGAATGAGTAATTGCGGAAAGCATGATGCTATGAACAACAAAAAGATTTCTCTCCCCAGAACTCCTGCTGAGTGGCTGGAAGCGGTGATGAACTTCATCTTCTTCCTCTGCGGCATTCTGGCGGTGGGCTGTGTGCTCCTGATCTCAGTGTACATGGTCCTCTCCGGTGTGCCTGCTATCCAGAAGATCGGGCTGTTCCGGTTCCTGTTCGGCACCCGGTGGGCTTCCACCGCTGCCGACCCGGCCTACGGCATCCTGCCCTTCATCCTGTCCAGCGTTTACGGCACGCTGGGTGCCACCGTGATCGGTGTGCCCATCGGCCTGCTGACGGCGGTGTTCCTCTCCAAGGCCGCAGGCCCGGGGGTGCGCACCGTGGTCGTGACCGCCATTGAGCTGCTGAGCGGCATCCCCAGCGTGGTGTTCGGCCTGCTGGGCATGCAGGTGCTGGTGCCCGCCGTGGCCAAGACCTTTGGCAAGGCTCCGGTGCCTGCCTGCTGAGCGCCATCGTGGTGCTGGCGGTGATGATCCTGCCCAGCATCGTGTCGGTGTCGGTCACAGCGCTCAACGCTGTGCCGCCGGAGTATGAGCAGGGCAGCCTGGCTCTGGGCGCAACGGATGTCGAGACCTGGTTCAAGGTCAGCGTCCCCGCTGCCCGGAGCGGCATTGCCGCCGGTATCGTGCTGGGCATCGGCCGCGCCATCGGCGAGGCCATGGCCGTGATGATGGTGGCTGGCAACAGCCCCAACATGCCGGACAGCCTGTTCCGCAGCGTCACCTTCCTGACCACCGCCATTGCCAAGGAGATGAGCTACGCCAGCGGCCTGCAGAAACAGGCGCTGTTCAGCATTGCGCTGGTGCTGTTCGTCTTTATCATGGGCATCAATATCCTGCTCAATGTGGTGCTGAAGGGAGGAAAGCGCGATGAATAACAGTGCTTCTGCCTCCCGCCGCACCTGGAACCGCGTGATGAACGCTCTGGTCTGGGCCTCGGCTGTGCTGGTCATCGTACTGGTGGCAGGCATTCTGGCATGGTGCTGGTGCGCGGCATCCCGCACATCAGCTGGAAATTCCTGACCACCACCGCCAGTGTGCTGAAGGCACGGACGGCATCCTGCCTGCGATCCTCAACACGCTGTATGTCATCCTGCTGACGCTTTTGATCGTACTGCCGCTGGGTGTGGGCGCGGCCGTTTACCTGACCGAGTACGCCCAGAACCGCAAGGTCATCTCGGTGATCGAGTTCACCAACGAGACGCTGGCGGGCATCCCCAGTATCATTTACGGTCTGGTGGGGATGCTGGTGTTCGCCCAGACACTGGCTTCCAGACCTGCCTGCTCTCCGGCAGCCTGACGCTGGTGATCATGAACCTGCCCACCATCATCCGCACCACCCAGGAATCCCTGAAAACGGTGCCCCAGGGCTACCGTGAGGGCGCGCTGGGTCTGGGTGCGGGCAAGTGGCACATCATCCGCACCATCGTGCTGCCCTGCAGCATCGACGGCATCGTGACCGGCTGCATCCTGCAGTGGGCCGCATCGTGGGCGAAAGCGCCGCGCTGCTCTTCACCGCCGGTGCCGCCGAGGTCATTGCCAACGGCGTGCTCAAGGCCTACACCTCCAACGGTGCCACCCTGTCGGTGCTGCTCTATCTCCGTGCCTTTGAGGACGGCGATTTCGACTCCGCCTGGGCCATTGGTGCAGTGCTGCTGGTGCTGGTGCTTGCCATCAATCTGGCAGCCCGGCTTGCCAAAACCAAACTGAAACAGAAGCTGTAGATAACTCCCTCCGTCATCGCTGCGCGATGCCACC
>ENA-OQMZ01000680-OQMZ01000680.1-human-gut-metagenome-genome-assembly--contig:-NODE-680-length-14011-cov-1.961538_pt1 | contig 14011 bp, 14 predicted proteins | sample MGYA00242621_ERZ504862 | MGnify/ENA primary metagenome ERZ504862 (study PRJEB26092, sample SAMD00036393) | human gut metagenome | host: Homo sapiens | study: EMG produced TPA metagenomics assembly of... | reverse complement strand
ATTTTATGTAAATTCGAACAGTATAATTCAGTCATAAACGAGTATGATTTTAGAGAAACGGGATGCAGAGAAATGGACATAGAGATACGGGAATTTATTACATATTTACATAATAGAAAAGGACGTCACATAATACAGAAGTATCTTACCAGAGAGACCTGAAGAAGATGGCAGTGTATTTTGCAGATCGTGGGATCTATGATATCCGAGATGTAGGAGAATCTGGAGCTGGAAGCTATCTCAGCTATATGGAGAGAGGACAGTTCGCTTCCTCAACGATCTCCAGAAATGTAGCATCTATCCGTGCCTTGTTTCAGTATCTTTATCAGGAGAACAGGATCGAGAGGGATCCGTCTCTGGAACTGAAGCCGCCCAAGGTTGAGAAGCGGATGCCGGAGATCCTTACTGTGGATGAGGTAGACCGCCTTTTGAAACAGCCGGATCTGAATACACCGAAGGGAATCCGGGACAGTGCCATGCTGGAGCTTTTGTATGCTACAGGAATGCGTGTCAGTGAACTTTTGCGGCTGAATCTGGAGGATCTCAATCTGCGGCTTGGTTATGTAGTCTGTCACGATGAGGATAAGGAACGGGTGATCCCGATAGGAAATGTATGCAAAACAGCCATGGAGAAATATCTGAAGGAAGCCCGTGGAAAATTTGTGAAAGAAAATGAGACGGAGAGTCTTTTTACCAACTGTTCAGGAAAATCCATGAGCAGACAGGGATTCTGGAAGGTTCTGAAGGGATATGCAGAGGAAGCCGGGATCCAGCATGATATCACGCCGCATACACTGAGACATTCTTTTGCCGCACATATGCTGCAGAATGGAGCGGACGTGAAGAGTGTGCAGGAAATGCTTGGACATTCGGATATTTCCACCACACAGGTCTATCTGAATTTTGGCGTTGCGAAAATGCGAGACGTATATATGAAAGCACATCCGAGGCATTGATCTGTAAGAAATAATATAAAAAACGCGTTCAAAAAAGAACCGGCAGTTTCCAAAATGGAAGAATGTCGGTTCTTTTTTTGAACATAAATTGTAGAATGATCACAAATGTCTGTTCCCTGAAGTGCAGATCAGACAGAACTTAGCAATTTTCAGCGATCGTGTAAAGCAGCTTCTCAGACTCATCCCAACCAAGGCAGGCATCTGTGATGGATTTTCCGTAGATGTGATCTCCACCGATCTTCTGGTTGCCTGGCTCGATATAGCTCTCGATCATAAGACCCTTTACCATGGAGTGAAGCTCAGGATCTACCTGACGGCTGTGAAGAACCTCACTTGCGATACGAACCTGCTGCTCGTAATGCTTGTTGGAGTTGGAGTGGTTGGTATCCACGATCACTGCCGGGTTGGCAAGGTTCTTTGCATGGTATTTGTCATAGAGAAGACGAAGATCCTCGTAATGGTAGTTCGGGATCGCTTCCCCATGCTTGTTTACCGCACCGCGAAGGATTGCGTGAGAGAGTGGGTTGCCGGTGGTCTCAACCTCCCAGCTTCTGTAAATAAAACGATGAGCGCCCTGTGCTGCAACAATGGAGTTCAGCATAACGCTGTAGTCACCACTGGTAGGATTCTTCATACCAGCCGGAACATCCATGCCGCTGACAGTGAGTCTGTGCTGCTGATCTTCAACAGAACGTGCGCCTACAGCAACGTAGGAAAGCAGATCAGAGAGATAACGGTAGTTCTCCGGGTAAAGCATCTCATCTGCACAGGTGAAGCCGCTTTCGCGGATAGCACGCATGTGCATCTTGCGGATCGCGATCAGTCCGGCAAGAAGGTTCGGTTTTTTCTCAGGATCCGGCTGATGGACCATTCCCTTGTATCCTTCACCGGTCGTACGTGGTTTGTTTGTGTAAACACGCGGGATGATAAGGACTTTATCCTCGATCTTTTCCTGAACTTTGCGAAGTCTTAAAAGATAATCGCATACGGCATCTTCGTTATCTGCAGAACATGGTCCGATGATAGCGAGGAATTTATCGGATTTTCCGGTGAAAACGTCGCGAATCTCAGCATCGCGTTTCTCCTTGAGTGCCTGAAGTTCAGCATCGAGCGGATACTGATTGCGGATTTCCTCAGGAGTTGGCAGTTTTTTTATGAATTCAAAACTCATAGTACTTTATTCCTCCATAACTATAGACATTTCGATTATTTATTATAAACGATTATTGGCCGATTGTCGATAGGGAAATTTTAGCGCTTTCACGTGTAGAAGAGTAAGCAGCAGCTCACCCAGAAAAATTCCGTAAAAATAGCCTCGGATCCCCGTTGCCGGAATTATAAAAACAACGGAGAAAATACGGATGAGAATGCCGGCAATACTGTGGATCAGACAGAGCCCCGGTTTTCCAAGTCCCTGCAGGATGCTGGTGAGCATGGTGTTTGTATAAAGAAAAGGACAGATAAAAGACAGATACCGTATGTAGATTCCGGCAGTCTGGCTGTGAAAAAGCAATGTTCCGAGGAATGGGCCAAAAAGAAAGAATCCGCTTCCGCATAGAAATCCCAGGAACATGCACAGAAAAAAGGTCTGGTCTGTGACACGGCGGATCTGCTTCTGCTTTCCCAGTGCATCAAGCTGTGCGATGGAAGGCATCAGCATTACAGCGGCGGAAGACGTAAGTGTGGAAGGAAACAGGAGCAGGGGCAGTGCCATTCCTGTAAAGATCCCATAGATCTTCAGTGAGTCTGAGGCTGTCATGCCGGAACGCAGAAGCATCTGTGGGATCAGGACCGCTTCTATGCTGCCGAGAAGTGTCAGAAGGATCCTGTTCAGGGAAATGGGAAAAGACAGTGTGAAAAGGTCCTTTATCAGCGGAAAGATCCTGACGGGAGTCTTTTCGTGTACAGGGTGATTTCCGAAATGAAAGGAAACTACCAGCAGCGACACTAGCGAAGCGGCAGTCTCTCCGGCAAGGGAACCTCCCGCTGCGATCAATGCAGTGATCGGACGTCCTTCGGAAAGAAAGATCAGATACAGGATATAGGTAGTGCCGATCCGGGCAGACTGCTCCGAAAGCTGCACGGCTGCCGGAACAGAGGCTTTTTTTCGGGCATAATAATAGCTGTCAATGCAGGAATGAATGGCACAGAGAGGAATACTGACAGCTGTTATGCGAAGAAGACCGGCAGTCTGCGGTGTTTTCAGAATTGCGGAAGCAAAAAAATATGCGTGCTGAAAAAGCAGAAAACCGGCTGCAGCAGAAAAAAAGACAGCCATAAGTGTTCCTGTGACAAGCGAAAAACGTGCCTCCTTTTTTCTCCTGAAGGGCAAGTCTGGACGCGATCAGGCGTGAAAGGGCAGACTGGATCCCTGTATAGGATAAAGCGGCCATAAGTCCCTGGAGAGGAAGAACCAGCTGATACAAACCAAGACCTTCCGCACCAATGGCATGGGAGAGGAATATTCTATAAAAGAAACCTGCGATACGGCTGATAAGCCTGTGCAGGCAAGAATCAAGGTTCCTTTGAGAAATACTTTTTTTGACATGGATAACCTGGAGCCTTTTTTGTCAGTATATGAAGAAGTTAGTCTTGACAGAACCATAGGTTTCTGATAGAGTAAACATGAAATCCGAGGAAAACACTGGGAATTGAAAAAGAGGTGAGCGGATGAAACTGTCAACAAGAGCAAAATACGGACTTAAGGCCCTGATAGACCTTTGGTCTTTACAGTGAAAAAGAAGCGGTCTCGCTTCAGAGTATTGCGGGCCGTCAGAATATATCAGTCAGCTATCTGGAACAGCTGATGGCGCTTTTGAAGAAAGCGGGCCTTGTGAAGAGTGTCCGCGGTGCTGCCGGAGGATACTTTCTTGGAAGACCGGCAGAAGAGATTTCAGTGGGAGATATCCTTCGTGTTCTGGAGGGCGGCCTGGAGGCTGCTACATGCCCGGGAACAGAAGGTGACGGAGGCTGCCAGGGTTCTGATCTCTGCGTAGCTAAATTAGTGTGGAAGAGGATCAACGACAGCATCACAGATGCGGTGGATACACTGATGCTCAGTGAGCTGATCGAAGAAAGCCGGAGAATACACGAAAAATAATTATCCTGAACAGGAGGAAAAGAAAATGGGAAAAATGATATATCTGGACAATGCGGCTACCACAAAGACCGCACCGGAAGTTGTGGAGCAATGCTGCCATATTTTACAGAGTTTTACGGAAATGCTTCAACCGTTTATGATTTTGCGGCAAACAGTAAAGCTGCCATCGCAAAAGGAAGACAGCAGATCGCAGACGTGATCGGAGCCAAGAAAGAGGAGATCTATTTCACAGCGGGCGGTTCCGAGTCTGACAACTGGGCTCTGAAAGCAACTTTTGAGGCATACAAGAATAAAGGTAACCATATCATCACAACAAAGATCGAGCATCATGCAATCCTTCATACCTGCGAATACCTTGAAAAAGAGCGCGGTGCGAAGGTCACATATCTGGATGTGGATGAGAACGGTTTCATTGACCTGGATGAACTTCAGAAAGCCATCACACCGGAGACCATCCTGATTTCTGTTATGGCTGCAAACAATGAGATCGGTACTCTTGAGCCGCTGAAAGAGATCGGACAGATCGCACATGAGCATGGAATCCTGTTCCATACAGATGCAGTTCAGGCATTCGGACGATCCCGATCAATGTAGATGAGTTTAACATTGATATGCTCAGCTCCAGCGGACATAAGATCAACGGACCGAAAGGAATCGGTTTCCTCTATATCCGTAAAGGTGTTAAGATCCGTTCCTTCGTACACGGCGGAGCACAGGAGAGAAAACGTCGTGCAGGTACAGAGAACGTTCCTGGTATCGTAGGATACGGTCTTGCAGCAGAGCGTGCAAACAAATCCATGAAAGAGCGTACTGCAAAAGAGATCGAGATTAGAGATCATATGATTAACAGAATTCTCACAGAGATCCCGTACGTACGTCTTAACGGAGATAAGGTAAAACGTCTTCCGAACAACGTAAACGTAAGCATTCAGTTCATCGAGGGTGAGTCCCTTCTTCTGATGCTTGACAACTTCGGAATCTGTGCATCCAGCGGTTCTGCATGTACATCCGGTTCTCTGGATCCGTCACATGTTCTGCTGGCTATCGGCCTTCCTCATGAGATCGCACACGGATCACTCCGTATGACATTAAGCGAGGAGACAACAATGGAGGACGTTGATTTTGTAGTAGATAAACTGAAAGATATTACTGCAAACTTAAGAAGTATGTCTCCATTATATGAAGATTTTATTAAAAAGCAGAAAAAATAATAAAAACACTTGCCAGGAGGAAAAAATAATGTATAGTGAAAAAGTAATGGATCATTTTCAGCATCCACGTAATGTAGGTGAGATTGAGAACGCAAGCGGCGTGGGTACTGTAGGAAATGCAAAATGCGGCGATATTATGAGAATATTCCTTGACATTGATGACGAAACTCATATTATCAAAGACTGCAAATTCAAAACATTTGGATGCGGTGCGGCAGTTGCAACAAGCAGCATGGCAACAGAGCTTGTAATGGGTAAAACCATTGAGGAAGCTATGGAAGTAACAAACAAAGCCGTTATGGAGGCTCTGGACGGACTTCCGCCAGTAAAGATTCACTGTTCCCTGCTTGCTGAGGAAGCAATTCATGCGGCTCTCTGGGATTATGCAGAGAAACATCACATTAAGATCGAAGGTCTTTCCAAACCGAAGTCTGATATCCACGAAGGTGAAGAGGACACAGAAGAGGAATATTAATTCCTTATATTTACGATCATAACCGAGGCATGAGCAAGCTTCAATCGAACAGAAACCGTAAGCCATTGAAAGGACAGGTAAGTAAGAAGCATGACAGGACTTACGAACGAAGAAGTTCAGGAAAGAATTGCGCAGGGCCAGGTAAATAATAACGAAAACCCCAACACCAGGACATATAAACAGATCATTATGGAGAATACACTGACATTCTTCAATTTTCTGAACCTGGTGCTGCTGGTTCTCGTACTGCTGGTTGGTTCCTACAAAACTCCATGTTTTGTAGGAATCATTTTTATTAATACCGTGATCGGGATCATTCAGGAGGTCCGTGCCAAGAAGACGATCGACAAGCTGGCCATCCTGACAGAATCCAAGACGGTTGTTCTGCGTGAAGGAAAAAAATGGAAAATTTCTACAGAGAAGCTGGTTGTCGATGACCTGATCTTTCTGAAGGCCGGAGAACAGGTCCCGGCAGATGCGAAGATCCTGGAAGGAAACCTGGAGGTCAATGAATCTCTGCTTACCGGTGAGGCGGACAATCTTCCGAAGAATCCGGGAGATGAGCTTTTTTCCGGAAGCTTTGTGACGGCGGGACAGGCCTGCTGTCAGATCATCCATGTAGGAAGCGACAACTATGCGTCAAGGATCACCAGCGAGGCCAAGGAATTCAAACGCCATAATTCAGAGCTTAGAAATTCCCTGAATGCCATCCTGAAGGTGATCAGTATCATTATCGTACCAATGGGTGCGATGCTTTTTTATAAACAGTATTATTTTGTGGGAGACAATATCCGGGATTCTGTTGTCAATATGGTTGCAGCGGTCCTGGGAATGATCCCGGAGGGACTGGTCCTTCTTACCAGTGTGGCACTGACTCTGGGTGCGCTGAAGCTGGCCCAGAAGAAGACGCTGGTGCAGGAGCTGTACTGTATAGAAACTCTTGCACGCGTGGATACGCTCTGCCTGGATAAGACAGGAACTATCACAGAGGGTACCATGTGTGTGGAGGCGGTGGAGAGCTATCCGCCGGTGTATGATGAGATTTCAGAGAAAATATCCGGGAAAGATCCTGAATCCGGCGAAGGTGACAGCAATGGAACTGAGAGTTCTGTGACTTCTGCAGTTTCAGCAACAGATGCGATCGCAAAGGAGGATGGAAGCGCGAATCTCGTATTACAGGAAAAGTCAGAAGCTGACCCGGAGAAACATAGTCAGGAAGATCCGGAGAAGATCCGGGAGATCGAGCATATCATGGGAAATCTGCTTTCTGTGCTGAAGGATCAGAATGCCACTGCCGATGCACTCAGGGCAAGATTTAAAGTATCTCAGGATATGGAGCTGGATCATGTGATCCCGTTTTCTTCTGACAGGAAGTACAGCGGAGCTGCATTTACAGATACAGGTACTTATCTGATGGGGGCAGTGCAGTTTCTTTTTCCGGAAGGGAACCCGGAGTTGATGGAGTATTGTGGCAGATTTGCAGAGGAAGGTCTTCGTGTGCTGGTTCTTGCCCATAGTGTAAATGTGAGTGAGGGAGCGGAGCTTCCGGAGGGACTGGAACCTGTCGGACTTTTGCTTATTACCGATGTGATCCGTGCAGAGGCACCGGATACACTGGCATATTTTGAAAGTCAGGGTGTTGATCTGAAAGTGATCTCCGGTGATGATCCGGTGACGGTTTCTGCAATTGCCAGACGTGCAGGCCTTAAAAATGCAGAGCATTATATCGATGCGACAACGATCACAACCCAGGAACAGATGGACGAGGCAGTTGCAGAATATAGTGTGTTCGGACGTGTAACACCTCAGCAGAAGCAGGCAATGGTGAAGTCTTTACAGGCTCAGAAGCATACGGTTGCCATGACCGGTGATGGTGTCAATGATGTTCTGGCGCTTAAAGAGGCGGACTGCAGTATTGCCATGGCTGAGGCAGTGATGCTGCCAAGAATATTGCCAATGTGGTATTGCTGGATTCTAATTTTGCAGCAATGCCGGAAATTGTGAATCAGGGACGCCGGGTTGTAAACAATATCCGTACTGCGGCATCTATGTTTCTGATCAAAACGATTTTTTCCGTGCTGCTGTCACTGATCACGATCTTCTTCGGGGATTCCTATCCTTTGAGCCGATCCAGATGTCTCTGATCAGTGCCTGCGCTGTTGGTATTCCTACATTCCTTCTGGCACAGGAGAATAATTATGAGAAGATCGACCATACATTTTTGCGTCATGTATTTATGAATGCATTTCCGGCTGCTGTGACCATCACGGGCTGTGTGTTCAGTGTGATGCTGGTATGCCAGAATGTATACCATTCCAATGCTATGCTGAATACAGCCTGTGTGCTTGTAACAGGATGGAATTATATGGCGGCACTTAAGACAGTTTACGCACCTCTGAATAAGTATCGAAAGGTGATCATTTACAGTATGCAGGTGATCTTTTTCGGTGCGGCGGTGGTTCTGCAGAATCTTCTGACACTGGGATCGCTGGAATTCGGAATGATCGATTCTGGTGTTCCTTCTGATGACATTTTCTCCGATCCTGATCGATGTGATCACGGCCTGGCTCAGAAATATTTACAGCCGTTCGCTGGATAGTGGGGAACAGGGGAAATTTGCTGCATTTATTGATAAGCTGAGAAAATAATAATATGAGAAATAAAAAAGGACACTGCCCGTTGAAAATGGCAGTGTCCTTTTTGCAAATAAACTGTGAAGCAGTTATCCAGTTATCCGGTGCAGAGCTGTGTAGAGAATGCAGATTGTGGATATTCGCCTGACAAAGCTATTATTTCGTGTGCATAAGCCAGATAAATCCGAGGCCGGAATCTCTACAGCCTGTGCGTCTCTCTGAACTCCTGTGAGAAGATCTGTGTAGGTACCGTCCTGTTCGTTGATCCAGGCTACCTTATCCTGGTCGCTGAAGTTGTAGATGCAGATCAGCTTTTCTTCAGAAGTTTCTCTTACCAGGGCAAGGAGAGCTTTTTCCCAGGTTTCCAGTGTATGTGCAGAAACTTCAGGTGCAAATACCGGATGGCTGGCACGGATGGATTCCAGCTGCTCAAGGCTGTTGAAAATGCGTCCCTGGATCGTTTCGGCATCGGCTCTGTTCCGGGCAAGTGCCCAGTTGAAACGTCCGTTGTGGAGCCAGCGGGGATCAGCTGCTTTGGAAATGTCGGCTTTATAGGTGTAGTCATTCAGCTGTCCGACCTCGTCACCGCTTCGAAGTACCGGAATTCCGGGGAGGGAAAGAAGCAATGCATGAAGTGCTACGTCATAGCGGATTCCCCGGCTGACACCCTCCATATTTCCTTCATAATCAAAACGCTCGATTCCTGCAAGAGATGCGGTTGTTCCGCAGAGCTCCGATTCCTCGGTTTCCGGATTCACATAAATTTCACCCCGGGCAAAGGAATCAGGGAAAATACCTGCCAGGAATTCATTCAGATAATCTCTGTGAGGCCCTTCTGTGATAAAGCTTCCTTTCAGGAAATCATAGTCCAGATTCCAGCGTACCGTGTTGCGGTTACGGAGGTAATTCTGGAATACCGGTGCCTGCGGAAGGTCTGCAGCTCTGTCGATTCCCCGGCGGAGAAGGGCAGTGTCCTTTGTGGCAACGGTATGCCAGAGATCGGACATCAGCTGGGTGCTGTTTACAATGTGAAGTTCCGGCATATCGGAAGTTCCGCCGAATGCAGCAGCCTCTGCAGGTGGGCGGTCTGTTTCGCCAAGTAGAAGAATTCCGGGGCATACGATCTCACACACCATTCGGGTCATACGCAGCAGAGAGTGAAGCTTCCAGAGATTTTCTTCCGGCATCATCGGAAGGACACCAAGGCTGAATATAGAAGCACCTTCATTTGCAAGTTCCAGGATCTGAAGAAGCATTGCATTGAAATAAGCCGGAGTCTGGAGCACACATGGCGTACCGGACTGTGGGTCATCCACAGAAAGACTTAACGGGATCTCAAGAGCCAGGCGGATACCTGCTTTCCTACAGTTAGCTGCAAGTGTGTACAGATCTTCGGAGGTTCCGATCTCCGGGATAATGCGAAGAGAGCAGTTGGAGGTTGCCTGGAAAAGATCTGTCAGGTACAGAGTGTCTGCTTTGCATTCACTGATATAGTCCAGCTTATCGGACAGCCCGGAAAGAGTATCTGCGAAGTCAGCAGGATTTACAGCCATTCCGGTGAAAGTAGTCTTACGGAACCAGTCAGGATCAGCAGCGCAGGTCTGGTCAGCTTCCTTCATGGAAAGAGAGCGCTCACGATAAATCTCTTTCATTTTTTTTGTGAGGCTTGAGAATGTGCCGGCAACTTCCGGATGATCGCGGAACAGCTCACAGTAAAGCCATTTCAGATCATTGTAGTAGTGTTTCAGACGTTTCTCGTAGAGGGCATCGTAAGCTGTGTCCTCCTTGGAAGTTTCGACTTTCAGAGGCTCAATCTTGGAAGTAGTAACTTTCGCCGGCTCGGTCTTGGAAGTCTCGACTTTGATCGGCTCAGTCTTGGAAGTCTCAACCTTGATCGGCTCAGTCTTGGAAGTCTCAACCTTGATCGGCTCAGTCTTGGAAGTCTCGACCTTGATCGGTTCGGTCTTGGAAGTCTCAACCTTGATCGGCTCGGTCTTGGAAGTCTCGACCTTGATCGGCTCGGTCTTGGAAGTCTCGACCTTGATCGGTTCGGTTCTTGGAAGTCTCGACTTTGATCGGTTCAGTTTTGGAGGTTTCGACTTTAAGCGTTTCCTTCTTTACGGTTTCAAGTTTTTTCACTTCGGCTTTAGCATTTTCAACAGATTTGGCAGCACTGGAACTGGTGCCGGCAGCAGAGGTATTTTTTTTCAGCTGCTTTTCTTTTTTTGCCTGCATGGCAGCTTTCTTTTTCTGGAGTCTTTTTGTTGACATATAGAGTTCCTCCTTAGATAAAATGATATTTTCGGTATAAAATGTAAACTCTCTCACCGGAGAGAGAAACAGAGCTACAGCTTATGAAAAACAGGACGGCGGTTTTTAAATACAGCATAATAGGAAAAACCACATTCACGGAGAACATCAGCCGCCTTGTCAAAAGCGTAGCCAATCTTATCCGGAGTATGGGCATCTGCACCGATGGTGATGATCTCACCGCCAAGCTCACGGTAACGTCGGATAATATTGACACATGGATTCGGTTCACCAAGCCCGTAGTGATAACCGCCTGTGTTCAGCTCGATTCCCACATTTTTGCGGATCAATGTCCGCAGGATCTCGTCCAGGATCTCCTTATATCTTCCATAAGAATACTGACGGTTCTGATTTGGACCATAACGTACTACATAGTCGATATGTCCGTACACATCCATCTCGTCAAAAGCAGCGATATTTTCCAGGATGGATTCAAAATATTCCATGTAGCATGCGGATTCCTTACGGCCCTCAAAATAAGAAGGATAATAAGGATCGTATCCGTGCACCACATGGGAGGAACCAATAACGAAATCAAAGGGAACTTCTTTCAGAAGATCGGAAAAAGATTCTGCAAGCTGAGGCTGAAGTCCAAGCTCGATCCCGAAGTTAACCTGGATCTGGTCTTTAAAAGCATCCGCAAGACTCTCAAGTTTCTGGCGGTATGCAGGGATGTTCAGGGAAAAATCAAGATTTTCCGGAGTATCGGGATAATCCGGATCAAAATGTTCAGTAAAACAGATTCCCGTGAGACCCTGGTCTGCGGCAGTCTGGATCATTTCTTCCATCGGTGTATCGGAATCTGCGGAAAAAGAGGAGTGCATATGGCAGTCCCATAAAATTTTCTGGTCCATTTTGTACCTCCATATTCAAGCCTTTATATTCTGTGACAATGATCGTATCTGCCTGTTATGAATCCGGGAAAGTCAAACTCCCAGCGGAATATAGATATCCGTTTTGGGAATCAGCAGGACAGAACTTTCTATCAGAGAATTATAGCACATTTTTCAGAAATTTTCTTAATATTTATTTTAATTGTTCTTTTTATAAATAGCTCTTGAATTTTTGTTTGGAATTAGGTACAATATGAAACAGGTTGATGTTTCTTTAACAAAGGAACGATTTAAATCACCATTCAATTCATAGGAGGAATTTATCATGGCAGTAAAAGTTGCAATTAATGGTTTTGGACGTATCGGTCGTCTTGCATTCCGTCAGATGTTTGGAGCAGAAGGATTTGAGATCGTAGCAATCAACGATCTTACATCTCCTAAGATGCTTGCTCACTTATTAAAATATGATTCTACACAGGGAAGATATGCTCTTGCTGATAAAGTAACAGCAGGCGAGGATTCCATCACAGTAGACGGAAAAGAGATCAAAATCTATGCTAAGGCTAACGCTGCAGAGCTTCCATGGGGAGAGATCGGTGTAGACGTAGTTCTTGAGTGCACAGGTTTCTACACATCCAAAGACAAAGCTCAGGCTCATATCGATGCAGGTGCTAAGCACGTAGTTATTTCCGCTCCGGCTGGAAACGACCTTAAGACAATCGTTTACAACGTAAACCATCAGGTCTTACAAACGAGGACAAGATCATCTCCGCAGCTTCCTGTACAACAAACTGCCTTGCACCAATGGCTAAGGCTCTTAACGATCTTGCACCGATCAAATCCGGTATCATGTGCACAATCCACGCTTACACAGGCGATCAGATGACACTTGACGGACCGCAGAGAAAAGGCGATCTGAGAAGATCCCGTGCAGCTGCAGTTAACATCGTTCCGAACAGCACAGGTGCTGCTAAAGCTATCGGACTTGTTATCCCAGAGCTTAACGGCAAACTTATCGGTTCTGCACAGCGTGTACCTACCCCAACAGGTTCTACAACAATCCTTACAGCAGTAGTTGAAGGAAACGTTACTAAAGAGCAGATCAACGCAGCTATGAAAGCAGCTTCCAATGAGTCCTTCGGATACAACGAGGATGAGATCGTATCCAGCGATATCGTTGGTATGAGATTTGGTTCCCTCTTCGATGCTACTCAGACAATGGTACTTCCACTTGAGAATGGCACAACAGAGGTTCAGGTAGTTTCCTGGTATGACAACGAGAACTCCTACACAAGCCAGATGGTTCGTACAATCAAGCACTTCGGAAACTTCTGAACGCTTTAATTTTCTGCGAACGGGTGTAGAAGAATAGACTCAGAAAGGGTCCGGTCTGAAGAGGACCGGGCCCTTTTTTTCCAAAAGATCAAACAAAAAAATGTCTGAGGAAATGACTGTTAACAGAGCGGACAACAATACCGCTCGCCCTTATTCATCTGCTTTTGCAGAAATAAAAGTTAAGGAGATATAGAGATGCTGAACAAAAAAAGTGTTGACGATATCAATGTAAAAGGACAGAAAGTACTTGTAAGATGCGACTTCAATGTTCCGCTTCAGGATGGAAAGATCACAGATGAGAACCGTCTTGTAGCTGCTCTTCCTACAATCAAGAAACTGATCGCAGACGGCGGAAAGGTTATCCTTTGCTCCCACCTTGGAAAACCGAAGGGAGAGCCGAAACCGGAGCTTTCTCTTGCACCTGTAGCAGTTCGTCTTTCTGAGCTTCTTGGCCAGGAAGTAAAATTTGCAGCAGATCCTGAGGTAGTAGGACCGAACGCAAAAGCTGCTGTAGCAGAGATGAAAGATGGCGATGTAGTTCTTCTTGAGAACACACGTTATCGTGCAGAAGAGACAAAGAACGAAGACAAGTTCAGCGAAGATCTTGCTTCCCTCTGTGATGTATTTGTAAATGATGCATTCGGAACTGCTCACAGAGCTCACTGCTCTAACGTAGGTGTTACCAAATATGTAAAAACAGCAGTTGTAGGATATCTGATGCAGAAAGAGATCGATTTCCTTGGAAACGCTGTAAACAATCCGGAGAGACCATTCGTAGCAATTCTTGGCGGTGCTAAGGTTTCCAGCAAGATCTCTGTAATCAACAACCTTCTTGACAAGGTAGATACACTGATCATTGGTGGTGGTATGTCCTATACGTTCTCCAAGGCTATGGGCGGACATATCGGAACATCCCTCTGCGAGGATGATTACCTTCAGTATGCTCTTGACATGATGAAGAAAGCAGAGGAGAAGGGCGTGAAGCTTCTTCTTCCTGTAGATAACAGAATCGGTGATAACTTCTCCAATGACTGCAATATCCAGGTTGTAAAACGTGGTGAGATTCCGGACGGATGGGAAGGAATGGATATCGGACCGGAGACTGAGAAGCTTTTTGCAGACGACTGTAAAAGATGCCAAGACTGTTGTATGGAACGG